>Ga0209210_1001000_pt1 | contig 25589 bp, 30 predicted proteins | sample RifGroA1_FD_183991 | JGI IMG/M metagenome (GOLD analysis project Ga0209210, IMG submission 183991) | Contaminated groundwater microbial communities from Rifle, Colorado, USA - Rifle Groundwater A1 (SPAdes) (version 2) | ecosystem: Environmental > Aquatic > Deep subsurface > Groundwater >...
AAATCCTATGGAAACGTAGGACCCCGCAAGGCGGCTGGACAGGTGCTGCACGGCTGTCGTCAGCTCGTCGCGTGAGCGGTCTCCTTCAGTGGATGAACGAGCGCAACCCTCACTATGTGTTATAAGTGTCACATGGAACTGCTGCGGTAACGCAGAGGAAGGTGGGGATGACGTCAAGTCAGCGTGGCCCTCTGATGCCTTGGGCTACACACATGATACAATGGGCATGACAATGGGTCGCAAAGCCGCAAGGCGAAGCCAATCCCATCAAAAATGTCCTCAGTTCGGATAGGAGGCTGCAACTTGCCTCCTTGAAGCCGGAATTGCTAGTAATCGCAGATCAGCATGCTGCGGTGAATACGTTCTCGAAGTTTGCACTCACTGCCCGTCAACTTAGGGGAGCCGGTAATACCTGAAGACCCATATATTCCTGTGGGGACACGGTAAGATCGGTGACAAAAAGTAAGTCGTAACAAGGCAAGGGTAGCGGAAGCTGCTCTTGGATCACCTCCTTTCTATTTCTTTCTCGCTTTGCGAGAAAAAATGAGAAAGGCAAATGATGTCGATATAGGATGTACATCGCGCGACCCGCAAGGGCCTCACGGTGTACGAACTATGCGGGGTCCGACCGCGAAATCGGACCCAGTAGTAGATCCTTCAGATCACTACCGGGCAAGGGTCTCAAAGCCCTTGGTTCAAATGGCGCTAGAACACAAATGCGCCTTCCGTCAGGTTGACTGTGTTCGGATTATAAAGCACTATCTCGCCCCGCATATGTGGGGCGAGATGTGTTAGAATAGATACATGACACCGTTGCCATTTGGTAACTTTCCTATACTCATAGATATTTCCCCGCTTGTTGTAGGGATTATATTTGTGCTTGTTGGTATTTTTGTTGCGGCAATTTCAGTAATTTTGATATATCATTGGAGAAGATTTCCATTTGAATACGAAAGATTCAAATGGGTTGAAAAAGTTTACTTGTCTGGTACAGGAGCATTATTGGCGATTGCAGCGGCGAGCGTTATAGCATCAATCCAAGGATATTAAGATGTATCCCGTTAGAAATTCCACGAAAACGACATGAAATATAATTTTACTCCATACCATGATAGCGAATAATTTCTAACGGGATGTACATTCCTCTTGAAGACGGCGAAGTGATACTCACGCAAGTGCATCGGCACTGGTGGTTTATTTTGATGCGCGTATTTGGCGCGATTTTATTAGCGCTTGTGCCAGTGGTGATTGTTAGTGTTGCCGTTTTGACTGGTATCGTTGTCTTCACAATGACTGGTGTGATGGCATTTGTTGGAATCATCACGCTTTGGGTGTTGGTTGTTTGGACATTTTTTTGGCAATTTTGGACTACATATTATATGGACATCTGGGTGGTAACAAATTACAGAGTCATTGATATTGATTATCACCGTCTATTTGATAGAGATATTGCGATTTTACGATTAAACCAAGTTGAAGATATTTCTACTCGTATGCAAGGAATCCTTCCGTGGCTTTTGCGCTACGGATCAGTTTCAATACAAACAGCAGGATCAAGTAGGGAATTCTTAATTGATCAAATCGCCGACCCAGAAGGTTTGCGCGATATTATCTCTCGTGCGGCAGGCGACTTGCACAAAAAATAAAACCACACACCATTGTAAGGTCTCACCTTACAATTTTATGCTACTATCTTGCGCTCCACTTTTGTGAGGCGCGCTTCAACCGTGCTCATGCGCGGAGAGAGGTCGTCTTTGAGCGTGTCATAATCGTGTTGAAGTGGACCTAGAGCATCCATGACGACAGAAAAACCGGTTCGCACTTCGTGTTTGAATTGTTGTACTTCCTGTTTAAACTGTTGCACATCTTTTTTAAACTCGTGCAATTCTTGTTTAAGATTTTGGACTTCTTGCTTAGATGCCGTTGACTCAAATCCTTTGGCGGTCATGTGGGTGAGATCGTCAATCATGTGGACGACATCCTTTATGGTTGGCTCGTTGTTTTTCTTCGGCATGTGGCAAGTGTATATGGCAGTGAAATGAGAGTCAATGTTTATTGTAGGGTGTCATTGTAGGGTCTCACCTTATAATGACATGTTGATAAGCGTATTTGACTTCCGAGGGGGGGGCGGTAGGATTGGAGGGTAGAAATATAAGACAATATAAATATGGGAGAAGGAGCACCAAAAGGTCCTGAAATGTCAAATAAATTTGAACCAGTTCCAACTGGAGCAGAAGAAAGAGAGTTGGAGGTGACGCTTAATGAGCAGAAAAAAATTGATGCACAACGAAATGCCATTGATCGTGGAGAAAAAATGCGCGACGAGGCGCTTGCGAAAGTTAAAGCCGAGCTTGGAGACACTGGATCTGATATTTTGGGCAGGAGATTAACAGAAGTTTTAACTCCAGATCTCAAACAAGCAAAAAGCGAAGGTCGTTGGCTTGACTATCTTGGGCTTGCAAGTGCTCTTGATAGAATGGATGATATTATGGAAATTGTTTATAGGGAAGACGCATCATCTCAAGCTCAAATTCGAAAAATTCTTACCGGAGATCAAGATAAAAAATTAAGAGATGTACTTCAATATAGATTAGAACATCCGACTAATGTTTGGTAGTCTACATAAATAGAGGCGAGACCTTACAATTTTATGCAAAGCTTTACAAAGGACGGTCCTTTGATTTAATGGATAAGTCCTAATGCCTGCCGTCAGGCATGGCTACCGATTATCTAATCTGGTAGGTGATCGTCACATTTGCCACGATTTCGTTTTGGATTTTCAACTTGACTCAAAGTTTATGCTAAGATAAACTTACAATATGAATAATATTGTTGGATTCAAAGAATTTCGTGAAAATTCGGAGCATTATATAAAACAGATAAAAAAGGGGAAAAGCTTTACCGTTGTTCGTCGTTCCATGCCGATATTTAAAGCTTCTTCTCCTGACGAGGACGATAGTATGTGGGAGACCGTTATTGATTTTACAAAAATAAGAAAAGGCGGAGTCCCAGCTAAAGAAATTCTAAAATATCTGTAATGGATAGGATTGCCAAGGAAATTGGCAAGCTAACCGAACAGGAAAAAGATACGGTAAAAAGTATTTTTCTGCGCCTTATCCGCGGAGATATTTATGGACTTGATATTAAAAAACTTAAAGGATATGGCGATGTTTTTCGTGTTAGGAAGGGAAAACTGCGCATATTGTATCAAATGGACAACGGTGAAGTGATTATTCTAAAAGTAGGATATCGTAACGAGACGACTTATCGTCTGTAATACATGTTGATATCCTCTGTTGACTTCCGAGGGGGGGCGGTAGGATTGGAGAGTAAAATATTCACTTATTAATACTATGCAAGAGAAAAAACCAGAAGGAGCTAGTCAGTCGCACGAGGATTTTTTAGCGTCTGAACGAAGATTTGAGCTTACAGTGAGCGGGAGAGCCCAGGTAGAAAGGATAATAGTGAATGAGATAGGCATGACTGAAGGAGAAAAACAATTTTGGCTTGGTGATTTGTGGAATTGTCGCCACAATGAGCAGGTAAGTGGACATGAGGGATTCGCGGCGGATATGGCGGCATCTAAGCTATCTGATATCGTTCTGCATGGTCAGGCAATGCCGAACCCCGACGGAAGCTTGCCATATAAAGGCGAGAACAGTACAGAAGCGAAAGAACGAGCTATGAAGCTTTTGGCTCTTGTTATTTTTGCGGAGGGAAATTGCTACTTTGATCTGAATGGGAAAACATATGATAAGACTCAACATGGGACTTGGCAGGAAAGACAGGAGAATAGTCAAGAATAAATTCTTAAGGATAGCGATCTCACAAAAATAACAGTCCTTCGTACGAAGGACTGTTATTTGATTTAATGGCTAAGTCCTAATGCCTGCCTGCCGTCAGGCGGGGCTATTGGCCAACTATCGTATCTGGTATGTGATCGTCACATTTGCGACGATTTCGTTTTGGCCTGCTGGAAGTGCTCCAGTGCTTGCGCCTCCGCCCATACCGCTATCTTTTGCATACATCATTGGATATACGCCGCCATTTATATTTTCAGAAAATGTGACAATTCGTCCAAGTCGGACGCCAAGCTGATCTTTGAGCTCATCGGCTTTCTTTTTTGCATCAGCGATTGCCTTTTCTCTCGCTTCGGCCTGAAGTTTTTCGGGCTCGTCTACATCAAATCGGACATTTCCAACTTGATTAATTCCCGCGCCAACGACTCCGTCCAAGATATTATTGGCTTTTTCAAGGTCTCGGATTTTTACCTCAAGAGATTGTGTAACTTGGTATCCGCGAATAGTAGAACGGCCATTGAGATAATCATATTGCGGATAAATCTGATATCCAGAAGTACGAATATCTTTTTCATCAACGCCCGCACCCTTGAGGTAATCAACGACCGCAGAAGATTTTTTGCTTGCCTGATCCTGCGCTTTCTTTGCGGTCGTATCTTCTACAGATACTGCAAGATCAGCGATTGCGATATCGGGACTGGAAAAAACCGATCCAGTTCCGCTTACTGTGATTGTCTGATCCAATCCTGCCATACGATCCATACGGCTGATTGATTGTATGAACCATACTGACGCCAAAAAAAGCGCCGCTACAAGAACCCAACTGCCTATCCTTAACTGTTGTTTTAGTTGATCCATAATGGAAGAATAAGTTTATACTTATATTAATATAACATAATGAACGCAAAGAGAGAATCCCCGACAACAAAACACGAGACAGCTTTAATTGATGCTGGTCATGAGCTGATAATTGGCATTGATGAAGTTGGCGCGGGATGTCTTGCTGGGCCTGTGGTGGCGTGCGCTGTTGGACTAGGCGCAGAATTTTTTGAAAAGAAATGGCCAGAAATTTCTGGTCTACGAGATTCAAAAATGCTTTCGGCTAAACGGCGGGAGCATTTTTCAGAATTACTCCTGAATAATCCATTGGTAACATTTGCGATCGGATCTGCGTCGCCAGAGGAAATTGATAAAATAAACATTCTTCGTGCTACACATTTGGCGATGAGACGGGCGATAGAAGAGTTAAGAATTAAGAATAAGGAATTATGGAAAAACGAGATTGTGCTCGTAGACGGAAGTCGGCACATTTCAGAACTTTCAATTCCACAGCAAGCGATTGTTGGCGGTGATCGGCGCGTATTTGTGATTGCGGCGGCATCTGTGATTGCAAAAGTGTATCGCGATAAGCTCATGACGGAGTTTGACGTGCAATTTCCTGAATACGGGCTGACGATACATAAAGGATACGGCACCAAAGCGCACTGCGCGGCAATTCGTGAATACGGCCCATGCTCTATCCACCGCATATCATTTAAGCCGATTCGTGGCATGGTATAATATTGCCGTGATTTCAGTAGCAATTAATGGATTTGGCAGAATCGGCAGAGCATTTTGCAAGCTCGCGCTTGGGCGAGATGATATTGTTGTGCGGGCGATTAATGATCTGGGCGATCCTGAGCAACTCGCCTATTTGTTTCGGTTTGACTCCGTTTATGGAAGATTTTCAGACAAAATTAAGATTGAAAATGAAAACAAAAGGATGTGGCTGATTATTGGAGATCCAGATAATGGCGGACATCGCATTATGATGCTTCAAGAAAAAGACCCGGCCAATCTTCCATGGGAAGTGCTAGACATTGATGTTGTTGTAGAGGCAACTGGAGCATTTGAATCATTTGAATCTGCGCGCGTGCACCAAACAATTGGGGCAAAACGCGTAGTGCTCGCCTCGCCTGCAACCGATGAAGACGGCAGCGATACAAGGACCGTCCTTGTTGGGGTAAATAGTGACGACCTAAAAGAGTGCATTATTTCTTCAAACGGTTCATGCACGACAAACTCGGTTGCTCCAGTTATGCAAATTTTGCAGGAAGAGCTTGGAATCAAAAAGGCATTTTTGAATACCGTGCATGGATACACTGCTACGCAAAATTTGATTGATGGCCCCTCCTTCGCCAAGGCTTCGGAGGGCAAGTCACATGACTTTCGACGAGGCCGTGCGGCGGCGGCAAATATTGTACCGTCTACTACTGGTGCGGCAGTTTCGGTAACACGAGCAATATCTGATCTAGAATCAAAATTTGATGGCGTTGCAATGCGTGTGCCGGTGCTGACGGGCTCTATTTCGTCGGTCGTTTTTGTTTCAAAAAAGAAAACAAGTGTGGAAGAAATTAATAGTATTTTAGAAAAAGCCGCTAATGCGCCCCGCTGGAAAGGAATTTTATCTGTCACGCGCGAACCGATAGTGTCATCTGATATTGTTGGCGACCCGCACGCGGCAATTGCTGACTTATCTCTCACCAAAGTTGTAGATGGAGATTTGTGCGCCGTTTATTCTTGGTATGACAACGAATTTGGATATGCAAACACGCTCCTTTGGCATGTAATCAAAGCTGGTGCCACTATCAGGCGACCTGCTTAGGCCCTTTTATGAGGATGCGCAATCTTGCAAAATCCTCTTCTAATAAAATGCGCTTTGTAGGGTCTTTGAGTGCGTGATTTGGTAGAAATGTTGGCATGAGCTGACATGTGCCAAGCGGGAATGTGCGTCCGTGAACATTTTCTATTGGAACACGCAGGCCTACGCCATTAAGTGCAAGATCCCCAAGCGTAACAACAAATTCCGGATTCACGCTTCTGATCTCATCTTTTAGAAATACTGCATGATTGCGAATTTCTTTTGGTGTCGGCAGTTTGTCGCTAATAGGACGGTATTTGATGACATTTGTCACATACACCCTAGATGGACTTACACCTGCTCGCTTGAGCAGTACATTCAGAAGTCGTGCATTTGGACCGCCAACTGGTTTTGCTTCCTTTTCGCCGTGCAAATCAAGCATGTCGGAAACAACAACAACCCTTGCACCAACAACACCGCGACCAAAAACAAGTTTTTTGCCCTTAAATTTTGCTTTCAAAGCTTTATTGACAGCAGAGAGTGTTTTAGGTTCAGTCATATTAATGATTAATTCTAGCATGTTTAATGAAAATTGGCAATCGTTTTGATTTTGTTTCTGCTTTGCCATAATGAGTTTTTCCTGTTATGATTTTTGACATCATTATATTAAAGGAGGGCGCGTAGTTCAGCCCCGACGATTCGCAGAAGCGAATGTCGGGGAGCCGACCGAACTCCGACGCTTCAGTCGGAGTATGCGTCGGCTTGGTAGAACATTCATTTGGGCGATTAGTTCAGTGGTAGAACGCGTTCCTGATAAGAACGAGGCCGTAGGTTCGATTCCTACATCGCCCACTTTTTAAAAAGAACCCATAGCTCATTTGTCCCGTAAAAATAATGAGCGTAGCGAATATATTTTTTAGATCCCGTTAACAAGGAGTATGTAGTAAAATAAGCACGAACACTTTGGTGGGCCCTTAGCTCAGCTGGTAGAGCGCCTCATTTGCAATGAGGAGGTCACCAGTTCAAATCTGGTAGGGTCCACCAAAGTGTTTGTACAAATACTTTTCCACTTTCAGACCATCGCGCGTTTACATATTATTATTTGGATGAAGCTGTTCTTTTCACCATCTCCAAAACCTAGGAGTGTGAATGGGTAAACGCGGAGACAGTAGATCTGATCACCACGATCTTTCAAAAGCTCGTGGTGGTCAAAAAGTTCACGGCAACATTGTTCAGTTATGGCGAGTCAGACACCACGACCCGTATCATCTATTGTTTGAAGCTCGCACATTTCTGGAGTCAGCGATGTTGTTGCGCACTGCTCATCAATATAGAATAAACAAAACCGTCGTCATCCGCGGTCAAACTCCACGAGCGCTGGAGTCACTCCTTAGTCCAGATCAAAAAAGAGCACACGCGTATCGTCTGCTTTTCAGAGATCGTTCGTTTTCTGGTGCCGCCAAAGTGTTTTTGCGCGTTACAAAAATACTGGAAAGACGCATCATAGATCCGGTCCCATTCTTTGTGCGCGACAGAGTTCGCAACGGCTGGCGCGTATCAGTAGTTGAACGCGCATGTATGGGCGAACAGATCTCAGCGTGAAGACTCATGGCGGACTAAAAATCCGCCCTGTATTTGTCAAATATGTCGTAAAGAGGCACAATATTGGAATGAATCCTACGATTATTATCATAATTATTTCGGTGGTTGGCTTGGGCGTTGCGATTTATATTGTGCGCATGCTTCGCGGACTTTCTGCTTCGCGTGAACCAGATCAGTCCGCAATCATTATTTCTCAACGGCTTGATTCGCTATCTCACCAGTTGGCGCAACAACTGGAACATTCGCGACAAGCAACAGAGCGCGCATCAAGCGGAGTATCTCAACAAGTACAATCCTTTACACGGGGCATGGCTGAACTTCGCGCCGAAGTGTCGCGCGTGCAGGAGCAGGTGCATGAGGTGGTGTCATTTCAGGATATTTTTCGTTCGCCGAAACTCCGTGGCAACTGGGGCGAGTATTCGCTTGAGAGCGCGCTGACACAATATTTTTCTGGTGGTACATGGCACGCACAGCACATGTTTTCGTCGGGCGAGGCGGTGGATGTGGTGATTCAATTGCCGAACGGAATGCTTTTACCGATTGATTCCAAGTTTAATTGGGAGAATTTTCAAAAAATGGTGCAAGCCGATAACGATATCGGAAAAGAAAATTTTCGCAAACAATTTTTGACTGATGTGAAAAAGAAAATTGATGAAATCGCATCAAAATATATTTTGCCGAGCGAGGGTACTGCGGATTTTGCGCTTATGTATGTGCCAGCAGAAGCGGTGTATTACGAAATCATAAATAGCTTGGGAGAAGTTGATGTTGCGGATTATGCGCGGCGCAAAAAAGTGATTTTGTGCTCGCCGAATACCTTTTATCTGACAATTACCGCCGTTCAGCATTGGTTTCGCGATACGCAATTTTCAAAACAGACGCAAGCAATTATGAAACGGCTTGCAACTGTCATTAAAGATGCGGGCACTCTTTCTGACGATTTCCGAAAGCTTGGCGATCATCTTGGCGATGCATCATCGGCGTACGAGCGATCAGAGAAAAAATTAGGTCATCTTGTGGAGCGAACACAAAAAGTTATTGAAATGGGCGAAGAGGAAAAGAAATTAGAATAAAAGGAGGCCCCGCCGAGGCGGAGCCATACGAACGATTGACAACTAGAGGACTTGGACGATTTGATCCTTGTCGTCCAATTCCCAGATACCGAGGGTCTCAACTGGTATCTCCGCTTGGAATCCGACGACTTCCTTTTGAAGCCAGAGACGGAACTTGTCAACATCGATCGTGCTCACAGGAAATGATTGATTGATTTTTAGTCCGAAGCCGACGCGACGACCAGTTTGTGCGTCAACTATGTTGACGATTGTTTGCTCACGATCGACGTGATAAAGATCAAATGACACCTCGGTAGACCCACATCGGACCCTACTTAAAAATCTGGTTCCGGCCAGAAATTGGAGGATCATTCTATGAATCTGAGAGTTTGCCCCGGACTCATTTAATTGATCGAATCCAACCCAACGGATTCTTGTTCGTGCAATCTGACACCTCCAGCGCGATGATATAATACTAATCATCATAAGTCAATCTTTCGCGCGGAAAGTTTAATTGTTACAATTTCTATACATATGAACACATTACTAATCGCGCTCATTGCCGCCGGCGCAGGACTTCTTTATGGCGCATATCTGATATGGAATGTATTACGCGCAGGATCAGACAATAATAATGAATTTGACGAGCTTGTTGGCGAAGAGTCAGAAAATATTAGCATCGTGCCGTTTTATATGAAGAAAGAAAATTCGCTTATGCTCGCAATTGGTATTTTGATTGCCGCAGTATTGGGTAGATGGGATTCTGGCATTATGGCGATTGCATTTGCTGTAGGTGCAGTTATTTCTTCAGTGGCGTGGTGGATTGGCGTGGCAGTATCTGCACGAGCTAAATCGCTCGGTCACAGAAGCGGCACAATAATGGGATTTTTCGTGGCGGGGCTTGCGCTGGCATCAGTTGCAGGATTTTATTGGATTGTTCCAAATGTGCAGGCGCTCGTTGCTTTAAGTTTTGGAGCAGTTTTGATTTCTGTTTTCGCTCGCTTGAGCGCGGATGTTGAGGGTGGAATATCGTCTGATATTTTCGCAACTTATGTCGCGTCGCTATCATTGATAATGTTTTTGGCAAATATACTTTTACCAAACATTACAAACCTTACGACGCTGCCGCTTTTAATTGGTGCGATTTCCATCGGCGCGGCAATTATTGGTTCTTTTGCAGGAGCATTCCCTCGCGGACTTGTATTGACCGGAATAATTTCAATCGCAGCATTCAGGGTGCTTACAATTAATATGCCGTTCATTCGCGATATCGGTGCAAGTGCAGGTGCGGCGATATTTTGGTCGCTCACATTCGGGACTCTAGTCGCAGTATTTATCGCTCTGCTTGCAAAATATTATATTGGTAAGCCGTCTCGTTCCATGGAAGCGGTGGTGTTGCCGGCGATTATGGTTGGCGCGGCAGTCTACGGAGCATATTGGTTTGCGGGTATTTATGGTGTCGCACTTTCAGTCGTTAGCATGGTTTCAATGGCAGGCATGATTATAGTTGCTGATGAATCTGGCCTGCCTGACGGCAAGGCAGGACATATAATAAAAGAAATAACAAACACTTTCGCGATCACTACAGCAGGACTTGGAGCGATTGTGTTGTTTGGAACATTCGCACAAAAACTTTCTGAAGCGGGCACTAATACACTTTTTCAGCTTTCAGACGCGCGCTTAATCATCGGGCTTACAATTGGATCGGCGATGCCGTATTTGTTTGAGTCGCTTGCAGTGCGCAAAACTTCAAAGGCAATCGTAGTGCTTGTGCCAATTGCATTTGCATTTTTAATCGGATTTCTTCTCGGACCCGAATCTCTCGGTGGATTTATTCTAGGCGCAATCATCACAGGATTTCTCTTTGCGATTTCATTAATCTTTGGCGAAGACAAAAAACGAGCTGTTATCGGATCTGCAATTAATCCAATGGTGAGGGCCGTAAGTCTCGCCGCCATTTTGGTGGCGACATTTCTCTAAGAATGCTTGATCTGCAAAAATTGACCGTTGGCGAGATTATGACCAAGGATGTTCTTGCTGTTGATGCCAACGACACGCTTGATGTGATTGCGGGTCTGTTTGAGAAATATGATTTTGAGGGGATGCCAGTGGTTAATTCATCTGGCGTGGTGTTGGGAATGATTACAACGCACGATTTGACAGTCCAATCATCGGACATACATTTGCCGACACTATTGAAGGTTATGGATCGCGTAACACGCGATAAGGGTGATGCGCGTGAAATTGATCAGCATTTTGGAGTGCTTCATCAGATTAAGGCGACAACGCTTATGAATCCAAGGGTTGTTACGATTCCATCACAAACACCTGTCATTGAAGTGGCAAAAATTCTAGCTGATCACAAAGATATAAATCCAATTTGTGTTGTAGATGAAAATAAAAAACTTGCAGGGATTGTGTCGCGATATGATGTGATTAAATTTTTTAATCAATCCATAATCACACAATCTACAACTTCGGTGGCTGAAATAGGCGATCCGTTCAAAGATTTCCCCACAAAATCAGAGCACGATGTGGAAGAGGCGGTTGCGAAAGTGCAAGACGAATTTCTTATCGTGCAAAAAAGCCGTCCGCTTGTTTGGAAATATCTTGCGATTGCCATGTTTGCTTCGGGGCTTATCGGAGCAACAGCATTAATTATTCGTATCGCCCAGCGCAATTAATGAAGGATTTGAAGTAGGCGAAGCTCGCACGCAGAGAAAATTGTTTTGAGCTGGTCTCTTTCTGGTGGGGTAAAGCCCTTGAGAACAAAGTCTTTTACAAATTCATCCCTGTTCTTTTCTGATTGTCCGCGCGCCTTATCTAGTGCGCGTACGGCCGTTCCGATGCGGATCCGATAAAACTTTTTCGTGCGAAGCGAAGATATAACACTTTCAATTCCTTTGTGTCCGCCAGAGTTTTTATCATACGAGAGCTTACACATGCCAAATGGAATATCTAGGTCGTCTTGTATCACGATAATATCACCTGGCTTTGCTTTCGCGACAAGCTTTGTTTTTGCAACCGCTTTGCCAGATTCATTTACAAAAGTATGAGGTTTCAAAAATAGTGTCTTAGTTTTCTCAATATTTACTAGCGAGGTCTCACCTAGCACTTTTTTATTTTCTTCAAAATCTTCACCTTTGTATTTTTTGTTAAGCCAATCCAAAAATTCCCACCCGACATTGTGTCTCGTCTCGCTATATTTCGGATCAGGATTCCCTATGCCAACGATGAGTTTCATACCGATTAGCGTACTAGGTGTTTGCGGAATTGTACAGCCATCAAATTATACATCTTTCTCACTTATATTCCACATACTTCTTCCTCTCGGTATCCGTGGGCAGACAAATGTCTATAGAATTAGATTCATAATAAATACAGCACACAAATAGTTGTGTGCTCTGGTTATTACTTCTCTAATTCTATGACATTTGTACCTGCTGCCTGCCCGCCGGCAGGCAGGACGACCTCGTATCATTGTATGTGAAATATAATCTAATATTTATCGTCGGGATATCATACAGAGGGTTCCATACGGAGGTTTAACCTCCGTATCTGCTAAGCCAATCCAGAAACGCCCACCCGACATTGTGTCTCGTCTCGCTATATTCCGGATCAGGATTCCCTATGCCAACGATGAGTTTCATACCAATTAGCGTAGCGTATGTAATGATATCGTGCAATTGACACACAACGCATTCCATGATATTTAGTAATTGCCACACATTAAGCCGTACATTAACAAAGAGAGGACGACATGCATAACAATGGTAGATCCTGATGGCTCGTCGCCACAGTTCTATTGAGCGTGTGTGGGTACGCGACCTCCGTTATAAAGGGAGGTTTGTTTACCTTCGAAAAAAGCGGGACTTCAACCAGAGCCCAGGGTCATCACCTACTGGTAGGGTTGGCCAATTCGGACGATTTCTGTCCTCAAAGACAAGAGACGGTGAAGAAGCAAAAATGCGTCTGCGCAGGATCCTCTTTACACAAAGAGCCATTGAGTTTCCACACGAGGATCTTCATCTGTCGCGTAAAGCATTCTGGGTTGTGATTGATGCTGGCGGATCACTCGATGAAGCAATTCGTGCGTGGAGAAAGAGATGAGTCGGCTCTTTACGCCCAGACCCTCGCCCCTGCTTGTACAGAGTGGCGAGGGTTTTTTATTTTCTATTAATAAGCGAGGCAGAAGAATGCGCTTTTAGCTCTATCGGGCTGGCAGTGGGATCATACAAGAATGATCAAATAGAGGCGTAGAGATAAAGGCGCATTCTTCTGCGGAGCTTTATTGATGCACTTGAAATCATCAAAAAAATAGAGTATTGTGTGCTATCTTATGAATAATTTAAAACAAGGTATTATCAGTTTTTTGCTAGAAGTTGCCAAGGTTGTGCTTGTTTCTCTCGTAATTATATTGCCGGTTCGTTATTTTATTATTCAGCCGTTTTTCGTGAGCGGCTCCAGTATGGTGCCGAATTTTCACGACAGAGAGTATATTTTAGTAGATAAATGGACATATGCGCTTGGCCGTCCGCAGAGAGGTGATGTTGTTATTTTTAAAAGTCCGACCGATCCGAAAGAGTATTTTATTAAAAGAATAGTTGGGCTTCCTGGCGAACGAGTTTTAGTGGGCGACAATAAGATAACCATCTTTAATGATAGGTATCCAAATGGTTTTATATTATTTGAATCCTGGTATTTGCCAGAGGAAAATCTAACACTATGTGCAAGCAATAGTTCGTATTGCGGCAGAGTGATAACAATTGATGATGGAAAGTATTTTCTCCTTGGAGACAATCGTGAGCACAGTTCAGACAGCAGAGTATTTGGGCCAGTGAATAAATCTGCTTTTGCGGGTCTTGCGTGGTTGCGACTATGGCCATTGGATCGTATAAATTTTATTCCTCGCGTAGAGTATCCGCCGGTTAATTAATAAATATGGCATCAAAGAAAAAAGCATTATCAACGGCACTTCCAGATGGACTTTTTGATTTAATTCCCGAAGATCAGTCGTATTGGCATTTTGTTTGGAAAAAAATTAATAATCTTCTGGCCGATTATAGTTTTCAGAGGATAGATTTGGCACCGGCCGAATCTGCAGATCTTTTTGTGCGTGCGGCAGGCAACGATAATGATGCTGCAAAACGAATAATATCTGCGCGGTCGCACGGGCAAAACTTAGCATTTCGTGCAGATCTTTCAGCTTCGCTTATGCGTGCATATTTTCAGCACAACATGCAGGCGCTTTCCAGTCCGGTAAAATTATTTACATCGGCGCCAGTGATAATTCCTGGAGATCACAAGCCGAAAATGCAGTGGCGACTAGCGGTGCATACGATAGGAGATCAAACCGAAGCTGTTGATGCAGAATTACTATTTCTTGGATGTCGGATTTTAGAATCAATGAATATCGGCCAGTTTACCGTGCGGATAAACACGATAGGCGACACACAAAGCCGTACGGCGTACATAAAAGTGCTCAAAGAATTTCTTCGCCATCACGCAAGAACAGCTGGCGCGCGCGTGCAGGCGGCGTTAAAAATACATCCATTTCGCGCTCTTGAAATATTGGCTACTGAAAACTCCGAGCTTGCAGGGCGTGCGCCACAAGCGGTTGAGCATTTGTCTGATTCCTCGCGACTTCACTTTAAGCGATTGCTGGAATTCCTAGACGAGGGCCATGTGCCATACATAATTGATCACACTCTTTTGCCGACAATACATTCGGGATTTAATTCGCCGGATGCTACAACGCATACAGTTTGGCATTTTGTTTATGACGCCGAACAGACAGATGGTGCTCAAACAAGTCCCGAATCTGCGCCGATAATCACAGGTGGGCGGAGCGATCGTTTGGGAGAATTTATAAGTGGAACTAAAATCCCGTCGGCAGGATGGGGGCTTGATCTCGGGATGATTGTTGAGAGATTAAAAACTATGCAGGTGCATATCCCTGAAGCTGGTGCTCGACCAAAAGTATTCTTGTCGCAACTTGGAGATGCCGCAAAAAAGCGTTCGCTAATGTTGTTTGAGGAAATTCGTAAAGCTGGCATTGAAGTGCGATATTCATTGTCTAAGGATACGATAAAAGGACAACTAAGAATGGCGGCTCGTTTTGGCGTGCGATTTGCTCTTATTTTTGGGCAAAAAGAAGCACTTGAGGGCACCGTGATGCTTCGCGAGCTAGAAAGTGGAATTCAAGAGACGATACCGCTTGAAAAAATTATTGATGAACTTAAAAAGCGTTTAAAACGACCAGTTGCTTGATTTTTTGCTATGGATGATGTATTCTGTAAAATCATTCGCGGGGAGATTCCAACAGATTTTGTGCTTCGCACGGATGAAATAGTAGTTTTTCACGATATCAATCCTTCAGCGCCAGTCCATTTGCTTGTTGTACCAACAAAACATTGCGATGGAATTGGTGATGCTGGCGAGAATATCTTAGGGAAGCTATTAATGGTTGCCAATCAAGTGGCAAAAGATGTCGGGCTTACGAATGGATATAGAATTATTGTAAATGAAGGCGTAGATGGCGGAAAACTTGTACCGCATCTTCATTTGCATGTATTAGGCGGGAAAAAATTTCTTTAGAAAGGAGGCAATACTATGGTAGATGTACAACGAAAATCAAACGAATCAATTGGGTCGCTATTGCGGCGCTTTTCTCGTTATGTCCAGCAATCTGGAGTGCTTTTAAAACGCAAAGCAATAAAGCATAGAGTAAAAACTCTTACAGATAGACAGGAAAAAAATCGTGCAATTATGGGCATGCATTTAAGCGCGCTTCGTAAGCGACTTGAAAAGCTTGGCACATACACCGACGAATCATTCCACGAAGCAAAACGACGGCTAAAGCAGGAAATTGAACTTTAATCCATGACGCTCAAAGACAGAATTAAGGATGATATGAAAACGGCGATGAAAGCTGGCGATTCTGTCGCGCGTAGCACGCTAACGATGCTTTTGTCTGTTATACAAAATAGAGAGCTTGAAAAGCGATCTCGTCTTATGAAGGCGGGCGCAACGAAAGAAGAAGATGTTGCCATGCAATCTTTGCTTAGCGATGATGAAATTATTTCAGCTATTTCAAGCGAAGTGAAAAAGCGTGCAGATAGCATCTCTGTGTACCAACAGGCGGGTAGAACGGAACTTGCCGCGCAAGAAGAAGAGGAGCAAAAAATACTTTCCAAATATATGCCAGAACAAATGAGCGAAGAAGATGTTCGCAAAATTGTAGCAGATGTTATCGCAAAAACTGACGCGTCAGGCGTAAAAAATATGGGTGCTGTCATGGGCGCGGCCTCGTCGCAAACAAAGGGACGATTTCCTGGAGCGCGTTTACAAGAGATTGTAAAATCAGCGCTTGGCGTATGAGTTGGGTTGATGTTGTTGTCCATAGGAAAATACGGGCTAATGAATTCCCCAAGTCTTTTTTTGTACGCATTATCAATAAAGTAATTTCTAAAATTGGCGAGCAAAAAGACATTATTGAACTCGGAATTGTGCTTATGAGTCCAGCTGGTATTCGTGCGTTAAATAAAAAATGGAGAAAAATTAACACTCCAACGGATGTGCTTGCTTTTCCACTCCACAAAAACCCGCAGAAACGCTATAGTACAATATCGTCGGGCGACATTGTTTTATGCCCGTCGGCTGTCCGTGCGTATGCGCGACGCGATGAAACTTCTTTTCGTGACAGAATGACCTGGTCTGTGGTGCATGGGTTACTACATCTTGCCGGGTATGATCATGAAAAATCAGCTCACGCGGCCGCTAAAATGAACAAAAAAGAACAAGAGATTCTTTCAACACTATGGCACACCAATCCGCGATCTGCGGTATAGATATAGGAAATACAGCAGTAAAAGTCGCAATCGCGTCCGTATCTTCTAATACACAACCAGAAATAATAGGCGCCGCAAGTGTTCCTTCGCTTGCCGTGCGATCAGGAGAGATCGTTGATATTCAAGAAATTGTTGAATGTATTCGTGACGCCATTGGCCAGGCATCCGCTATGGCCGGAGTACAAGTCAAGCGCGCATTTGTTGCCGCAAACGGCCCACACATTGAAACGCGCATGTCTCGTGGCACGATTGCCGTTGCACGAGCGGATGGTGAAATTACCGCAGGCGACATATCGCGGGTTATGCAAACGGCACAAGTAGTGTCTCTTCCGCCAAATAGGGAAATCCTCCATGTGATTCCACGGGAATTTATTATTGACACAACAGAACGAGTTCGCGATCCAGTTGGTATGAAGGGAATGCGACTTGAAGTTGATGTTGTCATCGTGCATGGCGCATCAAGACCGCTAAAAAATATCGCGCGATGCGTACAGGATTGCGGAGTCGGAGTCGCAGGATTTGTATACGGACCACTAGCCTCATCTCTGGTAGCTCTTGATAGACATCAAAAAGAATTCGGAGTTGCGCATCTTGATGTCGGAGGAGGTACAGCAAGTCTGACCGTATGGGATCAAGCAGATTTAATTCACGCCGCTGTAATGAAGGTTGGGAGTCGTCATATCACAAACGATCTTGCTATTTTACTTCGCACATCATTAGAAAATGCGGAGCGAATCAAAATTGAACTCGGATCTGTAAATGAAGCAATTGATAGGCGCAGAAAAATAGATACGATTGATCTGACATCATATATGGACGAGCCATTTATCGCTACACGAAGACAACTGCTCCATGTAATTGACGCAAGAGCACGAGAACTTCTTGACCTTGTAGTTGATGAGCTTAAAAAAGCGGGAAAACACGGGCAACTTCCTGCAGGAGTTATTCTTTCTGGCGGTGGGTCAAAACTTCCAGGATTTGTTTCTCTTGTGCGAGATACTCTTGGTCTCCCAGTGCGTCAAGCAAAGCCAATTGGAGTTACTGCATTTGATGCCGCGCACGATCCAGCATATTCGGTAGCTCTTGGTCTTGTTGCTTGGGGTTTTCTTCAAGATAAAACCGAACGAATTCATTCCCCAGTCTTTTCTGGTGGCCAAGAAGCCGTTGGTTCAGTAATTCGTTGGCTCAAAAACTTTCTACCGTAAGAACACAAGTTATCAACAGTATTATAAACAGCCAATGGAAGGCCATTTGCGCCCCATTTTTATTTATGATAGACCCCAAACACAATGCCACAGGTAAAGCCACAGTTTGAAACATTCGCGCGACTAAAAGTTGTTGGAGTTGGTGGCTCTGGAAGTAGCGCTCTGGCGCGCATGATTGAAGCGAATATTCACGGCGTTGAATTTATCGCAATAAATACAGACGCACAGGCGCTACACAACAGCCCAGCAACAGTAAAGGTGCACATCGGTAAATCTCTTACGCGTGGGCTCGGAGCAGGAATGAATCCCGAGATCGGCAGACAAGCCGCGATTGATACAAAAGAAGAAATACAAGCCGCACTTAAAGGCGCGGACATGGTATTTATTGCCGCAGGTCTTGGCGGTGGCACAGGCACTGGAGGGGCACCAGTAATTGCAGATATTGCTCGTGAGATGGGAGCTCTTACTGTTGCGGTGGTGACTAAGCCGTTTCTATTTGAGGGGAATGTGCGAATGAAAATTGCAGAAGAAGGTCTTGCAATGCTTCGTGAAAAGATAGATTCAGTAATTGTAATTCCAAATGACAGAATTCTTTCAATAATTGATAGAAAAACTCCTGCCAAAGAAGCATTTAGAATTGTTGACGATGTACTTCGCCAAGGCGTTCAAGGAGTTTCGGATCTTATCACGAGAAACGACCTCATAAATTCGGATTTTAATGATGTAAGACGAATCATGGCAAATTCCGGGTCTGCGCTTATGGGAATTGGCGTAGCGTCTGGAGAAGATCGTGCAGTTGAGGCGGCGCGACAAGCAATTAATTCGCCACTTTTGGAAGTTTCAATTGAGGGGGCAAAGGGCGTTTTGCTAAATGTGCGCGGTGGCGATGATTTGAGCATGTCGGAAATAAACGAAGCGGCAAGTATCATTACTCAACATGTTGATCGTGATGCGAATGTAATTTTTGGCATGGGATATGATACTGAAAACGAGCTTAAAAAAGGCGAAGTGAAAGTTACGGTTATTGCTACTGGATTTTCTGCTGGATATTCTCCTTCGCGCTCGCCACTTCAAAATCAGGCGAGACCAAATGACATTAATTTTTTCGGGACAAATGAATCAACGCGTCCAGTACAACAAACGCGACCCGATCTTATCATGGCACAATCTCCAACTCAAACAATCGCACAATCAACACAGGAAACTCCACCAGCGGATGCTGACGGAAATGGTTTTGATATTGATATCCCCGCGTTTATTCGCAGAAAAATGAAATAAAAAACGCCCACCCCCAAACAGTATGGGAACGGGCGAATAGCGTCAGCACGCCAAGAAGATGAGTACAACAGTTACTACTGCTAGAACCCGAAGAGCTCTAGCCTCTTTTACGGCCTCCACGAACTCTACGATGGTCTCCATGACAACCTCCCGTGTTTATATTTATCATACAAACATTCTTTTGTCAATTACTTGTCCACATTGCTCCAATCGTCCAGTCTCTCTACAATAGAGACCTATCCTCGAGTACGAGGGAAATTATTTCAGGTCTCATCGGGTTTCATCCGCCGCAACCCGAGCCGTCAGAGAACTTATGTTTCTCTGATTACTCTTCTGTGGCAGGTGCATTCTCTTGATATCTGTTAAACGCATGGATATCACACCGCCACAAGATATAAATCAATCTCATGAGCGCACGGGCAATGGTGTTCATCATGCGCGAAATGAGCAATCTCAAAATGTGGCGGTTGCAACAAAAAAGAAGCCAGTGGGATTTTCATGGGAGCGAAGATTTGGAGACGCGTCTCGTCATCCATACGATGAAATTACATGGGAGCGCAGAGATGCGAAAATTACAAAAGGAGATGGAAGCGTTGTTTTTGAACAACATGAGGTAGAGATTCCTTCAACATGGAGTCAGACGGCTACGGATATTGTTGTTTCAAAATATTTCCGTGGGCAATTAAATACGCCAGCGCGTGAACAGTCGGTGCGCCAAATGATTGATCGCGTTGCGCAAACGGTCGCGCGTTGGGGACTCGCTGGGGGATATTTTATATCTGCTGGCGATGCAGAGAGATACGCCGAAGATCTTACATGGCTTTTAGTCAATCAATACGCATCATTTAATTCGCCAGTGTGGTTCAATGTTGGTATTTATGAAAAACCGCAATGTTCTGCGTGTTTTATCCTTTCCGTTGAAGACGATATGCAATCAATACTTCAGTGGTATCGCGACGAGGGAATGATTTTCAAAATGGGGTCGGGATCTGGACTTGATGTTTCAAAACTAAGATCATCAAAAGAACCATTGAGCGTTGGTGGAACATCATCTGGTCCGGTTTCATTTATGAAAGGAGCTGATGGAGTAGCAAATACGATTAGATCTGGTGGAAAAACGAGACGAGCTGCTAAAATGGTTGTAATGCAAGTTAGCCATCCAGATGTTAAAGATTTTATTTATTCAAAAAAAATAATAGAAGACTATTCAAAGATTCTTGTTTCATCAGGGATTATAAATGATTTAGATGGTGGATTGTTTTCTCCCTATACACTTTTGCCATATCAAAATGCAAACAATTCTGTGCGTGTAACAGACGAATTTATGCGCGCAGTTGAAGAAGATCTCCAGTGGGATCTTCGCGCCGTAAAGACAGGAGAAACAATTGAAAAAGTTAGGGCACGCGAAATCATGGGATGGATTGCGGACGCCGCTTGGCATTCGGCCGATCCTGGTATGCAATACGACACGACTATTAATAGATGGAACACTGCGTCAAATACTGGACGAATCAATGCTTCAAATCCATGCTCCGAATATATGCATTTGGATAATTCTGCGTGCAATCTCGCATCATTAAATCTTGTGAAGTTTCTTCGTCCGGATGGGACATTTGATACGACTCATTTCCGACACGCAGTAAACACACTAATACTTGGGCAAGAAATACTCGTTAGCAACTCAAGCTATCCGACAGAAAAAATTACCAAAAACGCAATCGCGTTCAGACAGCTCGGGCTAGGATATGCAAATTTAGGATCGTTATTGATGACACTTGGCCTACCATATGATTCTGATGAGGGCCGTTTGATGTGCGGACAGATTACTTCGCTCATGTCCGGCGAAGCGTATCGCACATCGGCACTAATCGCAGACATTAAGGGTCCATATGAGGGATTTGCAGTAAATCGCGAGCCACAACTTAAAGTAATTGACATGCATCGCGCGGAAGCGGATTCGCTTTTTGCTCACGCAACATCCGTTGGTATTGGAGACAGAACACTTCAGGCGGCAAGTCGTGTTGTGTGGCATGAGGCATCCGAGCTTGCAAGAATACATGGCGTCCGCAATGCGCAAGTTTCTGTGCTTGCTCCGACTGGCACAATCGCATTTATGATGGATTGTTCCACCACTGGTATTGAGCCAGAGCTTGCACTTATTAAATACAAAAAACTTGTTGGTGGCGGTGTTTTGAAGCTTGTAAATGCACAAATACAGTCTGCGCTAAAGAGGATTGGATATAATCAGGAACAAATTCGCGAAATTAATGAGTACATAGTTGAACACGAAACCATTGAAGGCGCTCCGAATTTAAAGCCAGAGCATTTGGCAGTATTTGATTGTTCATTTAAAGCGACCAAAGGAGAAAGAAGTATATCTGCCGATGGGCACTTGCGAATGATGGCGGCGGCACAGCCGTTTATTTCAGGAGCGATTTCCAAAACTGTAAATCTTCCGAACTCCGCGACGCGCGATGATATTCGCGAAGTGTTTATTGAGGGATGGCGGCTTGGATTAAAGGCGATAGCCATATATCGCGATGGATCAAAGGGCCTTCAACCACTAAATACGAAAAAAGAAACAACAGAATCATCATCTACGCCTTCTTTGGTAGAAAAAGTAAACGGATATACTAGGGTACATCTTCCCGATGAAAGGCCGGCGATTACACATAAGTTTTCTGTTGGCGGACACGAAGTGTATCTAACAGTTGGATTGTATCCATCAAATAGTCAGCCGGGCGAATTATTTTTGGTAGCCGCAAAGGAAGGCAGTACGATTTCCGGACTGCTAGATACTGTCGCCACATTGGTGAGTATGTGTTTACAGTCTGGTGTGCCGCTTAAGACATTGGTCCGTAAATTCAAAGACACAAGCTTTGCACCAGCAGGATTTACAAGCAATCCAGAAATACCGGCCGCAAAAAGCATAGCTGATTATGTGTTCAGATATCTTGGTATGCGATTTTTGTCTCAAGACGATAGGGAAGAATTATTCGGTCCGATTAAAACAGATTCTTTGCCGATAAATCCACTGCCCGCATCCATCCTAGTTCAGGCTCAACTACCAAACATTGCCGCAACACCAGTATCAAATACTGATGCGCCAGTGTGTCAGTGTGGCACGCTGATGTTTCGTGCTGGCTCGTGTTGGACCTGTCCAAATTGCTTTGCAACGACGGGGGTATGCAACTAACTCTCATAGGATTTCTTGTTGGCGTAGGAATCTCATCGTTTTTTGCGATACACGCGTGGGTGCTTTGGGCGATTGCTTTTGTTGTCTCCGTGCTCATGGCGTCTCGTCGTCCACGCGAAGTTTTAATTGGCATGATGTTGATTGGTATCGTGCTAGGAATAATAAGAACAAATTATGTGATGTCGCAGTCATCAGATCTTTGGGATTTGGCAGGGACAAAAAAATCCGTAACGATGACCGGATTCGTAGACGGAGATTTTGAGCTTACAAAATCGGGTGGACGGTGGCGATTTCAAGTGATAAGGCCAGTAGATGGTCGCATTTTGGTGCTCGGTTCTAGCGAGGTGAGACCTCGCTACGGACAAATATACGAATTAACAGGTACGCCACAACAGCCAAAAAATTCTGGTGATTTTGATTATATTGGATATCTCGCAAAAGACGGCATACACGCGCAAATGTTTTATCCGAAGTTTGATGTGCCAATAGATAAGATTGAAATGCCGTTTTTTATGCGCACTTTGCGATGGATAAAAATTAATCTTGCTTTTGTGCGCGATGCGCTTGCCGGATCGCTTGCGCGTTTTGTGCCAGAGACAGAGGCATCGTTTTTGAACGGAATTATTTATGGAATTCGTGGCACAATTTCGCAATCACTCACCGACGCATTTGCGCGCACCGGGACAAGTCATATTTTGGCGATTTCCGGATACAACATCACAATAATTGCCGCAGTGTTAGGCGCGATTCTAGCGCGATTTGGAAGAATGCGCGCATACTGGCTCACTTTAATTGGCATTGTGGCGTTCACGCTTATGGTTGGCGCATCTGCGTCGGTGGTGCGCGCCGCAATTATGGGTATGCTTGCAATCACGGCGATTCAACTTGGCCGTGCAAGTCATGCTGGCACGGCAATATTGCTTTCAGCATCTCTGATGACATTATATAATCCTCGCTTGATCCGATGGGATGTCGGATTTCAATTATCTTTTCTTGCTGTTGTTGGGATTGTGTATCTCGCCCCAATTATTTCGCAGTTTTTTGAAAAATTATTTTCTAGACTACATGCAAAAAAATTTAAGGCAATTCTTGTTTCAATACTTGCCACAACAACTTCTGCCAATATTATGGTGCTTCCACTAATTTTATTTACTTTTGGCGTTTTTGCGGTGTATACGCTTCCGGTAAATCTTCTCGTGCTTCCGTTGGTGCCACTCGCGATGCTTTTGGGATTTATTACAAGCATCGCTGGACTTATTTTGCCATTCGCAGGACTTCTTGTCGGTCAGATTGCGTGGCTAATTTCTGCGCTAATGCTTTTGGTGATTCGCACTGCATCAGCGCTGCCACACGCAACACTGCAAGCAAAAATGGATATACCAACAATGCTCGCTTGTTATGTGGCACTTGCAGTGTGGCTATGGTTTGGGTATCGTAATAATTATGTTGGAGCGAACACTCATACTACTTAAACCCGACGCTGTTGATCGGGGAATCATCGGCGAGATTATCACGCGCTTTGAACGCGTTGGCGCAAAAATTATTGGGATGAAAATGCTGGTTTCTGAAAAAGACACCGCCGAACAGCATTACACTGAAGATCTTGCACGACGCCGAGGCGAAAATGTGCGTCACCTTATGATTGCGATGCTAACATCCGGACCGATTGTTGTGCTTGCTCTTGAAGGCATTGATATAATTACTATTGTCCGCAAAATGATTGGAGCGACCCAACCATTTGAAGCGGCGCCCGGGACAATCAGAGGCGATTACGCGCATATAAGTTATCGGTATGCCGATGAAAAAAAGATTGGTGTGTTTAATCTTGTTCACGCATCCGATTCTATTGAAAATGCGAATGCAGAAATTGCGGTTTGGTTCAAACCAGAAGAGCTCGTATCGCACAAACCAGGCTATACGCGTATGACACTACGAGAAGAATAGTCAAGGTTGCATGACATTGGCGTGGAGGTATTCTTAATATGGCTCGGTCGGTTGGGACAAAACTTAGGTCACAACAATAAAGGGAGCCCAACATCAGTCGTGTCAAGGCGAGTCTGATAGAGCAATCTAGATGATTCAATGTTGGTGCGAGTGAGGGCACCCCTCTTAGCACTTTGCTAGGTACTTTGGCTCAACTGGCCGGGTCATATAAAAATCCTCTCTGAACGAGTGGTTTTTATATAATCGGGCTTAGTATTATTTTGATATTTTGGTACTATTGGCTGGTTATGAAAACAATTGTTGTATTGCCAGCGTATAACGCGGAAAAAACCTTGGAGAAAACTGTGCGGGATATTCCGCGCGAATTTGTGCAAGAAATTATTCTCGTGGATGATTCAAGTAGCGATAAGACTTCAGAATTAGCTCAAAAACTTGGACTCATACACAAAAAGCATGCAAAAAATAGCGGATATGGGGCAAACCAAAAGACATGCTATCATCTGGCGCTCCAACGAGGCGCAGATATTATTGTCATGCTCCACCCAGATTATCAGTATGATCCGCGACTGATTAAATATTTTATTCCTTTCATAGAAGAAGGATATTTTGATGTAATGCTTGGAGCTCGTATACGCACGCGCCGTGAGGCGCTCGCTGGCGGGATGCCAAAATATAAATATATTTCAAATCGCATACTGACTATTTTTGAAAATCTTGTTTCGGGTCAAAATCTTTCCGAATGGCACACGGGCATGCGTGCGTATCGCAGAGAAGTGCTTGAAAGTATCCCATTTGATAAATTTTCTGACGACTTTGTTTTTGATAGTCAGATGTTGTTTGCAATTATTGAAAAAGGTTTTTCAATTGGCGAAATTCCAGTGCCTGTACGATATTTCCCAGAAGCATCTTCTATTAATTTTATCAGAAGTTTGCGATACGGCATCGCAACTGTCGGAGTGGCGCTGGGATATTTTTTCAAGTCGTTATGGAGATAACACTAAAGAAAGTTTTATTAAGTGTTCTAATTTTATACGGACTGCTT
>Ga0209210_1001010_pt1 | contig 25390 bp, 26 predicted proteins | sample RifGroA1_FD_183991 | JGI IMG/M metagenome (GOLD analysis project Ga0209210, IMG submission 183991) | Contaminated groundwater microbial communities from Rifle, Colorado, USA - Rifle Groundwater A1 (SPAdes) (version 2) | ecosystem: Environmental > Aquatic > Deep subsurface > Groundwater >...
CAACAGTTGATGGCCAACGTGCTATTCAATATGATTATAGCTACGAAGGTCATGTAGCAACAATGACCATATTCACTAAAAACGGAATATACTACACTGTGAAGTTTAGGTATGTTGATAAAAATGGCAAGCAAGCTCTGTGGAATGATTATGTGAAGTTATTGACATCCTTCAGGATAAAATAATTCTCCTTAGAGAAATCGTGTTTAAAAAATGTTGCTGTTTTGAAAAATACCCAACCTAGCTTCTCACTCGCCCTTCGGGCGAGTAAGTGTAAAGTAGGAGTTTATCTTAACGTACCAAAGACAGTAATCTCTCTTGCAGAGTCAACTTTTTGCTTATCTGTACCATCAATATTGATGGTAAAAAGATATGAAGTAACTTTGTTGGGTATCACACCCGTGGTGTAGCTTTCTTCACTATAAACTAATTTTGAATCGGATAACCAGTCCCAGTCTTTCAAACTACTGTTTTGAGCTCCAATTATGACTAATTTGGAGGATTTTGAGTTAATGTCAACGAAGTAAATTCCTTGATCTCCTCCTTCTACTGATTTACCAAGTATTTTATATGCAAGTTTTGAACCATCATTTGACCATACGGGGTGGTCGAATTGATCCATTTGACTCTGGAGTATTTTCGTTGTCTCTCCTGTAGTTAGATCAGTAATGCTAATTGTAAAAGGTGCTCCGGGAATTGGGCGACTATCAGGAACGTCCTTCCACTCAAAAGTGGTGTAAGCAACTTTTGTCCTATCTGGAGAAAAGGACAAACCCCAAAGCGTGACTTGAGGGGTCTTTGCTTTCTCAATTTTACCAGTTAAAAGATTTGCAACATATATGCCTATTGGTGTCGCTTCACTGTCGGATGTAGTCTGCATGTAAACTTTTGTTTTATCTTGCGACCAAGCAACAGGCGCTAAACGAAACCTAGAGCTAGCTTCTAAGTAATCTTTTGTCCGATCAATAACAAGCTTGTTATCAGTGCCATCTGAGTTTATTGTCCATAGTTGACCACTTTCTGTAATTAACGCGTAGGCAATTTTTTGACCATCAGCAGAAATTCTAGGGGACTCAATATATTTTTTGTCCTCAGGAGTTAGTATTTTGTGTGGTTCTGAACTTTTGTCACTAACCCATAGATATTCTTCTATTTCATTTCCATATTGATCTTTCTCAATAAAGCTTTTATAAACAAGTTTTTCGTTTTTATCAGAAACGTCGTAACTGCTAAACGGACCAACGTATATCGGTACGGAATGAATTTTTTGCTTTGTCGAACCGTTGAAATCAGATACAATAATTTCTCCAGGTCCCCTAATTTCTTCTGTAGCGGTTTTAAGGTAGGCAAACTTCCCGCTTGAGTTAATCGTTGGTGAATTATTGCTATTTGTATCTGATTGCTCTGTAGGTATGGCGCTGTCACTTCCCTGTTTACTTTTTGGTGATGAGGAAAAAATATATATACTTAAAACTATAAAGAACAAACAAGCAAACAATACAGTTGAAATCATCCAAAAGTTTACCTTTGATTTTTCAGGAGTTAGCGGCGGTTGGCTTATCGGATTTTGCCCAATTTGTTGGACATTTTGACTCTCGATATTTACTTGCTTTTCCATATGTGTCTCTAAAAAAAGTATAGCATATTTTGGACAATCAAGTATGTTAAACTGAAATGAGAAAAGTTCTTTAAAATTTTTGCGTTTTTTTCTTTTAGTCCGCCTTTGGTGGACTGTTCGAGCCGACAGTTTCGGAGGCGCGGCGGGGGGCCTGCCCGCCGAAGCAAGCGAGCCGCGAAGCGGCGAGCTAATCAAATGAAGTTCGACATTTTTTGTAAACGGCCAGCAAGACTAATTCAGGCCCTTGCAGGCAGAATTTTGTTAACTTCCAGAACCGCTCTAAGCTGTTGAAAAACAGATGGTAATAAGACATATGGTTGACGTATTAAATTCTTGGTGGTTTAACCTGATTGGGTATTTGATGTGCATAGTCGTGTTTTCGCAATACTATAAATTGGCCGTGAGAAATGCCAAACGAGATGGAGCAGCTACAATTTTGTTGCAACTTATAGCTGGAGTAAGTATATTGCTACTTGCTCCCTTCCTCTCGTTTAAGTTACCGAGCGATCCAAAAATATATTTGCTTCTGATTGCCGCCTCAATTTTTTATGCATTGAACGACAGAATGCAAACTACAGCGAGAAAAAATCTCCAAGTCTCACTTTATGTAATATTGGATAGACTATCTGCAATATTTTTGATTGTCTTTGGATTTACTATTTTCAAGAACCCATTTGTTATTGAAAAGGTTATTGGAGCAGCACTAATACTTTTAGGGAATTTTGTTGTTTTGTATAAACGGGGCAAATTTGAACTAAACAAATATGTAATTCTGTCAATTTTGGCGACACTAACATTTTCGATAGCCGTATCTATCGATATTGGTATATCAAAAAATTTTAACCTACCATTTTACATAATGCTCACATTGGTAATACCAGCAATAATGATTTCACTCGTAGAAAAGATTAATCCAAAGGAAATTTTATCTCAATATTCTCCTATAGATAAAAAATATTATTTAATCACAGGATTTTCTTGGGGGTTACTAATTTTCTTTTTACTTAGAGCTTATCAATTTGGTCAAGTAACAGTTGTCGCGTCTTTAGCGGCAACATCAGTTTTAATAAATGTGTTGGTTGCTTATATTTTTTTGAAAGAGCAAGATCATAAACTCAAAAAAATAATTGCAGCTTTGGTAACAATTTTAGGTGTTTATTTGACGGTTTTAAAATAGTTCTCAAGTTCTCTTTCTGGCAACCGCGATGAGAGAGGCTCCAAATGGAAAACGGATCAGAGAAAAAAGCTTGAGCTCAAGATAAGAAATAAGCTTAAAAAGAAAGTTCATCAAAAGAGAAATGGTCAGAGACTTGCGATATATCAATGAACGGCTGGAAGTTGAAGTGCATCTCTTACTAAGAGATTTTCGTAACCACAATTGTGCGAGATAAAGGAAAAAGCTGAAATAGCGAATATCCTCGATTTGATAACCACTTTTCTGGACCGTAGTTCGTAGGGAATTTAGACTGTAGCGCCTTTTGTGCCCTGACAGTTTATCAATAATTGACCAGAGGAGAATATCAGCCGGAACCGTGATAAATAGTAAACCGGCGTTTTTGAGACAGCGAGAACCAGCTCTAAGGAAGGTGATTTCGTCTTCGATGTGTTCGAGCACATCAAATAGTCCTACTGCGTCATAGTTTTTTAAGGTTTTGTTTTTTGTCACATCGGTACAAATAAGTTGGGCAGTGTGGACTCGTCTCCGCGCGTATTTAAGGCCTTGGGAATTAAGGTCAACTCCAGTGATATCAAAACCCAGCTTTTCTAAGTACCCTAGGACAAAACCAGTACCACAACCGATTTCCAAAAACCTGGTTTGATGGGGATGCGGAAGATATTGTTTTACCAAAGTTCCGATAACGCGGTTTTTAGCCCAAAACCAAAAATGTGTGGGTTCAGTTTCATAAAGCAGTTGATAGTCATAAGTTTCAGTTTTCATAGTTTAGTACCCGCAAGACCAAAACCACTTTTGCCATAGTCATTACCGCAATAAAGCAGATAGCGCTTATCTTTATGATTGAATACAAACGGATAAGCCATCATTTTTTTGTCCCAGCCAGATGTCGAAATCCCAATGGCGGATTTCTCATCCTGTCTTTGCCAATTGAAACCATCTACCGATTCGGCATAACCGATCCGATATCCCGGATGGTGTTCATGCTTATAACTAAACCACATTTGGTATTTATTTTTATTCCGCAGGACGCAGGGTCGGCAATGCGCAAATTCACCACGTTTAAATGAAAGCACTATCTCTCCCCTTCTTGTCCAGGTAACGCCATCTTGTGACTGGGCGTATTTGATGACGTGTTGGGTATTTTTCTTTTGGTTATTTGCTTCGAGGTTGGCACCATACCACATTTTATACTTACGATTCTCCCTGATCACAAAAGGATAAGATAAGGTAAACGGATCGACTTGATTTTGATCTAATATTGGATTTTGGTCGTGACGAATAAATTTATGTGACAGTTCGTCGTATACGGCTAAGCCAATGGTATTTTGCCAAAGTCCGGCAGGGCCCAAATTCCAGCCAAGATAATACAGCCACTTTTTTCCTTGTATATTGAGCAAACAACCTAGGGAAACACCGCTTTCATCAAAAGTGCCGAGCTTACCCGGTGAGAAAAGCGGTTTTGGGGATAAACTGCGCACTTGTTGTGGAAACTTGAGATCAATTTCAAGACTCGCGATATATGAGCGATGAGTTTTATCGCGACAGTTGAAATAAATTCGGTAAATATCAGAGGTGACGTGTTCAGCTACGGGGTTAGCAGCATGTGAGAACATCCAAGGATAGTCGCCAGATGGAGAAAAAATCCAGCCCAATTTTTTCCATGTCATAGTTTGATTTTGTCGCTTGATTTGGATAAGCGAATTGAGCGGGGCGGGACATAGACGCCTTTTTCTACTGTATTTTCCGTAATCACCGCGCCGGCTCCGACAATAGTTTGTGGGGCAATCACGATCCCATTATGAATGGTAGAGTTGACACCTAAAAAGCAATACGGCTTGACCTGACAAAAACCGGACACCACGACCTGCGAAGACACAAAACAATGATTCTCAATTTGCGTATCATGGCCAATATGGTTACCGCTCCAGAGAGTGACATCATTGCCGATTTTCACAAACGGTTGCAAAGTATTGTCTTCCAAAATAAAACAGTTGTCACCGATTTGGACATTTTTAAAAACCGTGGCCAATGAACTGATATAATTTACGAGCCGATAACCTTTGTTTTTGGCAGCCAAATATTTACGGGCGCGCAGGCGATTGAGTTGGGTGTAACTTAAGGCCACAAACATATGGTATGTTCGCGGCGGATAAAGCTTTTCCACCCTTTTAAAATCTACGACAGGCAAGCCACAAAATTGCGTATTTTTAAGATGCGCTGCGTCCACTGTAAAAGCCACGACGTGATGATTTGAATCAGAGGTAAAATAAAAATGAGCCAATCTGGCGATATCTCCGGTGCCGAAAATAACGATTTTTGACATATTTTGGTAGCTTATTTTTTCACGAGTATCGTAAATTCATATAGATCATAACCATGTAATAAGGCGACTTTTTTGGCAAATCGGGTTTTGCAGTATTTGAAAAAAAATCCGGGATCAGCATAATATAAATCTTTCCGACGCCGGCTGGGATCAGAAAAGCTAGTCAATAAATTAAAGGCAAAGCCTTTTCGGCTAGCCCGGTCCATCAGTTTAAGATTATAAAGGATGTAATCCAGCCAAGTGTCAGAAGGAACGTCCAATTTGACGTTAAACAAGCCACTGCTGACTGTATAGTCAGCCAGTTGAAGTTGGTCGCTGCAAACGAATTTACAATTTTTTGACCAAGGGAAAATGGATGTTGCAGCTTTGATCATGACTGGCGAAATGTCATAACCTATATATTGGCAGCGGTGGTGGCGTATCTGCAAGTATTTCCAGAGAGCTCCGTAGCCGCAACCCAAATCATTTAAACTAAATTTTTTAGCGTCTTTTATCAGCTCCAGAAGTATCGTGAAACGCAAATCTTGTGTTCTCCGGTCTTTCCAATCGACTCCCTGCGGTTTGGCACCGTATTTACTTAATTTTTGTGAGTAGTACTCCTCGACTTTGGTTTTAAGACGTTGGTAGTTCATCGGTGGGAATAAATTTTGCGAATGATGGTATAGGGCCTGGCCTTAGTTTGTAGAAATATTTTGGCTATGTAAATACCCACTACTCCCAAAGAAAAGATAATCAAACCTCCCAAAAACCAGATTGAAATAAAAAGAGATAGCCAACCTTCAAGGATGACACCAAAGAATAAACGTTTAATCACCACATTTCCGATCAGTAATAGGGACAGCCCTAAAATAAATAAACCTAGGCCTGCCATATAGTATAAAGGCTTAGTGCTAAAAGAAGTCAACCCGTCCAAAACGATTGCCCATTTTTTTACCCAGGTGTAAGTAGTAGCAGGTCTTCGGCTGTGTTTAATGACTTTTAGCGGATGTTGAGAAAAACCGGTGAGGACACAAAGGCCGGCAAAAACCACCTGGGTCTCCTGATGTTGGACTAAAGCGAGCACAAAATCTTTTTTCATGAGTCTTATGAGGAGTAAATTTTCGGTCAAGTCAAAATCGGAGAGCCAATTAAATATTTTATAAAACCAGACCTCTAAATATTTTTTTAAGAGGTTCCCTAGCCTTTTGTCCTGGACGCCATAAACCACATCCCAATCCGAATGGGCATGTAACTCCTGCCAAAATTTGCTGAGGAGTTCGGGGTCTTCTTCGAGATCCGAGTCAAGCAAAAATACATAGTCGCCGCGGGCGTGTCTCAAGCCAGTCATGATCGCCTTGTGATGGCCGAAATTTCGCGACAGGTCGATGATTTTGACATGTCTGTCAGTTTTAAAAAATTTATATGCAGCGGCAAATGAGCTATCTGGAGAACCGTCGTTAACGAAAAGCAGTTCATAGTCAGAAGTGATTTTTTTGGCAGTCTGAGTCACGCGTTGATAAAATTCCGCGATATATGGAGCCGAGAAGTATAGAGTCGTGACGATAGATAGTTTCATATTCGACGTGGTCTGGAGGCAGTATTGAGATATTTGCGCGCTTGAGGGCCGGTATGGAAAAGTAAATCCAAAACGCTCACTTCATGTACAAAAGGCGGATAAAGCTGATTATAGCGCGGATAGTTGGCATAATCCATCCAGGTGAGCCGGACATTGGCCTTACGAAATAGAGAAGCAGCAATATAGCTTTTGGCTTTGGGGCCGGAGATGTACTGCGTGGCCCCAGTTTGCTGACACAAAGAGATCAGGCGGGCGGTTTTTCCTGATACAAACTCGTAATCTGAGGACCAGGAAATTTTAGTTTTTATTTTCAGTAGTTTGTTAATAGCTTTAATAAATTTGAAGTTGATTTGACTTAAGTAAACCTCGCGAGAATTAAGATACAAGTCTGCAAAAATTTCCCTGAATGTGGAAAAATAAGGCGCTTTGGCATAGTGGTCTGTGAGAATTTGCCAGTGTCTTTTACCCCAATTGTGGTCGGCAATTTTTTTGTCTTTGATTTTTGTAGATCTCGGGGATTTGGTGAGCGGAATCGTCAACCAGATGCAGCCTTGGGGAGTTTTGATCAGATTGCGGTTGCGCCAGTCCCGAGCCGTATACTGCACATCATCAAACAAAATAAATTCATTAACTTTATTTATCAAGTCGAAATAACCCTTCCAGGGGATGTAATTTGACTGGACTATGGCAACAGTCTTACTTTTCATAAGCGGTTCAATCTGTGAGTTGGATAAAAGTCATGACCAAATTTACTTTGTCACGATTGATAGATTCCTGGCGTACCAAGCGCGTCCCATGTCCAAGTTTGGTTAAAACAGCTGCGGCCGCTTCATAAACATCCGTCGTCTCGGATAATATCACGATTTTAGTATCCTTCTTTAAGTTTTGCGCTTGAGCTACTTTTGGGAAGTCATCGTCGATCAACCTGTATTGCCATAAATACGTGGAGGAAATAGCAACATAGACACCTGTTTGACGTTCTCTACCGTACCAAAAAAAGGTGTCCAGTCTGGGATTGATGCTGCTGATGGTTTGGGTACTCTCATAAACAGTCAGAAAATTATTTCTCCAGTTCTGGTCTTTGGTTTGCCACAATTCTCTAAGTGAAAAGCCGCTGATAAGATTGGTTAGACTAATAAATACCAGCCAAAAAAATAGACGTTTCGAAGATGTCAGCCGCGACCAAAGCCCCATGAATCCCGCCAGTCCACTGGTAAGAATCAGAATTGGTAAGTACGGGCTAAATTGAATGTTGAGAAGAGGAAAAGCTTGGTAAATGATAAGCGTGATTATTTGCGTACTGATCGCCATCATAGTTAACCCATAAAACTGGGAATGATTTATATTGGTCGAGGCACGAAATAAAATCGTTGCCCAGGCCAAATACATGAAGGGCACAAAAAAGCTGGTGTAATAAAAGGTTTGTAGTAAAGCCATTGACTGATGTAAATCAATAATCACATACAATATAAAAACGCAGATAAACAAAACAGGAAAAAACAGCGCCGCGGATTTCTTGTTTATATCCAAGCGTTCTTTTAACAGAAACCAAATACTGGAAACAAAAGTGACCATCGGAAACATGAGCCAGCCGGCAGTCAAAAGCCAGTGGTAACCTGATTTCTGCCACGGTGAGACTTGGCCAAAATAGTTGGTGATCCAGCTTAAAGTGGTTTTGAAAAAGAAAAATGATCCGCCTAGTTTTAGGCTGATCAGACAAAGGATTAATGTCGTAGTGACACTACCAACAAATATATACTTCAGACTAATAATGACATTCCCCTTTTTGCTATGCAAATTGAGATAGAAAAAATAGATAATTAGCAAAGGGATAAATGCCACCAGAAAAATATTGGTAAAAATGATTAAGGCAAATAGTCCACCAGTTAATATTAACCAGCTCATTTGGTGATTGGAGTGGACAGCTTTAATCAAAGCCAACAGACTTAAAAATAAATAAGTAATTCCAATTCCGTCAACGTAGTCCCAGCTCACAGCCCGCAAAAACCAAATATTGCTAGCTAACAAAAGTGTGGTTAAGAGGGCTGTTGGTTTCCGAAAAACTTGCTTTAAGATCAGATATGAGGAAATAAGAGACGGAAAATAAATTAGTAGACGTAGGGTATAGTTAGCCAAAAGTGGCGGAAACAACCGATAGGCGGCAAATCCGGGCAATAACCAGCCTAACCTGGCACCGTAGTAAGTACCGGTAAACACGCGTAAATATTTAGGTAGGTTTAGAAAGTAGCCAAAGTAGAGCCACGGATCTATAAAATTGGAAGTTGGCGTAAATAGCGAGTCTTTGAAAATCAGTAGAACAGTGGTCCCAAACAATAGAATTAAGACCAAATGAAGATCGATTCGGGACTTAATTACTGATAAAAGTTTCAATCGCATTTCTAGCGACAAATTTCTCAACCCCCTCATTCGTTATCCGAATAACCATAGTATCCGCTATCGGTAAAGGTTTGTTTTTGGTTATAGCAATCAAATACCCCGTTCATATTGGTATTTTCTGGCAGTTCCATTTTGGAGAGGAGAACGTAAAAATAAACTCCACAGCCGCCATTTGCCGGATCATATTTTTGGTAGCGATAGCCGCAACCGTCTGCTGGAGCCAGATCTTTGACTACTGCCTCAAGAATTTGGTCGTCAATCAAGGGTTGCAAGAAAGACTGGCCGAGGTTACTACAATCCCATCCGTCCAGGTCGTCTTCAGTATTGTCAGGTAGATCGCCGTGTTTGATGTAGTATTGTACTAAAGCCTTATTGATTTTGACTAAATCCTCAATTCTTTTGGAATCGCGCGCCTTTTGCATTTGACCTATAGGGTTGATAGCGGCCAGCAAAGATGCAAATAATATCCCCAACATCACAATAACTACCAATAATTCCAACAAAGTGAAGCCGGATGAATTTTTGAGTGGCTTAAGGTCCATTATGACATTATAAAGAGAGCCACTTACGGAATGCAAACGTAGAGATTTATGTCTATTTATCCTCTTTCACCTGCCGCATTTTTAAAATCCGCGGGAACTTCCTGGATCCAACTGTCAGTGTAAATGTCATATGGTGATCCTTAACCTTATGTTTACGCTTGGTTTTGGGATGGGCTATTTCATTGTAATCCCACCAACGGGAGACGAAGTTGGGAATGGTAAAGGTACGGTCATTACCGGCAAAGGCAGAAAACGGGTCAGCCAGTTGTAGTGATTTTGTTTTTAGATTAACTCGCGTGATGATGCTGTAGTGACCGTCGTCCCCGTCTGAATATTTGCCGAAGTCTCCTTGCCATTCGACTCCAACCGGTTGGTGGTAGTGATTGATGATCCGGTCAAGGTCTGCCACCGTCGCATTGGCTTTGTACCAAAACCGGTATTGCGGCAGGAGTTTGGTGACAGCCAGACCCAATTCCAAAATATTCATCCCGTGCTTTTTGAGTTTCCGTCTGACTCCGGCAGCTTCCACAAACCTATCCTGGGCGATCTTAGTGCCCAAAAATCCCGCGAGCATCGAAAGAACTGCCGGACCGCAATGGTCCCAGGTTTTTTGCTTGAGGCGCGGTAGCTTCGGAAACGGTTTACTTAATGTCTTTGCCATATTTGGAGAGGAGACTGGCAAGAAGGTCCTCAAATTTCAGGCCGTGTAATGCGGCCACTTCGGTAAACGGCAACCCCAAATCCGGACCAAAAGCCGTATTGGGGTTGGAATCGGTAAAATAAGGCGTATTGGTCGTCTCATCGATACGGATATCAAATTTGGCATAGTCTTTGTGGCTCAAGCCGTTAAAGGCGCGCACTGCCAGTTTTTCAATCTTGCCGCGTAACGGTTCGTCAACCAGTTTATATCTATAAGCGTGTTCGTCATCGTAAGACTCGATGCTCGTGAAAAAATATTTGCCGTCGGGTTTTTTGCGAAACACTTTTTGGGCCATGAAGACATGGTTTTTCTGGCCGTCGTCAAAAACACAGACCGTGACTTCCGGGCCCGCGATAAACTTTTCGACGATCACAGACATCTTATAAGTGCCGATCATGTCATCGACGCGCTTTTGAGCTTCTTTGACAGTATCCTTGACTGCATGGTCGTCAATTCCGACACTGCCGCCGCTTTCGTTGAGTTTGACGATGAGTGGTACGCCCAAATCAGCCTGGATTTCAGTTCCCGCCCGGCGGATATACTGAAATGCAGGTGTGGGGATGTCATAGGCCATCAGGAGTCTCTTGGTCAAGTTGCGGTTATTTCCTATGACCAGACCTTCCATTGGCGCTCCGGTATAGGGGATATTTGAGAGTTCCAAAGCTGCCGGGACCGAGGTTTGTAGTTTGTCCTTGCCTTTGAGAGTGTCAACTAGGTTGATGACCACATCTGGTTTATCGACTAATAAATTGGTCAAAAAGTACTGGTTGCCGGGATGGCCCTTAGCCTCAAGGCCGAGCTTTTTGACAGCCTCAATGACTTCCGCGGCCCGTTTTTCAACTTCCACTTCTGCCTCGTAAGCTTCGGTCGTAGGAAACCACTCACGTTCTACATGTGAATAAGCGACCACGACCAACTTCAGCTTTTTTAGAGCGTCTTTGTCAAGCGCGAGTTCAATTTTCTCCGCTTTTGCGGGCTCGGGCTTTGGTTTACCCTCCCCTATTTGTACTATAGGCTTATCTGTTTGGGTCATAAGTTAACTTCTGATTAGGTTTATTTTATCATACTGGATGGGATTTAGGTGGAAGTAGATTTAACTAAAGTGAGGCAGGAAGTTATATCGATAGCGCATCCAAAATCCGGCCAAATAAGTCCTGCTCCACTTTGACTATTTGTTGGGTTTCGGCTGACACAAATGCCGTCTTGGAAATGGATATGGGTAAAAGTCCCAAAAGCTTTTGGTCGTCAATGGCTTTGATTTCAAACACCAGTTGATTATTTAATTCTTTCAGTTCTATTTTCTTGACATTGGGTGTGGCTATGGTGGCGCTAGTGGTGGCACTGCCTGTAGGTGAGGCTATGGGATTTATGGTTTCGATCCGGTCGGCGATGCCACTTGCGAGGAGATGGCGTACCGCCACATCGGGTAAGATGGCTACAGTCTTGGTGCCCGCTGGTGTGGTGACGATCAAAGCATTGGTCGATAGATCAATAGACAATGGAAAATGAGTTTCTGCCTCTACCTCCCCGTGTTTGATTACGAGTCGTCCGCCGGAACTTGCGATTTTGACGTCGTCGTCTTCCAGGTCTTCATTTATTTTTTCCAAAGCTTCATCTCCTTCCAGTTCTACTTCTTCGCCATCTAGTTGTTTTACGGATATTTTAAATTTATTATCTGTCATTTCCAGCTTGATTCTGACTCCATTTTCCCGAATATCAACTTTAGTTTTATTTTTTAGAGTCTTCACATCCAGTTTTTCTGATGCTTCTCCTTCCCTTTTTTCAGATTCGGTTTCTGTTTCAACTTTCACTGCCGACGCTTGGGAGGTGCTACTACCACGGCCGGATGAGTCACTCTCTCCTGAATTGCTGTTTGAAGAACTTGAGCTATTACTTCCAGAACCCGAACTACCGCTATTTGAACTACTTCCGGAATTGTCGTCGTTGTCGTCATCTTCACCAGAACTCTCCGAATCGCTGCCTTTAGCCAAGAGGTTATTGGTCGTACCCAGAACTGCCGTGTTTTGCCAATTTTGAGTCAAGGTTTTGACGGACAAAACCAAGGCAATGACTCCTAAGCCAATAAATGTATAGCGGAGGTAGAGATGAGAAGGCACGGCGCCATAATGTTTGGCAGAATGGGATCTTCCAGAAGCAGGTTTTTTGGCAGCACGTCTTTTCATGGCTATTTTAGTATGACTGATCAAATTCAGACTTGTCAAGTCGGCAAAAGATTGATTCAACGATCTAGAATAGTCTGATTGAGGCTAAACTGTTTTTCGTATTAGTTTGCGCGTAAGCTTTAAAATTTCCTGGCGATGATAGGGATCTTTCAAAATGTGAATGGCGCTTGGCAAAACCGATAAAATGATGATGACCAACACGATCGGTAGTAAGTATTTGTCAACATCAGGAATGGATTTACCCAAGAAATATCCAGCCAGATTCAAGCCGATGGCCCACAAGACTGCGCCTAAGAAGTTGAAGGTGACAAATTTTTTGTAATTCATCTCTCCTATGCCAGCCACAATCGGCGCAAAAGTGCGCACGACCGGCATAAACCGGGCAATGACGATGGTTTTCGCGCCGTATTTTTCATAAAATTCCTGGGCTTTGGCAATATTTTTTTTGTGAAACAGAAGTGAATCTTCGCGCTTGAAAAGCCGAGGACCGATGCGTTTGCCAAAGGCATAACCGACATTGTCGCCCAAAACCGCAGCGGTAAAACAAGTGACGATCAAAATAGGTAGCGATAAGATATTTTGTGAGGCCAAAAATCCGGCGGTAAAAAGGACGCTATCTCCGGGCAAAAAAAAGCCAATGAGTAGACCTGATTCGGCAAAGATGATCGCAAACAGACCTAAGTAACCAATGGTTTCAATAAAATGGGCTAAATTCATAAACAAAATCCAAGTATAACAGTAGTAATAATTCTTAGCAATTACGCATTTGATATTCTGTTAACGAACGTGTTAAAGTAATCATATGAACAAGTTGCTTTTACCTGTGATGGTGGTAATACTCCTAATAGGTGGAGTATTGGTGGTAAATCAATTCTTGAGCACTTCTTCAGGCTCGCCCGAGATAAATAATGAAGGCTCTTCGCAGGCTACTTCAACCCCAAGTGGCAATCAATCTACGGGTGATTTCGTAGGCCAAAAACTAGCTACAAATTATTATGAATTTACCCAAGCAGACTATAAACGCCTGCGAGAAGAAAATCGCCCACTGCTTCTCTATTTCTACGCCAATTGGTGTCCGACTTGTGCTGCCCAAGAACCAGTCATGGTCGAGGCCATGAATAAGGGGGTATCAAATGGCATGATAGCTCTCCGCGTCAACTACAACGATACAGCTACAGACGCTACCGAAAAAGAGTTAGCCCGAGAATTTGCCATCACCTACCAACACACATTTGTGTCTCTAGATAAGGACGGCAAGAAGCTTGATCTGGTCAACGGCCAACAATCAGAAGAAGAATTGCGAGATCTATTTGCCCAGCTTTAACTTGTTTCTATAAGGATTTTTCTTTTCCCAACTTAAGAACCAGAGAGTCCACTCCCACCCGACGAGTGGGTTAGCTAGACACCTCCGGTATTTTTAAATTATTTGAAGCTCCCAGGACCTTGCGGTCGGGGAATTTCGCGAAGGCGGATTAAAGCTTTATACCAAATTTAAATATGGTAGTTACTGTAGAAGCGCTAAGGCCAGTTAAACCTTTAGGAGTTAGAACTGAGACCGAAGGAGATACTTGGTTTGCGGTTTTAGCCGGTACTTATTCCTGACTTCGCCACGACCACTTCTTGACTAAAAATTAGCTTCAAAATTGAGGTTGATTTTACCTATTTGGGGTACGTCCTGTTTTTGTAAAATAGGGGTATGCATATAAGAAGACTTAAGAGCAGAAACGGCAATTTACAAGTTCAGGTTGTCCAGAAAATCGGCAGACAAAATAAAGTGGTTAAACATTTGGGAACGGCCGGAAATGAATTAGAAGTAAATGAGTTGGTAAATTTGGCCAAACAGTTTATCGAAAACCAAAGAATAAAGTCGGGAAAAATTTCTCTTTTTGATAACCGTTATTCTGCCTCGGAGATGGCAGAGATTTTATCAAAATTTTGTATAAGAAGAGTTTTGGATTCGGTAACTTTTAATTTCTTTTACCATTTTTATCAGGTTTTAGACTTTGACAAGATCGGTAATAAAAGTTTTGCTGATTTGGTTGTTGCCAGAATAATTTTTCCTGTAAGTAAGGCCAAAACTCGGAATTTTTTAGAGAGCAAGTTAAATAAACATTACTCATTGTCTGGTATTTATCGGCTGATGGGTGAAGTTTACAGCCTTGATTTTCAAAGCCAACTGGAGGAGAAAATGACTGCTTTTACCCTGTCATTTTCCCCAACCATTTCTGTTTTGTTTTTTGACGTCACCACTTTGTACTACGAATCTTTTGATGAGGACGATCTTAGGAAATTTGGATTCTCCAAAGATAATAAAGCTAATCAACCGCAACTTGTGGTCACCCTAACTGTCACTGCTGATGGTTTTCCACTGCACTTGAGAGTTTTTCCAGGCAATAAATTTGAGGGACATTTAATGCTGCCGTGCATTAAAGAAATAGTCAAAAAGCATAAATTAAATGATTTTGTGGTGGTGGCTGACAGTGCAATGGTCAACCACACAAATATGGAAGAACTGGAGAAAGAAAATCTTTCCTACATTGTGGGGGCAAGACTTGGGAATTTGCCAACTAAAATTTGGGAACAAATAATTACCGTTCCAAAAATAGACGGACAAACAAAACGGTTTGATTTTGGAAACAAAAGAATTCTGGTTGTTTCCTACTCCCAAAAACGAGCCAATAAAGACCGATCCGACCGGGAAAAACAACTAAAACGGGCACAATTTGCTTTAAATAATCCCTCCGTTGTTTCTAAAAGATTTAAATTTTTAAGAAAGGTCGAGAATCGTGATTTGGAATTAAACACGGAAAATGTGGTTAAATCACAGTTTCTCGAAGGTTTAAAAGGTTATCTCACCAATGCCATAAGTTTAACTGATGAAGAAATCATTGCCAAATATTCTCAGCTCTGGCAAGTAGAAAAATCTTTTAGGATCAGTAAATCTGATCTTAAAGCCCGGCCGGTTTTCCATACTGTAAAGAAAAGAATTGAAGCTCACTTGACAATTGTTTTTGCTAGTCTGGCCATTATCCGCTTAGTTGAAAAGACCACGGGCAAATCTGTTCAAAAAGTGTTGTGGCTACTGGATCAAGTTAAAGAGGTGGTGATAGAAAATATTACCAGCCGGGAACGAATTTCTAAATATAGCGAGGTGGAAAATCAGGAAACTAAAGACCTTCTCAAACTTGCAAAACTTAGTTGGGGTACGTAATTGGCGAAGTCAGGAGGAGATACTTGGTTTGCGGTTTTAGCCGGTACTTATTGGGGAAAGAAATTCCCGGAGTTACAAGGATTAGTTTGTCCGGTGGTTGGAGTGGTTGGTCCGGTTGACAAACAAGGCAAATCTACTCCGGATCGTGTACTTGTCAGATTGTCGGTTGTATCTCCAATTCCAACTCCAGGCGAAGGCTTATTAGTTACATTTAGCCTGAAAGACATAGATCAATTGATTCCTCCGGCAAAACCTATCACATAGACATTCATGCAAAAAAAACAGACTAGCTTCTCCTCTGCTTCAAAAACTAGCGGGGATTATCAAGGTAGACGTCTTTTCTTTTTAACCAGAAGTAAGATACGAATGTTTTAAAGTATGGAGCGACTCCCCGCAACAACCCATTTCGAAATCTTCGGCCGGATACAGTCACGCATAAATCAGGCAGAAATTCGATTCTACAGATGCGATTTACTTTAAATGATAAATCGATATCTTCTTGGCTATTGAGTTCCGGATTGAACCCTCCGGATGTAAGGTACGCTTCTTTGGAGATCGCAAAATTAAACCCGCTTAGCCAGTAGTGGCCATAAATCAGTCTATAAATTCGCATCGCGGCGGGTTGAAAGAAATTAAACAAAGTATTAGTTAGAAAAGAGCTGTCAACGATTTTGCAAACTCCGGTGATAGCTATGAGGCGTGGGTCACTTTCAAAACGTGCGACTATTTTTTCCAGCCAGTTTTCGGGAACAGAAGCGTCAGCGTCCGTCGACAAAATGATCTGCCCCAAAGCTTTTTTGAATCCGGCAAAGCGGGCAGATCCTCTACCCTGGTGTTTCGCGAGAATTATCTTTAGCTGCAGTTTTTCGGTGAATTTATTCGATATTTTAATTGTATCGTCCGAGGAATTATTATTAACCACGATGACTTCAAATCTTCTGGTGGTTTTTTGCTTGACTAACGCTTCGAGACACGAAGAAATATATTTCCCCTCATTGTAGGCCGGGATGACTACGCTAATTAGCGGGGTGGTATGGTTGGAATAGTTTTTTTCACTTTGAGCATCAGGCATGATGTTTTATTTATTTTTAGAGTAAAAACTCCCGATGTGTCAAGGTTAATCCACTTCCGATGTGTACCTTAAAACACTTGGATGATACACCTATTTCTTTATAACCCTTATAGACACTTGCGAAGTAGAAAAAAAGAAATATACCCAAAATATAAAGGTTAAAATCAAAAATGTAATTTTTACAACAGGCTTAGCTTGAATTCTTTTGTAGATCCAAACAATTAAGATCAGTCCCAAAAGAGAGAATATCAATGGGAAAAAAGCAAAATACCCTATTAATATTCCCTCTATCCCCGCTACAATTAAAAAAGAAGAAAAAAACATTAAACCAAAGAGTACTGCTTGTTTCATATAATTTATTTTTGGTTTTTCTGGAGTAATTAGTGGTTGACTTACAGGATTTTGCCTGATTTGCTGAATATTTTGATCATCAATATCCACTTGATTATTCATAAGTGTCTCTTTGAAAAAAGTATATCATATCTCGAAGTTCACGTATCGCCTTTTTTTGCACTTGAGTGATTTTCACCTATTAGACGGAATAGGTACGCCATCTGTTTCCAAATACTTTTAGTTTTGCTTCTGCCGAGTCGAGATTTACGAAAAAGCCTGTCTTGAGCTTGTCGAAGGATTTTTTGCGCGGGATTTTTCACTTGTCGGTAAATTCAACTAATTGAAGCTCACAAGTTGTTTTAGTTCCCCAGTTTGTAAATCAAAGTATGCAATGAGACTAATCTCTTCAACTTTTTCTGCGACGGATGCAAAATATCCATATTCTACAACTATAGTTGGTTGATTAATACCATAGATTCCTCGAAGAATACCCAAAGCATTCCCTGTTCTTGACACACCTTTCCAAGTAGAGGGAAACGTGAAATCTCCCTGTAATTTAATTTTTTCGCCGGTACGTATTTTGTAAACTGAAATAAAACCAGAATTAGCTCCTCCGTAACAACTATTTTTTGTACCGGATAAAATTAAGTAACCACTTTTTTCCTGAAGATCTCTACCTAAGCCAACTTCGTTTCCTACCGTTTCAACCTTTTCCAGTTCTATTGGTGGATTTTCATCTTGAGATCGACAACTCATCGTATTAACTAGTTCTTTTTCTAAAATTGGTGTAAGTAGATAATGAGAAATGGTTTTTGGCTCTTTTTCAACTTCAACTAACCAACCTCGTCCTTGATTTGCACTTATTTTTTTGAGAGTAATTGGGAAAACTCGTTTAATCATTTTTGGATTGACTTCCGTCTGGAATTTGGGATATTGTTGAAGGTAATCGGACAGAAAATACTCAAGCATTCCCCGCTTTTCTTTCTCTTCAGCAGTTTCCATCTTTTTTGATGTCGGAAGCGTTTTTTGTGGTAAAGCAGACAAGTTGTTAGAGCTTTTATCTTTATTTGAGCCACTTATACCGAGTGCTGAAACAGTTACAATTAATAGTAAAAGGACAATGGTGAAGGTTAACCAACGATTTGATGCCAAAGCTTTAAATTGGTCAATTGATTTTTTTCGAATTTTCTGGTTATTTTGGTCGCCAACTTTAACTTGGATTGCCATATAAAATCTCAATCCATTATATGGAACAGACCTGCCTGCCGGTAGGGAGGTTCGCCACATGTTTACTGATTCTTTTAGATTTTTTTCGGTCGGCCCTCCTGAAAAAAGTTCGAACCTTTTTTAAGTCTGAACTGTAGGTGCGGCGAGTGGGTGGCGGCACTCGCCGCACCCAACTTTCTGCCCCTTGCGCTTTCGCTTATAAAAATCTTTTCCGGTTCGAGCCAAAAACTGATATAATTTTATATGATGAAGCAACAATACTCAATCAGTAACGATAAAATTGAAAAAATTCTCACAAAGTATAATTTGGGCATCCTTAAGTCCTGCGTTCCAATAAAAGCAGGATTGATTAATCCTGCTTTTCTCATCAACGATCTCTATGTTTTGAGAATTGATAAAAGCGATCATCTCAAAAACATACAAGGTCATGATACCCGTTTTGAACGAGAGGCGTTTCTTTACGACTTGCTTCCAAAAAGAGATATACCTACACCACAATGCTTAGGATTTGATTCTTCTCGAGAAATAATTCCAGAGAAATACATAATAGTTTCCTATATTCCAGGAGTTTCTTTATCCGTTGGGTTTAAAAATCTTGATAAAGAAATCCAACAAAAACTCTCTTTTCAAATGGGGGAAATCATTAGAAAAATTCACAACGTTACCCCCGAGGACTTAAACGGAAGTGAATTATTTGGTCCAAAGACTGGTTGGAAAAAACTATACGAAAAAGAGTTCTCTTTCTATTTAGAAGAAGCAACAAAAGGAAAATATTTTTCGCCGGAAATTGAAGAAGAAATCAAGAAGATATTCCAGCAATTTCAAAACCTAATTTCAGACTTAGAGAATGAACTTCGACTTGTCCATTCTGATTTTAGTACCAGTAATATCCAGATAAATGATGGCAAAATCGTCGGAATTTTTGATTTTGAATGGTCCCATATTGGTGATCCATTATGGGATTTACAAAAATTGCCAATTAATTATCAACTTGGAGACGGATTTAGTATAGAGAATTTTCTCAAAGGTTATGGAATGGAAAAACCAACAGAAGAAGAACGGATTCGAGTAAAAATGTATACCTTGCATCAAGGTTTGTGGGAAATCTGGGCGACAAAAACACAACTATTTCCATTTGGAGAAAAAGAAATTAAGGAAGGCAATCAGATAGTAAATTCAGCAATAGATCTAGAAGAAGTGATGTTAAAGCGACTAACAAGTCTATGAAAAATAACGCGACTGCGAGAGCGACAAAAAGCACATTGAAATCAGAGGAAAGAAAAGAAAAATAAAAAAAGAAAAGAAAGTTCGCGCCGACTTTTTAAAAGATTTTTCGAAAGCGCGAGGGGCAGAAAGTTGGGTGCGGCGAGTGCCGCCACCCACTCGCCGCACCTACAGTTCAGACTTAAAAAAGGTTCGAACTTTTTTCAGGAGGGCCGACCAAGTCGAATTTTTGGCGGCGCCCGCCTCCGCCGCCAAAAAATTATACGGTTCCTGCCAGCTAAAACGCACTTTTTTATCGTCTATTTTTTATTTTTCTTTTCTTTTCCACCTTTCTTTGAAAAAGAAAGGTTAGCCAAAGAAACCTATGATTAAATACATCGCCTACTGCAGAAAATCTCTTGAAGATGAAGGACGGCAAATTCTTTCTATTATATCCCAACAGACAGAGATTAAGGAATTTGCCAAACGAGAAAACCTCGAAATAATTGCTTGGTTTACAGAAGCGAAGACCGCAAAAAAGCCGGGGCGAGAAAAATTCGAGGAGATGATGAAAGTAATCGAGTCTGGCAAAGCTGATGGGATAATTGCGTGGAACCCAGATAGATTAGCTAGAAATTCTGTTGACGGCGGAAGAATTATTTATGATCTCGATACCGGCAAAATCAAAGACCTGAAATTCCCCACGTTTTGGTTTGAGGATACCTCGCAGGGCAAATTTATGCTTTCAATCGCATTTGGACAGTCCAAATATTATGTGGATAGTCTTTCTGAAAATGTGAAGCGAGGTATCCGACAAAAACTTCGCCGCGGTATATATCCCGGACTTGCGCCAACTGGCTATCTCAACGATCCAATATCCAGAACCGTTGTTCCTGATCCTAAACGGTGGAAATTTATTCAGAAGGCACTACTCGAATACAGCCAAGGAAAACACTCAATGGCCAGTCTTTCAAAACTGATGTTTTCCTGGGGATTTACCAACCGTTTCGGAAAACCCCTCAATCTTTCCACCATTCAAAACTTCCTGATGAATCCATTTTATTATGGAGTCATTCGCTACGCTGGAGAATTTTACGAAGGAACACATAAGGCAATGATTACCAAAAGCACTTTTGACAAAATCCAGGAAGTTTTGAAACAACGAGGAAAACCGAGAAAGATGCGGATACACAACTTTCCCTTTCTGGGACTAATGAAATGCGCCGAGTGCGGCGCATCCATCACCGCTCAAATTCAAAAAGGTCATCACTACTACAACTGCACAAAGAAAAAAGGACATTGTTCTCAAAAGTATTTGCGGGAGGAAGCATTAGTCAAACAACTACGAGAATCGGTACGAAAAGTAGCAATTTCTGATTTATGGGCGAAAAAAATATTGGAATCTCTCAATAAAGAGGAAGAAGCAGATAGGGAAAAAGCGATGGAAGTTTTGACCAATTTAAAATCAGGAATTGCCGAGCTGGATAAGAAAATTGATAAATTGCTGGAAGCCTATCTTGAAAACATTGTGAGCGTTGATGAATACCAGACCAAAAAGCAAAACCTGATAGAGATGAAGAGTCAACTAAAACAAAAAATTGCAGAGATCGAAGAATCGCAAAGTTTTTGGCTCGAACCGGCGAGGGAATTTATTTTATCTTGCTCTGAAGCCAAAATTATTGCGGAGACGCAAAATTTTGGCGAATTATTCGTATACCTGCAAAAAGTCGGCGCGAACTTTCTTTTATCCGATAAAAAAGTGCGTTTTAGCTGGCAGGAACCGTATAATTTTTTGGCGGCGGAGGCGGGCGCCGCCAAAAATTCGACTTGGTCGGGGTGGCGAGACTTGAACTCGCAACCTCATCGTCCCAAACGATGCGCGCTAGCCAATTGCGCCACACCCCGTTCTCCAGAGGAGAATTCTTTTGTCTGTAGCAATTATTAAACTAACCGAAATTCTCCAATAATACTTTTCTTAATTTAAATCCAAAACCAGATTTTAAAAATTGTTCTCTTTTTTCTGCACAAGTCTGACAATAAAAATGTTCAAAGTATACGAGTCTCCAAGGTCGAAAAGTTTTAGTGTAAGTTGATAGTCCAGCGTTGTGTTCACTAACTCTCGTTTCTGGAGCCCTTATCGTGACTCCAACGTAGGACTTATCTTTATATTTTAAACTCCTCAATAAGTAGACTGTATACACAGAATTTCTGCTTTGCAGAAGTGCCGCGGGAGAGATTCGAACTCTCACGCCCGATTCAACGGACAACAGATTTTAAGTCTGTCTTGTCTACCATTCCAACACCGCGGCGTTGACTAAATTTTTGCGGCTCGCCTATTTCATTTGCCTGATCAGCCAGCTATACTCAAATTATATCACGATTTATGGAGAGGACGATTCTCATTACAGGTACTAACTCCGGGATCGGTTTGGAAACTGCCAAAACGTTTTTGCTGGGAGGATATTTCGTTTTTGCCGGTGTGCGCGATTTGGATCGAGGCAATAATCTACTTAGTTTTGCCCGAGAGAAAAGCAAATTAAATCAACTAAATTTGGTTGGGTTGGATGTAAATTCAGAGGCCAGTGTAAATGAAGCAGTAAGTCAAATAAAAAGCAAAACCAAAGCCTTGGATGTGGTAGTAAACAACGCGGGATTTGGTGTAATCGGAGCTCTTGAAGACGTGTCGACTGAAGAATTGAAATCCCAGTTTGAAACCAATTTTTTCGGCGTCCACCGGGTGACGCGGGCCATCCTCCCCTTATTTAAAACCCAAAAACAGGGGATTTTGGTAAACATTTCTTCCATGGCCGGCAAAATCACTTTTCCGTTTTGGGGCGCATACACGGCATCCAAATTTGCCTTGGAATCATATACTGAATCTTTGCGGATGGAACTCGGGCAGTGGGGAATCCGGGTTTACCTCGTCGAACCCGGTTTAATTGAAAGTAATTTTCACGGAACAGGTTTAAAGCTGCCTAAGGAATGGAAAAATTCAACTTCCGGTTATAAATCCTTATATGAAAAATATGCCCGTTCCCCGACCGCGATGGCTTTTGGCGGCCGGTCAAATCCCCAAGTGGTGGCTAATAAAATCTGGCAACTAGTGAAAACCAAACCCGGTAAATTCAGACATCCGGTGGGCAAATTTGCCAAACTGGCTACTTTTGCCCGCTGGCTGTTACCGGATGAAGTTTTCCTGCCTCTAATTTCAAAGTTCAGATAAATGCCATGAAAAGAAAATATCTAACCATATTTTTGATATCTATTGTTGGGATTTGGTTGGTTTGGTTTTTACTAAAACCCGCTGAACCACAAAACCAAGCTACAGTCAAAATAGGAAATACGATTTACAAAGTCGATATTGCTGATACGGAGGTCGAACGCGAACAGGGATTGTCTGGACGTCCAAGTTTGGCGCGCGACTCGGGAATGTTATTTGTGTTTCCCGAAAAAAGGCCATATGCCTTTTGGATGAAGGATATGCAGTTTCCCTTGGATTTTATTTGGATCGCGGACAACCAAATTGCAGACATGACGGCATCAGTCCCCGTTCCCAGCGGAAACAACTTGCCCACCTACCAACCGCAAGTTCCGGTAGACCTGGTTCTGGAAATCAACGCCGGAGAGATCAAAAAACAAGGATTTCAAATCGGCCAAAAAGTGGATATCAAGCTCAAATGAGCGGGAGATGCAAATTATTTGTCCAACGCAGTAGAATTTTTGCCAGCGAGAGAATATAATAAGGCGGGTTTGGTTTGCGGCGGTAGTTCAGCGGTAGAATGTCTCCCTTCCAAGGAGAAGGTCAGGGGTTCAAGTCCCCTCCGCCGCACAAAAAGCGATTTTCGTCGTAGGCGCTCGCCGCGGGGGCGGGCGCGGCGAGCGCTTTATACGGATTCTGCCAGCTAAATTCGAGGCGGCGATTTCTTAAAAAGTAGTTCGAGCCAGCATTTTTGGCGAAGATTTTCAAATCTTGGCCATTATCTTTTTCGCGCGCGATTTTTTGCGCTCGCAGAGCGCTAAAGACAAATTCTTTGAGTGGTTCGAGCCAGACGCTTCCCCTCTTTTGAATTTCCTCAATTTTCTCTTTGAGAATTTGTTGCTTTTCCAGAAATTCATTTTTCTTTTTTTGATAACTTTGGGTATCAACGGTTTCGTCAAGAAAAATGTCTAAAAGCTTGTCGAGCTTTTGGTCTAACCCTTTGAGCTCTTGTTTTAATTTTACCAATTCCATTTTTGCTTGACCATTTTCTTTTTTGGCGTCTCTTTCCGCCCAAGCAATAAGCTGGTTTGCCCATTTTTCAGAAATTGCCACTTTACCGGCAATTTCTCTTAATTGTTCTTCCAGTTCTTCTTCGCGGATATATTTTTGCGAACAATTGCCGGATTTTTTGGTGCAGCGGTAGTAGGTGTAGCCAACTTTCCCTCTGGTCCGGGGATAGAACTTGAAATGCTTTTCGGCGGTAATGGTGCTGCCACACTCACTGCATTTGATAAATCCGGTGAAAGCAAAAGCATTGGTGTGTGGTCTGGGATTGTATTTTGCTTTCAAAACTTCCTGGACTTTATTAAAGAGTTTTTTCGTGATTAAGGGTTTGTGTTTTCCTTCGTAGGTTTCACCGTGATAAACCATTAGGCCGTAGTAAAAACTTCTTGTTAGAAGATCACGGATTTGATTGAGATGTAAAGGTTTGCCGTTTTTCCTTTTGATTCCGTTTCTGAAAAATAGGTTGCGAATGTCTGCCATGGAAAATTCGCCAGCGGCGAATTTTCTAAAGGCAATCTTTACTAACTTTGCTTCCTTGGGATCAACTGCTATTTTTCTGGTATTTCTGTCGTTCTTGTAACCAAAAGGGGCGTACCCCGGCCAATCGCCGCGGCGAACCTTGAAATACAAACCTCGTTTTACATTTTCGCTCAAATTATCCACATAATATTTTGATTGGCCAAACGCGATTGAAAGCATGAATTTACCTTGCGGTGTATTCTCAAACCAAAAGGAAGGAAATTTTAATGCTTGTAATTTCCCGGTATCCACTAAGTAGATAATCTTTCCACCATCAATGGAATTTCTAGCCAAACGATCGGGGTGCCAACTGACAATCCCATTAGCAAAGCCTTTCTCAATAAGTTTCATTAAATTATTAAAAACTGGTCTTCCGGGGATTTTTGCTGTTTCTGCTTCCGTCAAAAACTCTGAAATCTCAAGTTTTTCTCTTTCGGCAAACACTTTTAATTCTTCAATTTGTTGCGGAATAGACATAATTTGTTTGTCTTTTTCGTCGGTTGATTTTCGGCAATAGGCAATGTATTTAATCATTATTTTCCTTTCTTTAATTTTTGCGTTTTTCTTTTCTTTTTACGCCGCCTCGAATTTAGCTGGCAGAATCCGTATAAAGCGCTCGCCGCGCCCGCCCCCGCGGCGAGCGCCTACGACGAAAATCGCTTTTTGTGCTCTATTTACGCGCAAATTCGAACTTTTTTCAAATCTCAAAGGTAGGGCGGCGGCTGGACGGCCGCAGCCGCCGCCCCTTATTGCGCTCGGCCTTCGGCCTCGAAAACTTTTAAAAATGCTGGCTCGAACTGTCCCGCCTCTGGCGGGACTAAAGAAAAAACGCAAAAATTTTAAAGGCGCAACCGGTGGAATTAACAAGAAATTGCTTTCTGTTACCCGATTGCGCCATCAAAAAAAGCAATTTCTAAAATTGTTAACTCCATAATCACTTAACTTCTTCCGAAATTAATTCGTTTTAAGACGCAATGTTCCTGTTTTAAGACTGATGTTACATTTTTTGATAACGGTATGCCACTCGCACATTATGGAGTCCGCAGGCAACACTCATGAGCAGATC
>Ga0209210_1001012_pt1 | contig 25356 bp, 22 predicted proteins | sample RifGroA1_FD_183991 | JGI IMG/M metagenome (GOLD analysis project Ga0209210, IMG submission 183991) | Contaminated groundwater microbial communities from Rifle, Colorado, USA - Rifle Groundwater A1 (SPAdes) (version 2) | ecosystem: Environmental > Aquatic > Deep subsurface > Groundwater >...
TGAACCGGCAACATAATCTGTACCAGCAATAGCGGCAATGAGTGAACCAGAAGGTGAAGTTTTCAAAAGTGAGGAAGTAACAGATGAGACGGCAAGATTTGTGGTGGTAGCACTAGTACCAGTAGCATTTATAAAAGTAAAATTCTGTAGAGTAGAAGATGAGGTAACGAGAAGTTGTCCACCAATTTTAGCAAAAGTAGTATTAGGATCAAAATAAAATTCAGCTGTGGTAGAAGAGTTGGAACCGATGATCACAACGTCTGTAGCTTCATTAGGATAATTTGCAAACTGTCCTGTTACTTGAGAAGTAGTGGTAGACCATGTGCCTCCACCGGAACCACCTGAATCTGTACCACAAGAGAAAGAACCTCCGCTCCAGATTAATTTAGCTGAAGCTCCAGTACAATCAGTAAGACCTGCTCCAGTGAATAAATTTGATACGTAGAGATTAGTAGTAGTGGCATTAGTGGTAGTGGAGTTACCGGTGATGAGAAGATTGCCAGCAATGGTTGAGGAAGCGGAGTTTGAGATGAAGCCAGCATCGAAACCTAGAATGGTGGAAGTGGAGACACCCCATGAAGTAGGTGTCCAAGCAAATGAATCACCACTATCGTTACCACCATTAGGCCAAGTAGTACGACAAGTATCAGAAGAAAAACAGATGGTACCGAAAGTTGCCTTGATAAAGTTTCCATCATTTATAAGATTGGATATGATACTAGACCAATGACTAGAATCGCTACTACTCTGTCTGGTAACTATATTATAAGTAACCGGAATAATTTCATTATTCTTAAACAATTCTAATCTAGAATTATCCAAAGTTGGGGTGGAAGAATAAATTATTACTGGAGAACTCAAAGAACTTATTTGAACACGAACATAATTTTCTAATTCAGTCTTAAGTTCACTTCTTACAGATTCTAAGTTTAATGATGATGTAGAGTTAGTAACAGCAGTAGTATTAATAGAAGTTATATTTTCATCTGTTTTAGGTAATTGAGTTATTTTAGTAATTCCAAATTCATCTGGGGCTGAAAATAATTTGTTTAATACAATTTTTCTGAAATTACGAAAACCGATAACAACATTTTCTAAAAATCTACCTACGTCACTGGAGATAAATACAGTAGCCACATATTCATTATTAGTAAGATCTACATAAAATGCGTTCAAATAATCACCAGTTAGATCTTTAATATTTTCAATTTGTTGTTCTAACTTAGTTACAATTACTGGCTCTGTCTGCCCCATGATAAAAACCCAGATATTTATAGAAATAATAAATGCTAAAGAAAAAGCGGTAATCTTTTTAATATTTAGACGAGATTTACTTAAATGAGACCGTTTTACTAACTCGGGTAGCCGAGATTCAATATCTTTTTCGTAAGTAATTGCCAAATTTTCCGCCATTTTTGGCATAGGAATTTCATTAATTTCTCCAACAAGTAATTCAGTCTCAGGCTGTTTTTGAGTAGATCCGCTTACTTTTCTAAATCTTTGATTATTTTTATGTTCAGTAAGATAAGCTAAATCAACATACCAAGTCCTACCAATTAACTTCCCAGGAATTTTTTTTGCACGACAAAGTTGCCCAATATAGTCACTACTATAGCCAACTTCTTTTGATGCTCGGCTAGCCGAGATATACTCTTTTCTATCGGAAGAAAATAATGATTCTGTCATGAAATTAACACTTACATTAATTGTATAACTTGATAGAAAAATCTCCTAAAAATATACTTAAAACTGTGGACAATAATCTAATAAATCTTAGGTAATTTAACCACCTTAAATTTAATAGTTTTTAAATAATTTTTTATTATTTATAGATATTCATAACTATCCACAATAAACATTGATAAACAATACAAATTTATATATAATGAACTATATAGAATTATTAAGGTTTATATAACTTTATGACTAAAGAGATTTATTTTTCTATAAAGGAAGCTGCGGATATATTAGGAGTTTCTCCTCTAACTCTTCGTAACTGGGACAAGTCTAAAAAGTTCCCTGCCCAAAGACACCCTATGAACAATTATCGGGTTTATAAACTTTCTGCTCTAGAAAATATAATTAATGATATTGAAGGAGGCACAAATAAAAGCAATGCTGAAACCAAAATAAAAAAACTTCTGATAAAACATCTCGAAGATTAAGAGAGCAGATCTTCAAATATTTTTTGTAAGAGTTTAGGATTCCCACTACCTTTCATTTCTTTCATAGTTTGTCCGACTAAAAACTGTAACGATGACATTTTACCTTTTTTATACTCGTCTACTGCTTTTGTATTATTGCTGATAACTTTTTTCGCTACTACTTCTAATTTTTTCTTATCACTTATTTGTATTAAACCTTTTTCTTCCGCAATCTTTTTTGGGTCTTCATCTTTTTCCTCTAATTCTTTCAAAATTAATTTAGCACTTGTTGATGACAGTTCCCCTTCAACTACCATATGCATTGTATCAATAAGCTTTGATACTGAAATATTTCTTGTGCTTGGATTAGTTATTATATAATTAGATCCTAACTGAATAATATCTTTGTTTTGAGCACTCTTGACAAATTCTTCAAAATATTTCCCTAATTCTAAATCTTTGACATAGATTTCTATATCTTCGTCTTTCAACTCAAATTCTTTCTTATACCTCTCTCTCTTCTCTTGAGGCAATTCGGGTAATGATTTCCTTAGAGTATCTGATTTAAACTCAGCAATATCTTTTATAAATAACTTTGGCAAATCAGGGTCTGGAAAGTAGCGATAGTCTTGAGAACCTTCTTTGCTTCTTTGTGCAAATGTCTCTTCCCTTTCTTCATCCCACCCGCGCGTTTCTTGTTGCACACTCTTTCCGTTCTTTAATAGATCAATTTGCCGTTGAGTCTCAAATTTAATAGCTCTCTCTACCGATCTGAAAGAATTTAAATTCTTTATTTCAACTTTTGTACCAAGTTCATCCGACTTAGTCACAGAAACATTAGCTTCAACTCTCATCTCCCCCTTCTCCATATTGGCCTTGCTTATCCCAAGATATATAAGTAGTAATTGAAACTCGCGAGCAAAACAACTGGCAGTTTCCGGATCATGAATAACTGGTTCCGTTACTAACTCGACCAATGGTACTCCTGCTCTATTAAAATCTAGAAGTGAATCTCCTTTATCGTTATGTTGTGACTTGGCTGTATCTTCTTCTAAATGTATGCGAGTAATATCTACACCAACTATAGAACCTCCCTGAACTAGGGGGTACTTGTACTGACTAATCTGATATCCCTTAGGTATATCGGGATAGAAATAATTTTTCCTATCAAATTCTGAGTAATCGGCAATATCCCCACCTACGGCTAATCCTAGACGCAATACCGAACGCACCGCCTCTTTGTTAATGGTGGGCAATGTTCCTGGATAACCTAGACATACTGGGCATATATTCGTATTAGGTTTTAATTCATCAGTATTATTTTTGGAGTTGCAGAACATTTTTGTTTCTGTTGCTAATTCTGCATGTATTTCAAGCCCCACTGTGAGTTTATAATCTTTCATAACTTGAATGTTTTTATAATAAAGCTTCCAAATTCTTGTATGATACGGTCATCTAACACTGACATAGGAAACACATTAGGTGTTATCTCCCTTAAAACGTTTAATTTAATTTTTTGTTCTTTATCTGAAATCATATCTACTTTGGTCAAGAGAATTACTTCTTGTTTGCCCTTCATGTCTTTATTATAAAGCTCAAGCTCATTTCGAACCACTTTATACGACTTTAAAGGATCCTCATTCTCAGCTGAAACACAATGTATAAGAGAGCGAGTACGTTCTATATGACGTAGAAATTTATGCCCGAGACCCTTACCTTCAGACGCTCCTTCTATAAGACCCGGTATATCGGCCATGATCAACCCGTAGAAATCGCCCAACGATGGTTCGAGTGTAGTGAAAGGAAAATCACCTACTTGAGAATGGGCTCCAGTCAAAGCGTTGAGAAGACTAGACTTACCGGCATTCGGCAAACCTATAATGCCGACATCAACAATTAACATTAGTTCTATATTAAAATCCGCCTCTTCTCCCAATACACCCGGTGTAGACTCCTTCGGTCTGATATTGGTAGAACCTTTAAAATGTGCGTTCCCCAGTCCGCCTCTGCCTCCATTAAGCAGTAATACTTTTTCATTATCTTTTAAAAGTTCTATAGAATACCCAGTAGTGAGGTTAGTCAGACGTGAACCTACAGGTAGTCGTATCTCTATATCTTTTCCGCCAGCACCCTGCTTTAAATCTTTCGCACCATCTTCACCATGTTCAGCCTTAAATCCTTTAACATTGCGATACGCAGAAAGAATGCCAATATCGCGTACGGCTAAAGCATAGACATCTCCCCCTTTACCACCATTACCACCAGAAGGACCGGCATGATCTTTACCTTTCTCGTGCCTCCAACGCACGACACCATCGCCACCGCGACCGGCCTTAAAGTGAAGAGTTAATTCATCTATAAACATAACCCCACTTTACCACATCTTCCACTACATTATAACTTTCCTATAGGATTATTATAATGTAGTTAGGTTATAATGTGGATATGGCAAAGTTAGAGAAACAAAACAAAAAAGTTATTCGGAAAACAAAATTGCAAGAAGCAATTTTTACCGCTATCGCTTCAGGAGGTAGAATGGGTTCTACAGAGCTTATACCTATTGTTTTAAATTATTTCTTTGAATTGGATATCCCATCCTCTTCTAGACGGAAGGAAATCATAATGTCTGCAGCAAACCGGTTGAAGAAAAGGGGGTTGCTAAAATTTCAAGATGGACACCACTCTCTGACTGAACCCGGTGAAAAACTTCTGAAGCATTGGAGAATGGCAAATTATAAAATTCCACGACCAAAAAGGTGGGACGGAAAATGGAGGGTAATTATTTTCGACATACCAGAAAAGAACCGAATGGTTCGTACAGAAGTTCGCCAAATTCTTAGTGAAGCTGGTTTCCAAAGACTTCAAGATAGCGTCTGGGTGTTTCCATATGACTGTGAGGATTTCATCGGTTTAATGAAGATGGATTTAGAAATCGGAAAAAATCTTCTTTATATGATAGTAGATCAGATTGAAAATGATCGACATCTCCGTATGGATTTCGATATTGTCTGACACATTATAATAATCCTATAGGAAAGTTATAATGTGTGACGGGAATCTAGGTACATAGGTAAGCCTGGCGTCTAGATAAAATCAGCTATTCAGGGCCAATTCCGCAAGCTTGATTGCCCCATCTTTCGTCTTAGCGGCAGCCATAAACAATTTTCTATGGACAAACAGGGCGTCTTCTATACCCGTCATCTTTTGCAAATCCTGATCTTTTTTCCCTGCCCAAGTAGATGGCAATGGTTTACGGATAGCTCCATAAAAAGATTTAGTGAAATCGGGAACAGAGCCAAGAGTCCACTTACCATCAGGTCTGGGATGAATACTATAGATAGCTTCAGGAGTTCTGGCCAACACCTCTCGCCACCCATTCAATTCTTCAGGCAAGATTATAATTCGTTTATCTTTAGCACCACTGTATATAGACAGTATTTTATCTTCATTTATAATATTTTTCTTAGCAATAGAAATTTCACGTATTAGTAAATTTTTTGCCATACCGACAACTTCCATAAAGAGTTTATTTAAATACTCTTGGTCACGTAATTCTATAAAAGAGTTCAAGAAATCTCCGATAGTATATTCTCGTATACCCTTAAATTTATACTCGGAAATAGCTACACCGTTGTCATGCGCATCAATAGCCTGAACCAATGTTCTGTCGATAAAGTCTGCTTCCCTCTTCCCACCTGCCAACTTCTCTCCATACTCCTTCCACACCAATCCAAAAGATGCATAAGGAATTCCGTTCTCTCGCTCTCCAGCACCTTTTGGTTGATGGTGATCGAAATGATACAGGCTAGGATTATATTCCATACCTGTATCTACCAAATAATCAGCGGTAGCGTGAACTTCTGGGTCTCGACTTCTGATTACTTCTGCTTCGTCAATAACTAAAAGTAAAGTTGCTACGGCAAAGACATCATCAGTATGAAAACCAGAATCATGCGTTACGATTTTTTTCATATTTGTTATGAATCCAAGCAATAAACAATATGTAGAGTGAAATGGTTAAAGACATTACAGGAATTGTAATGTAACCAAATACCTTTACGTAAACCTTTGAACAAGCACCACCCACAGCAGTACAAGGAAGAAATGATGCTCCGCCCAAATATACATATGACTGGTAAAGTGCCACCACGGCTGACAGTACTGCTAATGGGACTACATAATTAAATATATTTCTATCCTTCCTCCAAATAGCTATCCCAAAAATGACAGGTAACGGGAAAATGAAAACTCTCTGCCACCAACACAACACACATGGTTCAAATCCAACAATTTGAGAATAGAAAAGACTTCCAATTAACGCGGAAAGTGAGATTAAAAATGCAAGAAGCATTGAATACTTGCCAATAAAATTCTCTAACTTCTTACCCCAAGAATTTCTGAACACTAATAAACCTACAAGAATTAGGATGAAAAAATGCGATAATAAAACAATGTAAGGTAAAAATAGAGTAAGTTTTTCAATCATTGTCTTCAGACAATCCTTCTTGTACCGGTAGAGGACAGTTAGTAAGCTCACTTAAACGTTCCAAAGACACTTCCCCACCCTCACGATCACCATTCGCAAACTCCCAAGTTGGATAACCAGTAACCCCCGCATCGGTACAAATAGAAAGTTGGTTTCTGCCGTCAGGAGTAGAACATTCCACATATGGTAAAAGTTTGGCCGATGAACCAAATAAAGCTTTTTGATTCTGACAATGAGGACACCAGAAAGCTCCATAGAAAGTAGCCCCACTATCTGCAAGGCATGTAGCGAAGCTATCTAATTTACCTGTCTTAGTAGGAGCCATAATAAGCCAGATGAAACCAGCTAAAAATAAGACGAATACTAGAAGCCATATTAATATATTTTTCTGCATATCGGTATTATAGACGAAACAACCCTATTGAACCAGACCTTCCACTCCAAAACCAACAAACATAAACATAATCAACATTTTTATAATAGTACCGGCAATAGTAAGCACCAGATAAGGAGCTGGGCGCATGCGTAATATACCAGCTACCGCATTTACCGGTAAAGATGGCAGAAGAGGTACGGAACGTAAAATAAGAAACAATATTTCATCATACCAACTCCCGTTGAATCGCAAACTTATTCTTTCAATACTATCCCAAGAAAATCGCAGATATTTACTGAATTTTTCTATTGCGGGCTTACCACCAAAATAAGCTAGCCCATAAACGGGAAGAGAACCTAAGGTAGTCCCTATACCAATTGGTATAACCACAAAAAGAGACAACTTGATTATCATAGTTATAGAGAATGGGTCTTCCAATAGCAACAGTTGACCAGACAATATGACAGGATATGGCACAATGGAGAAAGATTCATTGATAAGCGATACCAGAAATAAAACTGTGGCATTAGTTAGATTGGGATGGAAAACTATATTCTGAACGACTTGTACAATATCAGTTATTAGCTCCATGACATTTCTTATATTTTTTACCAGAACCGCAAGGACAAGGATCATTCCTGCCTACATTAGCTTTAGAAACTATCGGACGCGAACTATCAGACACGGCCTTAGCTTCAATTTCCATAGAAGTTGTTTTAAAAGAGCTAGCAGCTTCTGGATTAAGAGCAAGAACAAATTCGACCGCCTGTTTGGCTATGGAGCTTTCCATATCTCTGAAAAACCTTAAACCATCTTTTTTGTATTCAACTAGCGGATCACGTTGTCCGTAGGCGCGTAAGTTTACTGAACTGCGCAAATACTCCATCATTTCTAAGTGATCTACCCAAAATAGATCAATGGTCTGGAGAATGATGCGACGCAATACTTCAAGAACGCCAGAAACTTCAAGAGAAATAACTAACATTTTCTTATCTAACTTCTCTCTCATTTCCGGACTTAGATATTCTTTTGCCTCAGTTAGATATTCTTTAACTTCTGACTGTCCACCTGTTAATATCTTGCGCCTACGACCATAGATGATACTGCGTTGAAAATTGAGCACATCATCAAATTCAAGAACATGTTTACGTGCATCGAAATTGAAACCCTCGATTTTCTCTTGAGCCTTCTCTAAAGAATTGGTTATAAGTTTGTTTTCTATAGGTTCATCCTCAGGGATATTGAAACGTCCCATCATCTTCTTGATAGTATCTACAGCAAAAATACGCATCAAAGAATCTTCAAGTGATACAAAAAACTGAGTCTCACCAGTATCACCTTGTCTGCCGGAACGACCGCGCAATTGATTATCTATACGACGAGCATCATGCCGTTCAGTACCAAGAACAAAGAGACCGCCTATTTCTTTTACTTTTTCATATTCTTCTTTTGTGCTAGGAATACCGCCAAGTTTTATATCAATACCCCTTCCAGCCATATTAGTAGCAACAGTAACCGCACCTATACGACCAGCTTGAGCTATCTGTTCTCCCTCTCTCTCATGATTTTTAGCATTAAGAACTTCGTGTTTAATACCTTCGTTCTTTAAATATTCAGAAAGTAATTCATTATTCTCAATAGATACAGTACCGATGAGCACTGGTTGACCTTTCTTATTTAATTCCTTTACTTTCCTAGCTACGGCTTTCATCTTGCCGATTTGAGTCTGAAATATGAAATCACCGTGATCTATGCGGGCTATTTGCTTATTAGTAGGAATAACAAAAGTATCAAGACCGTAGACTTTGTAAAATTCCTCTTTGGAAGTAACAGCTGTGCCGGTCATACCAGAAAGCTTCTGATACATGCGAAAATAGTTTTGAAAAGTTACTGAAGCAAAGGTGCGACTCTCTTCCTTTATGCGTACACCTTCCTTAGCTTCTATAGCTTGATGCAGACCTTCAGACCAACGCCGACCCGGCTGAAGTCGTCCAGTAAAAGCATCTACAATAACAACTTCGTTATTTTTTACTACATATTCTTTATCTTTATGGTATAGAGCTTTAGCCCTGACAGCTGTCTCGAGATGATGCACGTATTTAACCCCGCCTTCAGTGTAAATATTGTCTATACCTAGAAGTTTTTCGGCCTTATTGATGCCGTCATTTGTCATAGATACAGCGCGAAGTTTCTCATCCACAGTGAAATCTGTCTCTTCTTTAAGTTCTCTGGCAATTTTGGCAAATTTCTCATAAAGTTCTCCAGCAGCACCTGTATTACTTGAGATAATAAGAGGTGTTCGCGCTTCATCGATGAGAATAGAATCAATCTCATCTACTATAGCGTAATGGTAATCACGCTGGGAAAGATCTTCTTTGTTATAAAGAAGATTATCTCGCAAATAATCGAAACCAAATTCATTGTTAGTGCCATAAGTAATATCCGCTCTATAAACATTTTTCTTGGTGGAAGGTCTTAGAAATTCATGGACCACATGAAAAGAACCTAGCTCGTCACGTTCCTTATCTTTTGTATGTGATTCATCGTAGATAAAAGATTCGGCATGATTCAATACCCCTATAGAAAGACCAAGGTAAGAGTAGATCTGACCCATCCAGACAGCATCGCGACGTGAGAGATAATCATTAACAGTTACCACATGAACTCCTTTATCAACAAGAGCCATAAGATAAGCAGGTAATGTTGCCACCAACGTCTTACCTTCTCCAGTTTTCATTTCTGCAATACCACCCTTATAAAGAGCGATACCACCGAGTAATTGAACATCGAAATGCCTTTGACCTAAAGTACGTTTAGAAGCTTCCCGCACTACAGCGAAAGCTTCTGGTAACAAATTATCTAAAGATTCGCCTTCTCTAAGTCGATTTTTAAATTCAATTGTTTTACCTTTTAATTCTTCAGGTGAAAGATTTTCTAATGAGGACTCAAACCCGTTTATTTGTTCCACTAAAACCTTCCAAGATTTGAGCAACTTATCCTCTGGAGAACCAAAAATACTCTTTAAAAATGCCATGGGGAGCTTATTTTAACATGTCTGAGCTCTTATAGCCAAAAAATACTCAAAGAAAAAACGCTCTTTGCGGTAGCGTTTTTTCTTTGAGAGCAAAAAGTGTTAAGCTCGTTTTTTTCTACTAGAAGACTTTTTCTTCTTGGAAGAAGCTTTTTTCCTTTTTGCTGCCTTTCTTTTCTTTGCCATTGTTTTGTCTCGAACTTAATCGAGAAATTATTATTAACATCTACCTGCCCGAATTGTACCGAAACGGCACGGGCAGGTCGCAGATAAATATTTTAAAAATTACTTGCCTGCGATTATGTTTATTATCATCCCGAAGATAAATATATACAATAGATAAAATAATAAAGTGTGGATAACTCGCACACTTGTTTTATTTTAAAAAATTATTTTTTTGATTATTGATATTTCTTTCCGTGCGCGGAGAGCGGGGCTAGCTCCAAACAAATATCTTTGTGAGTGCGGCCGCTCTCCACGCATGGAAATAAACTATAATTATTATAGATTTCTAAAAATATAAACACAAACCCCCTCACATTCATTTATGTGGGGGGTTAAACATGAAACCCGCCTTACGGCGGGACTCATGCAGATATTCGTTCGTTTGGTGCTATCTCTAGCACTCACTTCTATAGTATAGCATACTCATCATTAATTTGCAAATTCTTTAAGAAAGTCTCGGTAAGTATCAGCATTCACAGGGTCAAGTCTTATACGATCCTCGAGCAATTTCATAACCATGTTAACTCGCCCATTAGTATAGTAAGCATTAATGATTCTATCATCGAAAACTAACTCTTTCTCTGAGAGCTGGCTAATCATTTCATTTTCTACCACTTTATCATTAGCATAAATCGCACCTGCCAGATAAATCAATTTAGCTTCCGAATATGTAGGTAGAAGTTCGTAAGCTTCTTTAAATGTTTCCAGAGCAATAAGTGGTTCTTTCTTATTTATATAAGCAGAACCAATCTCAAAATATATCTGCTGTTTACCCGGCATCAATTCTCGAGCTTTACCAAGATGCACCAAAGCTTCATCTAAAATACTGGTGGTAGCCAAGAAAGACCCGGCCATTAATTGATATCGAGCATCTCTTTCAATATTTTTATCTTTTTCTTGATTAATAACGGCATCTCTAGCAAATGCGAAAAAGGTATTTTTTTCCTCCATAGATATATCACTTGTTAAAACAGCGACCGAATTAGAAGCTAACTGTTCCACAACCTCTGTCTTACCCAGACTTGCAGTATTGTAAGCTTTTTTAAGAGATTCAATAACTATTTTAATGTCTCCCGATTCTTGGATAATCTTAAGAGCTTCTATTATATTAATATTGGTGATAATCGGTTTTATGTTTACAAAATAAAGAGAGAAAACTAACAAGATAGTAAAAGCGGGCAAGACAATATTTCTTACTCTGGTTAGAGTCATTGATCTTTGCCAAGAAAAACTATCACTACTCAAATAGTGTACATATGCAAGTAGAGAGAAAAAGAGTATGTAACTTATCAAATGATCGAAGACAAAGAAATTATGAAAAAAATATGCGGCTATTAGACCTGTAATAATAGATTTCTCCGTGTATGAAAAAACTATATTACGCCACCAAATAAGATAGAGTAGAACTATATAGAGAGAAAGATAAGCAAGAAGCCCTATCAGACCACCGACCACTAACCAATCGAGAAAAATGTTGTGAGCCCTATCAAACCATGGTTCTAAGTGAACCATATCTGGAGTATAATATTTTTGAAAAACGTAGCTGAAATTCTCCTGTCCCCAACCTAAAATGGGATTCTCTTTCCAACCTTCAATAGCCATAGGCCAGACAAAATAACGCCCTTGATTCTTGAGTTCTTCTGTTGTCAGAGAAGAAAAACGGGAGAGTACGGGGCTTTTGCTCACGAATTCTGTATTTTTAATAGAGAAGAATACACCTATTAGAATAATTAGTGAGATTAGAAGTGTAATACTCATCTTTCTAGCAGGCACAGATTCGCGATTATTTATATTTAAAATAGCTACTACGAAAAGACCGCCGATAAGACCTAAAATAGCGCCACGAGTAGCTGTGTAATATAAGATAAAGATTTGTAAAAAAATCAGCAATCCATAAACCCATCTTAATAGAGTATTCTGCCATTCACGCCACATAAAAAGCATTGCGATAAATATATGAAAAAGCATGTAAACAGCTAGATAAATAGCGTTGCCAAATGTTCCGTCCACTCGTACTCCGCCTTGATTAATGGTTTTAAGACCAATAATTTGTAAGACACAATATAAAACCATGATAAATGAAGCAACGAGCGATGTATTCCACCATCTCTTCCAATCAATCTCTCTAAAAAATGATGATATAACAACAAAGAACATTCCAAGATGAAGAAGGGAGATAAAACCTTCCATACGTTCAAAGTTCGACCAGAAACTTTTAAGCGGAGCCACTCCAAACAAATCCGCTAATCCTATTGCTATCAAGAATCCTAGAACTGAATACAAGATCACTGACTTTCTCGGTCGATATTCTGTATCAACCAACGCAAGTGATAACCAAGCTACAAAGATAATTTCTACAATAATCCTCCAAGCAAATACTTTAGTAGTAATGAATGGGAAGAAAAAACTGCTTGAGACAAGAAATGGCACAAACGGCACTAGAAAAAGACCGGTAAAAATTACGTACTTAAGATATCTAGTAGACATTAATATTCATTCTAGCAAAAACTACTGATTTTAAAAGTATAATAAAAATACAGCCCCGCTACCGACAAGTCGGAAACAGGGCTGTAGAAACAAAACCGAGAAACTAGAACTGAATCACCGGCTCTTTGAAGAAAGTGTCTTGATACTCCTTCTGAAGCCAAGTGAGAAGTGCGTCGTCGGTTTCTGCGCGCTGGATTTCCTTCCAGCGATGTTCGGGAAACTTCACGTAGAGAGGAAAACAGCGCCGGACGCCGCGAATCTGCTCTTTCGTAAACTGGGGCATGGTAAGGACTGAATCCTCGTTCGTATCCTGACAAATTACATCCGGATCAATGAACCCAGCTTTGAGTGCCTTCACTCTAGCCCCAGTGCCGTAGTATGGAGTGAAGACAAAGCAGTTGACCGTGTCCACCCCCTTGAAGCGACGATTGAGCCGAACAGTTTCCATGGCGATTTCCCGCGTTTCAAATGGGTAACCCACCATGTTATTGGTGTTATATATTACCCCCATGTCAGTGGTGATTGCCAGCTTGCGGACCGCATCGTCATTCGAGAACTCCTTGATGACCACTTGCTGACGAAACTTCTCATCGCCGTTTTCGATGCCGAAAGCGATCTTATGAAGACCGACGTCCTTGAGCTGTTTCAGACGCCAATCTGTGATGGTCTCGACACGAGTCTGTACCCAAAATGGCAGACCCACATCTCTATAGATCTCGCAAAACTCATCAAGCTCCCTCGGTGTCATCGCGAGAAAGGTGTCGGCCCAAAAGAAGTTGTACTCAACTGCGTGTACATCACGATAGTAAAGAAGCTCCTCCCGTACACGCGCCATCGACTTCTTACGTACCACCGTGTCGGCGGAGTTGCAGAAGTCACAGTGATACGGGCATCCTCGCATGGTCTCAACTGGAGCCATACGATAGAGACTGGTCTGCATGGGACGAACTAGTCGAATTGGATCAAAGAGCCCGATGTCGAAATCGGTTGGGTTCTCGTTCAAGTCGACTGGCAGAGGCATCTGGTTCCGACGAATCATGCCAAAGCGATCCTTGTAGGCAAGACCTGGGACATCCAGATATGGCTCGCCTCGTTCCATGAGTTGGCAGAGCTCGAGTATAGTTCGCTCGCCTTCGCCGACACACAGAAGATCGACTTCTTTGAAACTCAATGCCCGCTCTGGCGCTTCGGTAGCGAAGTTCCCGCCGAAAATGACCGGCATATCGCGCGGATTGCGATGCTCGATATGCTTGACCATCTCAACGCCGAGAAGAAACGTGCTCTCGGTCGTGGAGACGCCGATGAGATCGGGTCCGAATGAACTGACCTTCTCATTGAGATCCTTCCATGGATCTCGGTCGGCATACTTGGGTTGCCGATGCTCGGATGGCCAAGCATTGAGCCCAGCTTGAGCCAGCTTGTCATGATCCTTTGAGGCATCGAACCTGTAGTCCGTGATGTCGAAGAGTTCCACACTGATCCCGTGATTCTTGAGAATCCGTGAGAGCAGGGCTATGCCCGGCGGCACCAAAGACTCGAGTCTGAAATTCGGGTAAAGAAATAAAACCTTGAAACTCATTTATCTACCTCTTGGCAGTGTTAACACTGCATTGAACTTTTGTCTTTTATCATTATACTATATTTTTGGCAAATATACAAATTATCGAAACTATTCTATAGTGTTAATGATATATGCAAAATTTACGCAGTAAAATCTACGGGCTACTTCGTTACAGCGAGCAATTCTTTAAAACTGACATGGTTTATCTAACCAAAGGTGGCACTTGGCTCTCATTTGGTCATGGTGTGGCAATGTTGTCTGGTTTTGGTCTTTCTATAGCCTTCGCAAATTTGTTCCCCAAAGAATCATTTGGCACTTATAAATTTATTCTATCGGTAGTAGGAATTTTGGGGGCACTTTCATTGACGGGATTGGGAACAGCAATTATTCAAGCTACTGCACGTAACTTTGGAGGAATACTCAATCAGAGCTTTCGCATTAACTTAAAGTGGAGTGTTGGAATATTTATAGGCGGAATCATCCTCGGTACTTACTACTATATAAATGGAGATATGATTTTATCTTTTTCATTTATTTTAGCTGGAATATTTTCTCCCGTTATTACAAGCTCTGGAATCTATGCTTCATACTTGTTAGGTAAAAAAGATTTCAGAAGAAACTCCCTTTATAGCATGATTAGAAATTTTGTCCCTGCCGCTACTCTTATCTTGACGCTTTTATTAACTCAGAATCTACTTATTATCATTGTTGTGTATTTCTGTTCTAGTGTCTCAGTTTCCTTATTTCTTTATTACAAAACCGTAAATGCCTATCGTGGAACAAATAATGCGGAAGATCCGGAACTTTTATCTTACAGCGGACACTTGAGTATTATGGAAATTATCGGCAGAATATCTGGTCAATTGGATAAAATTCTTATCTTTCACTATCTAGGTGCAGCCCCTCTTGCGATTTATGCATTCGCTATCGCTCCCATTGAACAATTACAAGGAGGAAAGAAAATTTTAAGCTCACTTATAATACCAAAATTGAGTACTAGATCTTTTGAAGAATTGCAGAAAACTGCTCCACGCAAAGCTCTATTACTAACTGTCTATGCACTAGGATTAGCGGGTGTCTATGCACTAATAGCACCTTATTTTTATAAATTCTTCTTCCCACAATATCTTGATTCGGTATTCTATTCACAGATTTATTCTCTTACCCTACTTGCTGTTTCTGGCACCATATTCAACGAAACACTCATGACTCATAAAAAGAAGACGGAACTTTACTTGCATAAAACAATTGTTCCTATTTTACAAATAATACTTTTCTTAATCCTTCTTCCCATATTTGGAATTATGGGTCTTATCTTTACTCACATTATCATTAGATCTTTCAGTGGTATCTTGGCTTATTACTTTGTAATGCACCCATTTGAAAGCACATCTTCCAGCTGATCCACAACCCATTTACAGCCATTCTTGTATGGGTCACCAAAAAACATTTTCTGAAGTCTTTTTAAAACATCCGGAGATATATTTATACTCTCCTTAATATAATTTATAAGTTCTGTGGGATTATCAGCAAACAAATTACATGGAAGACTAAGTGATTTAAGCTCAAAATAATCCCCCCATTTATCTGTATTGAAAAAAATTGGAGGTCTTAGGCACATTAATGCTTCTAAAACGCCAGTACTATGAGAACCGACTACGACATCACATTGGGCAAAAGCTTCATGCATACTCCCTCTCAAGATATTTTCCTGACCTAGTTCTTCCAAGATATCTGGACGGTTAGCTTTAAGCCAATTCTCAAAACCATCACCATATGAACGTACTTTCAAATAAAGTGAGAGATCTTTCTCTTCCATAAGCGCCTCAAGATAAGGCATGATTTCCAAAGGTGCGGCCAATTGTTCAGCCACAAAAAGTACTTTGATTTGCCTTCCTTTTTCTCGAGTGGTGTATGAGGAAACGGCTTCATTTTTTAGAGGGCACATAAGACCTGAGACAAAAAGTTGTTCTGGTTTATAAATTCTACTATTTTTAATATAGTATTCTTTCCACCACCGAGACCATAGCCCATACTTATCGACGGACAACAATTTTTTTCCATCGAACTCGTGCATGAAATCGGAAACAAAATAATTTTTAGGAGTAGCTGCATGTTGAATCCCTATTGTAGAAATGTTTAGTAACTTGCAGGCTAAAACTTCTGGAAAGTTGCGATTGACAGCTGCATTCAATACTGCTGCTTTTATTCCAATAAATTTCAGGAGAAATTTCATAACATGTATTGCCCATATGTCTCCCGTAACATTCCAGAGATAATTAGTAGACACTAAAAATAAGAACTTTTGTTCATCTTTAGCTTCCACACTAGGACGAATACTGGAGATTGTATGTTTATTCCCCCAACCCAAAAAACTTGCTACGGAACGAACTATAGTGACAATGGCATAAGAATAGATTACTGGCCTTCTGCGTTGTAATGCATGCCGAAGTACTGTAGAAAATGGCTCAATGCTTCTAATAAATTCAACATATTTTAGATTTCTTCTATGAAGCTCTTCGTAAATAAATCTCATCCTGAAATCATGATTAAGCTTTGGGTCAAGCTTATCACCAGACCAAACCATCAATTTTGAACTTTTTATTTTTATCCATACTAAAAATGGAATCGATGCGATAGCTTGAAGCAAGGTTCCCAATGGTGGAAACTTCTTGGGAGATTTCCCGGATATTAAGTACTGACAGTTATGGGCGTCTAGGAAATGCTTGAAAAGACTGCCAAATGGTGGTTCATAAAGAATAATCTTCGAAAAAATCTTACAATATTCAAGTAAACGATGGTATTGAGTGTATGGTAGACAAAACTTGTACATCAACTCATCGTAATACATCCACCAAAGATCGAAACCTTTATAATTTATAATTTTTGATACCCGTCTGCCATCTAAAGTCATTACAACAGAAAGTTTTCGAACCAACTCTAATGCTTTTTCTATACTACCGGGGTCTACCATGGTATCTAAATCGACAAAATGAATACCGTATTTATGAATAGTTTCTTCAAATCTCTTTGGAGCAACTATTGTCTCAAATTGTTGCCACCACATTTCATCCTTTACTGGCAATTCATTCTTAAAAATTATTAGGATTGATTTCGTCATGGGTTTATCAGTTTTTCCACATCAGTAACCGAAGAAACAATATTTGTATTGTCTACTTGCCACTTATTCCATTCATTTGCTATTCCTATAAACCTACAACCAACATCATTTGCAAACTGAAGATCGGTTTCTCCGTCTCCAATTATAATGCAGTTGGATGGATTAAAATTTTGTTCGATTTTTATCAGACGATCAAAATTTTCGCGTTTACCAAAACTTATCAATCGTGTTCCTACGCCACCAAAACCTAAGATGTCTCGAAAGTATTTCCTAATACCCAGACTTTCTGCCATATTTTGCAAACTATTATCAGTTCCCCCACCAGATATAATATACATTGAGTATCCTGTTATTTGTAGTCGCTCGAGCATATCTTTTACCCCAGCTAGCAAGAAAAGTTCTTCTTCAATTTGAAACTTTGACAATTGATCATATCTATTTACATATTTTGTGATTAATGAATGCTTCTTAAACAATTCATCAGATAATTCTGCAAGCTCTGGCAAACCAGTATTTAGCAAAGTGTGTTTGATAAGACCATAACGATTTACACCTTTTCCCTTTGATGTTTTAATAAAATCTTTTACAATTTTAACTCTTTCTGGTTCACCGAGAAAAACCTTATCCCAAATATCGCCGTATTTATAATCTAGAGAATCAACAAGAGTACCATCCCAATCCCAGATGAGTACATAGTTACTACTCATTTACCCTTAGTTCCAGTGTTATTAAGAACAGCCTGATCTGGTACATATGTTTGGTTTGCCACAAATCCTTCTTGCCACTCTCCCGAAGACATTTGCCCTTCGGAAAGTGGGATGGCAAAATAAACATCTTTACGTTTTATCAGTTCCCCTTTCTTCAAATTAGACCTTGCATACACACCACGCATCATTGTCTTCAATGTCTGTATCTCTTTCTCTTCTGGTAGAACAGAATCGGCATTTAGAGAACCGCACATGGCCACAGCTTCCTTATAAGATGCAAGCCATTTGACTGCCTGTTCTGGAGTCATTGTATAAGTACGGATTTTATAGAATAAAAGATTTTCTTCCAATTGTTCATCTGGAATAGCCACATGTCTTTCAAATAATCTGGCGCCAAGTGCGTGAGCTAACTGTATCGCACTTAAATTGTCAGAGGGAGCATGCGTGGAGAATCCTATTGATATATCTGGATATCTTTTTTTCATTACAGATATTTTGTGTAATTGCATATGCTCCTCTGGTGTAGGATACATGCTAACGCAATGTAACAAGGCAAAATCAATCTCGTTCTCCTTAAAGAAATTATAAAGAACGTCAATGTCCTTTAGGGGCAAACCTCCAACTGAGCAGACTACTGGCTTCTTTGATCTAACAACGCACTTAAGCAACGGCCAATCTTTAGCCGATGAACTGGCAATCTTAATTACCTGGACACTTAATCGATCGAGCATATCGACCGACTCCTCATCAAATGGAGTCGACATGCTAATCAAATCCTCTTTATGAATCTCGCTAACGATTTCCTTAAATTGTTCTTCGGATAAACGTGACGAAAAATAACGTTTCATACGAGGATCATCATTGCTACGATATTGCGGGTGGATATATGTGTCAAGATTTTGAAATTGAAGCTTGATAGCGGCTCGTACTCCGGCATCCTTTGCTACTTTAGAAAATTCTCTGACCAAGCGTTTTCCCAAATCTACGCTACCTGCATGATTCTTAGACACTTCAAAAATAAAGAGATTATTAAAATCAAATTTATCTGAATTAGTTTTTTGATTAATCATGTTTCTTATTTTCCTTTAGCCATTTTTCGCTATGGTATACATCTTCCCAGTCATGAACATCAAAAGTCTTTTCTCTTATAATATATGGTTTGATATTATTTCCCATAAATTTCCACGGTAGCTGTCCAGTTGAGGTATCGAAATTGGAAGTGCGTAATACCCAAAAATTATGGGAAATAAAGTATGATGGTTCCAAATCTTGTCTATTTGTAGAGATTTCTCTTTTCCCCTTGAAAGAAAAGAATGGTTCCAGAAATCCACGCTTATTTATTTTTTTGGCCCTGAAGGGATGACGATCCGAATCAGGGTAGACAGGTACAACGGCCGTCAAAGATGAGTCCTTCATTATAGCCTCGATACATTCATCTATCCACTTAGTCTTAATGGTCACGCTATTCGCTAATAATACCACTATGATATCCGGTACCTTTTTACGTTTCTTCAGATAAGAAATAGCGTGTCTGATTACATCCCCATGTTGTGAATCTGGTTTGGAAAAAGCGCGTGGCCTTTTAATAGGAAAATATCCTATTAGCTTAGCGCTGTTGAGTATTTTGGCTGAATCGCTACTAACGTAATGCTCGTTTATAAGACTACTCTCATACCCAGCCTTGGCAGGATAATGGAGAAGTGGTTTACCTAATACTAAAATTACATTTTTGTCAGGCAATGTACTACCTCCCCTGCCGGTTAGTAACGCTGTGACTCTTTTCTTAGAATGTTCTTTTAATTGGCCTTTTTTCATGAAAGTAAAATGGGTGAAACGACTCATAATATATCCATTCTACTCATTAATCAACTCTCTACAATAAAATGATGGGGTTGCCACGGTTTGTGGCAACCCCATCTTCGATACTTACTCGGTCACCTTCGGACGATGTTCGAATCGTCTGATAGTGATCACCTGATCGACATCTGGAAGTTCCATGTTGTAGACCACTCCCAGATGATACCTCACAAGTTCCGGCGTCGCACAATCTGGCGAACAGCCACGAAGGTCCTCCTCGGTCAGTTCGCCGATGGTCTTTATGAGACATTCGGTGATCCTGATCGTCGTGCCGTCGTCTGGCAGAAAGGTCGGATTCACCCACCGTGGATCGTCCTGGTTTACGCCGGGAGGAGTGTGCCCCTGAACATCGATGAAGCGTACGGCCACATCAGTTTTTTCAGGCAACCACCCTCGAGTCGTTCGACCAGATCGATCACCCGGACGAATAACAGCAGTGATACTGCCGTCTGCAAACCCCGTCAGGTAAACCTTGCGGGTCCAGAATCCGAGTGCCCCTGCAGAACCAAGTTCATTCGTATCTATGCCACGATTCAGCACTTTTACCTCACAATCTTAGACCTTAGCGTCTATCATTAGTATATACTATTTTTATTAATTTGTCAAATATTTTTGTTTATCCTCATCAGACAAAGATTCAGCCACACGCGAGACAATAAGAAAATCTGCTTCGTCATCTATATCTAAAGCACAGATCTTATGTACTTCAACATAACCAACGTTACCACCCAAAAAATATTTCCCATCATTTCTCGGTTTTCCCCCAAACACATCCGTATTAAAAACTCTATAAGTTTTTCTAATACTTTGCCGTGGTATCGTCGACAGACCCTTATCATCAAAATTGGGTTTAAGTAATCCCCCTTCGTCGGAGTAAATTCTTGATTCAGCTTCGGTAACTATACGACAAGCCGTCAAATTTTTATCTTTTTTCATTCTATCAATACATTCTTTGACAGCATCAAGATCTCTGAAAATAAAAGTGGGTCTTAACCAAACCCATAAATCAGGATACTCTATGTTGTGTTCATCGAATTTATCATAAACATCCTTAAGAACATCCTCGTCTTTGGCAGTATCACTAGAAGCATATTCGCTACGCAGGAATGGTACTTCAGCACCATATTTTTTCGCAATTTCTGCATACTCTGCTGAATCTGTTGAACAAATTATCTTATCGACCTGTAACCTCTTAGCAAATTCTATAGAATAGCCAATAAGTTCCTTACCATTTATTTTCCTGATATTTTTATTCGGCACCCCCTTCGAACCACTTCTGGCAGGAATAATAACGTATATTTTCATATGTGGTGGTATTTTAACTTTTTACCCCTATAAAAAGATAGGTGCCGTAATGATAGCGTGAATTACGACCGGCTTCTCTAGGTAAAACTTTTTTCATTTTTTCCTCATATAAACCAGATAGCGACCGATCAAGCACTTGATCATGTAATTTTATTGGGTGACCAATAAAAAACCCCTTGGCTTTTTCGCGCTGTTTATCCAAATCTCTTTCATCACTCAAATCTTGACCGAAGACAAAATAGCCACCAGGCTGTAAAACTCTATGAATCTCAGTTAAACATGCATTTGCATCTTCCACATGATCCAATACATTGTTACAGACCACCAAATCGAAAGTATTGTCTTGAAACTCAAGTTTCTCTCCCTTGCCAGTATAAGTATGTACTTTTCCCTTTCTCGCCATCACCGCAAGCCAATTGAGTTTGAAGCTTAGATATAGATCCATAAGAGGATCAACACAATGAATCTCATCAATCTTTTTCAACTTCGAGATAATCCTCATATTAGTGTATGGCCCACAACCCACTTCTAAGGCCTTACTAAAATGATTAGGAAGAAGTTTATAATTATCAAAAATGTCTTTCCACCAGAAATTCCAGTCATCACCGGCGTAGAAATCGCGATATTTAATAAGTTGGAAAAAGTAGTACGGGCTTTTCTTTAGAGCTCTAACAAATTTCATCACAACCCGAAGAAAAGAATTATTCTGATTACCGGAAATCCAGACAGCACGTTCAAATTCCTGCGCATCACGCCATTTTTGTTCATCGACGGATACTACAGAGCCATGAGAATATGTATTGAGCATAGTACTTTCAGTTATCTTTGTTTTCTACCTCTAGCATATTAACGAACTTAGTAAACACTTTCGAGAATCTCTCGCGGGTATGATTCTTTCTCGCATATTCCCATGCTTCTTTCGAACGTTTTTTTAACTCATCGTTGGACATGTTGGCAATACGCGCGACAATATTCTCTACTTCTTCTACCGTATTCTCTTTCAAAATAACGCCAAAATCACCCACATCAACACCAGAATGATAGCTTATTACTGGAATTAATCCAGCATGCATACACGTTACTACTGCGCCAGACTGACCTTCTGAACAAGACGGGTAAATCAAGACAATCGATGTCTTGGCTATGTTCTTAAATATATCTCCCCCCATATCAACCTTACCTAGAGTCTTGATATTACTAGTGTTATAAAGCTCGTTCCAATATAATTTCTCAAAATCTTTCTCTTTTTGAACATTACCACATACAAACAGTTGATACTCGGGTAATTTGGCAAAAGCTTCCAGCACCAAATCCAAACCCTTGTGAACCATCCCGACACCACCAAGCCATACGAAGTTCTTTTTTGCTTTGTCTATATCCTTGTTTTCTGGAAAAGGATACATATGAGTTGTGGAGAGTGGAATGTGATACATTTTCTTCTTCGCAAAAGAGTAAGTACTCTCCGTGACATCATTTCCAAGAACAGTGGCGAAATCGGCAAGTTCTATGTTCAACGCAGACACTAGAGTTCTCCGTGGGACAAGGTTAACATCGCGCCTCTTCTGTAAATACACAAGTCTCTCTTGCTCAGCATTGTTATTGAAACACCAATGAGACGTAGTGGCATGGAATATCTTGACGCAATCTTTATTAAGGAGCGAACCTATTCTCTCCATATTGGAATTGAGACCTAGATCAAAAAAATACTTGTACTTTCTTTTCGGTTTAAAGTATTCATTGTACCAATCAATGACATCAACGACATAACCTAGTTTAAGAAATATTCTAGTTATCTCTCTGCACTCCCAGATATTGGTGTGAATATGTTCCTTCTTCTCAAATTCAAAAAATGGTTCAGTCTTATACGAAAGCAAAACTCTACCAATTGGTTTTGATTGGGGATAGAGCGTGACTCTCCCGCCACGGATTTTTTTGATAACTTTTTTTATAAAGGTCTCTATGGTCATCTTCGATATTTAGTAGTTTTTATATGTTTATATAATCTCTCTTGTTGGCCTCTGTAAATCTTATAGACAAGGTCGTTTCTTGCAAAAATCATGTTACCGGTATGCAACACGCAGATATATCCCTTTTCATTACCAAGTTTTAACATTGACGAGAAGGAGGTACCCACTCTTCTTGTCTCCTTACTATAGATAGCTTCGACATTTAACGCGACACTCGAATTTACTTCAATTACAACTATTTTGGGATTGTAATTCTTGAAACATTGCCATATTTGATAATCATTACTATCTATATCGATAGAGAGAACATCGAAATCTTTTGGACACTTTGTATTTTCTAATACGTTGTCTAAAGAATTAACCCCACTTTCTTCAATGTATGTTTTTATGGGATGGATATTCTTATATTCGTCAGCAGTCTTTTTCAATTCATTATATTTTTCTTGATCTCCTTCGATATATACAGCTTGGAATCCTTGAGTGACAAGATTAAACGTGTTTGAAAACTTTTTACCGTCCCAAGCTCCAAATTCCACAACCCAGCCGCTATCTATGCCCAATCTCTTTATAATCTCCGCTAAAATACCATCCTCGCCATGCTGGGAATAAATATTCTTATAATAAAAATCTAAATCTGTGTAATTGATACGCTGTAGATAGTTTATCTTGCCCTTTCTTATAGTATCTCCGATGAACCTTTTTGTTGGATAGTAGAAATACTTTACGATTTCTTTAATAACCTTGGGGATCATTTTATAAAAAATCTTCATATATGAGAACTAGCTAATATGAACAAGATGCTTGTACCAGTCTAGGTATTCTTTAACTTTCTGTTCCAAATTAAATTTATCTCGCACACGCTCGCGTCCTGCCTTACCCAAGCTACGCGCCTTAACTTCGTCCTTTAAGAGATCACAGATTTTTTCCGTCATTAATTCAATATTAAATGGGTTAACAACATATCCAGTTACGCCATCCACAATCGCCTCTGGAGTCCCACCAAAACAAGTGCCTACTACAGGTTTGCCAACCGCCATTCCTTCAAGTACCGCTCGCGGGAACGGGTCAAGATAGACCGACGGCACCAAGATTACTCTAGAATTCGCCAGAGTCCTCTTCATCTCTTCCCTATTAAGCCACTTCCCTCCGGTACCGGCAGTAAAGAAGATGGCATCGGGGATTTCTTTTAAAACTTTTTCCATCACTTTAGTTGCGACCAACCCTCCTTTAGCTTCACTCAACCGACCGGCAAAAAAAACTATTTTCTTATTTTCCCTTTCCGATGATACCTCATACTCTAGAGTATCTATGCCCGTATGGAGTGTCTCCACATTTTTTATACCATTTTCTTCCAATGCTTTCTTTAATACGTTACTTACCGAAAAGAGCTTATCAACATAAGTGAGATAACTCTTGATAATGATATTCCTGAAGGGGTTCCACCTTTTCTTCGCTTGCTTTAAATTATCAAGCCAACTGATACGAACATCAAAATCCTCTATATATTTTTTTGTTTGCAATTTACCATATGTAATAGCCATTGTATCTCGAAAGGTTAGTATTACTGCTTTTGAATACTTTTTCGCTATTTTGAGAGAGTGGTAAGAAAGATAGTAATGAATGTTATTGGCATGCACTACATCTGGATTTATTTTTTTCAATATTTTTTTTACCTCACGTATCACTGGTGGATTATACAAACCGCGATATGCCCGCCACTTCTCCGGATAGTTGTTTATGATTTTATAAACCTTAAGTCCATCATAGTCGCTCAAACTAGCTTCTTTCTCACTTCTTACGGTCGTAATCACAAATACCTCATGCCCTGCATTTTGCACTCCTTTAGCCAACTCGTAAGTTGATATTCCCGCTCCGCCAAAGCTTTCAGGTGGAAAGTCATCAGAAAGAAAAACAATTTTCATATTATTTCTTTTTAAATACAAATACCCAGCCAATGGTATGCTTCCTATTGGACTTACTATTATCTAATTTATCAAACCAAATAGCGACTTCTCCCCACATTCTAAACAAAAAGGAGATTAAACGAACAAACCAACTTTTTTTCTTATAAAGACCAAGGGAGTCTATA
>Ga0209210_1001013_pt1 | contig 25347 bp, 26 predicted proteins | sample RifGroA1_FD_183991 | JGI IMG/M metagenome (GOLD analysis project Ga0209210, IMG submission 183991) | Contaminated groundwater microbial communities from Rifle, Colorado, USA - Rifle Groundwater A1 (SPAdes) (version 2) | ecosystem: Environmental > Aquatic > Deep subsurface > Groundwater >...
TGCGTCTTTGACCGGCTCTTCGCGCAGGGCCTCGTGCCGGTGCGGGTCAAATGGCTCGCCCGGCTGCCCAAACTGCTTGACCCCCGCCTTTTTGAGTGAATCCATAAGTTGCTTGTAAAGCATCAAGAGCTCCTCGGTAGTGGCATGCTTGAGAGCCATCTCAAATGAGTCTAGCGCCGGGAGAAGTTCCTCAACCATGGCGATTCTGGCCCGCGCATCTTTGTCTGCGTCAAGCTGCGCCTCTTGCCGCGTGTAGTTAGCAAAGTCGGCGCGCGCCCTCTGCCAGCCGTCGAGATACTCCTGTTTTTCTTCAACTGCTTTTTTGAGCTTTTCTCTCAGGCGTTTGATGAGCGCTGGACCATCCTCTACCTCCTCTTCGGGCACAAATTCTGCCTCTTGTTGTTCTTCTCCAGAGTCACCCATCGTATAAGTATTGTACGCAAAAAACCCGAGCGGTCAATTAGCGTTTCGACCACTGCGGTGACTTGCGGGCTTTTTTGAGGCCGAACTTGCGACGCTCTTTTGCGCGCGGGTCGCGCTTGAGAAACCCTTCTCGCTTGAGAGGAATGCGGAGCTCGTGGTCGTATTGTGTCAATGCGCGCGAGATGGCATGGCGCACCGCGGTGGCTTGGCCTGCGATGCCACCGCCGCGCACAGTTGCGCTAACGGTAAACTGGGTTGCTAGCGTTACCTTAAGAAACGGCTCGAGCGCTGTAACGCGCAGCGGCTCGGTATCAAAATAAACATTTATGTCTTTTCCGTTGACGGTCACAGCAGAGCGCGCGCTAGGGGTGAGACGCACGCGGGCAATGGCGGTCTTCCTGCGGCCGACAGCTTCGATGTATTTTATATCTTTGTTTGTTTTTGTCGCCATGGCTATTTTTTTATTGTGAGCAGTTTTATCCGTTTTGCTTGCAGGCGATTTTTAGGAAGCATCCCCAACACCGCACGGCGCAAGGCCTCTGCTTCCCCGCGGCGGCCTACCAACATAGCATAATTTTCTATTTTTTGTCCTCCCGGGTAGCCGGAGTAGCGGACATATTTTTTGTCCTGTTTTTTGGCTCCTGATATGGCAACTTGTGCGGCGTTTATGATAGTCACCTCTTCGCCCTCTACCATATGCTTAGCAAAGCTTGCTTTGTGTTTGCCCAAAAGTACCTTGGCCGCCTCGCTGGCTACCCGCCCCAGAGTTTTTCCTTGTGCGTCGATAGTAATCATACAAATTTATACAAATTCGATAAGTGCCATGGCCGCCGCGTCGCCCTTGCGCACCCCAAGCTTGGTTATGCGCGTGTAGCCGCCCGCGCGACCCTCGTACTCTTTGGCGGTAGAAATAAGCTTGTTTGCCATACGTGCGTCTCCCAAGGCAGCCATGAGTATGCGGCGGTTTGCAAGCGTGCCGGTACGCGCCTTGGTCACCATCTTTTCTATGAGCGGGCGCACCTCCTTTGCTTTTGCTTCTGTGGTACGTATACGACCCTTCTCTACCAATGAGCGCGTAAGGGAACGCAAGAGCGCCGCGCGTTGACTCTTGATACGTCCGAATTTTCTGTTGTGGTTGTGGTGCCGCATGGTAAGTGTGCAGGGTCCGCCTACTTAAGGATTATGCCAAAGTTTGCGAGCGCTCGTTTTATTTCCTGTATAGACTTGGGTCCCAGTCCGTCTATTTCGAGCAAATCCTCCTCTTTTTTACGCGCCAAGCCACCGACTGTGCGGATATTCGCCTTTTCCAGAGATGTCTTTGTGCGTGCCGAAAACTCCAGGTCTTCTATCCGAGTTTTCATCACCTCTGCGGCATTTTCAACCGTGGCGGTCGCCGAGGCGGCGGGAACATGCTGCTCGGGAATCTCTTCCTCGCGGAATCCGACAATAGCCTTGAGTTGCGTGATCATTATTTCAATAGAAGACTCAAGCGCCTTTTTGGGCGTAATGGAACCGTCTGTTTCTATAGAGATGCGCAGGCGGTTAAAGTCGGTGCGGTCGCCTATGCGCATATTTTCCACCTCGTAATTGACGCGACGGATTGGAGAAAAGATAGCGTCTATAGAGATTTCACCTATGTCTACACGGTCTTTTTTAAGCGCCTCACGCGGCACGTAGCCGAGACCCTGTTCAATGTGAAATTCCGCGTCAATCGACGCGGTTTTGTCGGTCAGCTCGCAAATATAGGCATTCGGATTAAGGAGTCGCACCTGGCCTGGGAGTTTAAGGTTGGCTCCGGTTATTTTCTGTGGTCCTTTTGCAGAAAACGAGACGGTTTGCAGCTCGCCGCCGGTGACCTCAAATCGCAGTTTTTTAAGATGTAGCAGGATGGTGACCACGTCTTCCTTAACGCCAGGTATAGTAGAGAACTCATGATCAACTCCATCTATTTTTACACCGGTTACTGCGGCGCCAGGCAGAGAGGAGAGTATAATTCGGCGCAGACTATTTCCAAGCGTATGGCCATACCCAGGGTATAGCCCGTCTATCTCATACACACCGGCCATTTCCTCTTCGGAAACAACACGCGGCTTACTCGGCAAGGTGATTGAATATTCCATCATAAAAAATAAATAATAACTACTATTGATAACAAAAAATAAATTACCGGCTGTAGAATTGTATGATAATAGCCGGACTCCAAGACAACTCGCTCTCCGAAAATACAGGAGCTGACTTCATTGTTGCGGTGTGACCGTCCTCGCTTACGATAAGCCACTTCGGCGTCTGATGCTCTTTACTGGCTTCTGCCCTGTCGGCAAACAGCGGGCTCTGGCGGCTCTCTTGACGTATTGCCACTATATCTTCCGTCGCCACATTGCAGGAGGGGATGTTCATACGCTTACCGTTTAGGGTGATATGACCGTGCGATACAAGCTGTCGTGCGGCGCGGCGTGTTTTTACAAACCCAGCGCGAAATACCACGTTGTCGAGCCGTGACTCAAGCCGAGTTACCAGGCCTTGTGACGAGTCTGCCCCGTGCTTTTCCATCGCCTCCTTGGCGTAGCGGGAAAACTGCGTTTCCGAAAGCCCGTAAGTGAAGCGTGCTTTTTGCTTTTCCAACAACTGCGTGCCGTAAGCCCCACCTCCACCGCGGCGGCCGCGAGAGATACGTCGTGGAGAGCGCGCCTCGGCAAGCTGGAATTTTTGTGTCTGGCACTTTTCAAACACAGAAGCGCCGAGTCGTTTGCAGATTTTATACTTAGGTCCCACTAACATATAGAATATATGCTAGTGAAATAAAAAAGACATAGGTTTTGGTTTGTTTTTGTCATAGTGTTCTATACTCGGCGCGGTTTCTTTTGGCGCGGTCCGTTGTGCGGCACAGGCGTACGGTCTTGAATGTTCGCAATATGTATACCTTTGGTGGAAAATGCGCGCACCGACGACTCGCGGCCGGCCCCTACGCCGGAGATTACAACCGACACTTCTCGCACCCCCATGGCGCTTGCCCTCTCGCCCAGGAGCTCTCCGACTTTTGCCGCGGCAAAAGGCGTACCCTTTTTGGCGCCTGCAAAGCCGAGAGAGCCGCTTGAAGACCATGTAACCACGTTTCCAGCCGGGTCAGAAAGCGCCAGTTTGGTGTTGTTGTAGGTTGCCTCCACGTATAAAGTGCCGCCGTCCATCTTGCGCTTAGGCGCGCGCCCAGTCCCCGATTGGGATTTGCCGGATTCTTTATCACCCCCCTTTTTGACTATTCGTTTCTTACCCATAGGTGTAGTCAGATAATATACAATATATTTTACGTCTTTTCAACCTTACGTCGTCCAGAACCCATGGTTTTGCGGACGTTGCCGCGGACGGTGCGAGAGTTGGTCTTGGTTCGCTGGCCGCGTACAGGCAGGTGTCTGGTGTGCCGGAGTCCGCGGTATGCGCCGATGTCTTTTAGACGCTTGATGTTTCCGGAAACTTCTCGCTTGAGGTCTCCTTCCACCTTAAAAACTTCAACAAGGCGGCGGATATTATTTTCCTCCTCTGGCGTTAGGTCATCCGCTTTTTTCATCCGGTCTATTTTTGCCTGCGCACAGATTTTTTGTGCACGAGATTGGCCGATGCCATAAATTTCTGTCAAAGCGTAAGTGAGACGCTTGTTTGGAATGGTAATGCCGGAAATACGCATAATAGATTTTTACAGAGCGAAGTGATAATAAAAATCATCACCCCGCCCTTTTTTAAGCGATGTTCCTGAGCAACTCAGATTTTTGTTTTTTACCATGTTTTTTCTCATGACTCAATCGATGGATTAGAAAGGGCGGGGTTGGAAAAATATATTCGCCGTGCTCATTATTTTTCTCAACCTTGGCGTTGTTTGTGGCGCGGGTTACTGCAGGTAACATATACTCGTCCCTTGCGCCTTATTAGTTTGCAGTTGATGCAGCGTTTTTTTATAGATGCTTTTATTTTCATATTTTACAAACGTCTGGTGATACGCCCCTTACCGCCGTACGGCTCAAGGCGCACCAATACCCGGTCCCCAACGAGTACCTTGATGCGATGCAGGCGCATTTTGCCTGCGAGATACGCAATCTGCTTTTCACCAGTCTTAAGCACAACACGAAAGAGCGTGTTTGGCAGCGCCTCTTCAACAACCGCCTCTACTTCTTCTCCCTTCGTATCCATTAGATGTGCCAACACATAGTAGCAGAGGCGTATATACGTGTCAACAAAGCCCTATTGGCGCTGACCTATGGTAACCGATATCTTTTCCGCGTCTCCTGGGAAGTTTCCTTGCCAAAAAGGGCTTGCCTTGGCCTCGGCACTAGCAATGGCAGGTTTAAACGACTCTATAATACCTTCTAATGAGCTTTTTGGTTTGCCAACCAGCGCCGCTTTTACCGCGGCAGGGTCAAATTGCCATTCTAGTGTTGGAGAGCCGGAGAGTACCAAATCCAAAGGGCCGACCGGCTTAGTGGTTGATGCGGCGGCTATGGACAGAGTAGAAGGGTCGGCAAATCCAACCGCCTCGCCGTTGTAACTATCTATTTGCTTTTGCGCGACTGCTGCTGCGAGGTCGGTAAGGCGTAATATGGCGGTGATCCCGGTTGCGGTTTGTGCGAGGGTTGCGGTGTTGCCTGCGCCTGCGCTTTGCGAGATGTCGCTGAAGGTTAAAGAGAGAGTGCTTCCAATAAGTACAAAACCTTCCGGCAATTGAGAGGAAATGCCTGACTCAAGCGCCGCTCTCAAGCTTTGCTCCAGTTCTGTATGCGCGCGTGCCAAGTCAGCACCGGCAACCGCTGGCTCAGTGCCGACAAACCCTCCGGAAATAGCTTGTGTTTCGGCATAAAAAGCGTTATAGCGTGGGTCGCCCTTAAACCCGGGGATAGTAAAGCGGGTGGCAGAACGATTGTACTCGGCGCCAGGAGAGTCCGCAAACACGCTTACCGAGATCGTGCCAGGATTGAGAGTGCCATCTGCTTTTTTGGTAGCGCCCGGTACAACCACCGGGTCGTGAACTCTATATATCTTGCCGTCCGGCGCTTCAAATCGGGTGTTTGTGATGAGCCGTTGGCTAGACACACCGTATGAGTTGTAAATGGTTATAATTCCAGAGGCAGCTCGCGACACTTTTTGTGTACCGGAGGCGGGCACGGTTGTCGTGGAAGAACGGCTTATGGTCATAGTGATATACCCAAGCCCGCTCTGTGCGTTTGGCTGTGCAGTGAGTGATACTGGAGTTTCTATACTTGCCGTGCGCGGATATACCACCACATTTGCGCCGGCAAAAACGGTTGACAGCAGGAGTCCCCCAAGAACGCTTACGGTCACCACTCCAAGAGTGATCCATAGCCATCGTCGTGAGCGGCGGCGGCGTGGAGTGATATATGCCTCTTCCCTGTCGTGGGTGGGCGCGCTCCTGCGATGGTTTGCAGGCACAGGAATATTGCGTATTGAGCGGTCGTTACGAGGAGCCATATCTTGCATATACCTATTATACACGAGAGAGGCGCGCGTCAATAAAGAGGGCTCCGACTAAAAGCGCCGTATCCGGTATGCTCCCATGAGCCGCTACGTGCGGAGTTAGGTGTTGTGGACCGACTGTGCGTATGGTCCCGCCGTCCGGAAAGATACTTGATGTATCGTGCTCTGTCATCGATCGCGTAAGCCACTGGCCAGCTCCGTGCGGCGCTATAAGAAAAATATGTTTCGTGGCGTGAGCATTTACTAATGCCAGGGCAGCGTCGGAAAATTCTCTCATAAAATGATAGGAGGCAGAGTAGAGTGGCTCCAGTATCTGCGGATGTGTCTCTCCGCTTGTGAAAAGCGAGAGAGCCGAGTGCGCCTCCGGAAGTGAAAAACCGCCGTGGCTTGCCAAGGTGCGGGCAAGAAAGTTGGTTCCAAGCGGAAGAGTGCCGTGGCCAACCACTCCGGAGTGGCCAACTACCACAAGTTCTGTCATTTCGCCGGTGAGAGAACATACCAAGCACAGGTCTTTTACCGCATAGAGCGTATGCAGAAGAGGCGCCGCCGAGGCGCCGAAGGAGTATAGAGAAAGCGGAACGGAACCGAACGTTTCTTCGGAGAGAGTTTGTGCGAAGTCTAAAAATTCAGGTACGGCACCCGGCAACGCCTTTCCAGATTGGTCGAAGTCTACCCCAGCCCACGGCGGGTGTAGGAACATGGCCACACGATCAATGGTACTTAAGTTTGAAAGTTCCTCAAAACTGCGAGCAGAGACATTCGGCGCATTGCGCACGCGGGCGGCAACAGAGCTGATGTGGCGCAGAGCTTCGCGTGCGGCGCGTTCAACTTGTGTAGCAAGTGCGGAGCCGGAGACTGCACGCAAAGGCGCAATCGGTATACGCACTTCTGCAAAAAGGCGCGGCTGCAGTGTGGGAGAAATGCGCACAAGGGCGGCGCCTACGCTACCACTCTCCACATCCAGCATGGCAATCGTCTTTTCCTGCCTTTTCTTTTTCTTGAAGAACGGCGACATACAAAAAGTATATCATCCGTTTTCTACTCTACTGTCGCTTTAATGCGGCGGATACCCTGGGCGACGGCTTCTTCTTTGATTATTTTGAAGGCGTTTGGCTCGGCAATCTCACCCGTGTGCTCCACGTGCGGGCCGCCGCAAAACTCTATGGAGAAGGCGTCGTTTAAAGGCCCCACCGAATAGACAGAGACGCGCTCCGGGTATTTTGCCCCAAACTCGTGCTCGGCGCCGAGCTTCTCTGCCTCTTCTTTTGTCATTTCTGTGTGCACTACAGGGAGGTCTTCTTTTATTTTCTTGTTGACTATCCGCTCCACTTCCCTTTTTTGCTCACCTGTCATCTTTTGCCCACAGGAAAAATCTATGCGCAAGCGCTCGCCTGTGATGTTGGAGCCGCGCTGCTTGACATCGGGCCCGAGCACTATCTGCAGTGCTTTTAAGAGCAGGTGGTGTGCAGTGTGCAAGCGCACCGTCTTCTCGCCATGGTCGGCAAGGCCGCCCTTAAACTTTTGCTCGCTCCCTGCGCGCGAAAGTTCCTGATGTTTTTTTAGCAACTCTTTAAAACCACTCACATCTACCTGTTTTATGCCCTTTTCTCCCGCCTCTTCAATTATAAGTTCTAGCGGAAAGCCGTAGGTGGTAAAAAGTTGGAATGCATCCGTTGCGGTAATGTTCCCGTCTTGGGCAAACCGCGCAAACTCTTTGATGCCGCGCGCAAGAGTCGCTCGGAAACGGCTTTCTTCATCCTCGATAATGCTGGCTATCTTTTTTGCCTGTGTCTCTACCTCTTTGTATTGTATCCGGTACATATCCGCCACTGCCTCTGCCGCGTGCGCGAAGGCGTTCTCGCCAATGCCAAGCTTGTCGGCAAACAAGACGCTCCGTCGGATAAGTCGGCGCACAAAGTACCCACGCTCGGAGTTGCCGGGGTTGACGCCGTCAGCCATCAAAAATAACGCGGCCTTCATATGGTCGGCGATGATGCGGAAGGCGCGTTCATTCCCGGCATATTTTTTGCCGCTCTTTTCTTCTAAATATCTTAGTATGGGAGCATGATTTATAATAAAAATATCTGATTGGTCCGCGGCGGCGGCGGCGATACGTTCTAACCCGCCGCCAAAATCAACATTTTGTTTTGGAAGGAGACCAAACGAGCCATCGGTGTTTTTTATATACTGCATAAAGACCGAGTTACCTATCTCTAAAAAGCGTCCGCAATCGCAGTTTGGATGACACTCTGGCCCAAACGCCGAGTTGTGGACAACGTCGGTAAACTCATAAAACACTTCGCAGTCGGGGCCGCCCGGCTCGCCGGCAGGCATCTCCTCCGGCACTCCTGCTCGCGACCACCAGTTCTTTTTTGCGCCATAAAAGAGTATTTTCTCGTCCGAAATCCCCAATCTTCTCCAAATTTTAGCAGACTCGATGTCTTTCGGGATACCAAATTTCTCGTCTCCCTCAAAACAGGTAACCCATAGTCTCTCTTTTGGTATGCCTACTTCTTTTGTTAAAAACTCCAAACACCAGCCAAGTTGTTCTTTTTTAAAGTAGTCGCCCAACGACCAGTTGCCGAGCATCTCAAAAAATGTAGTGTGGCGGTTGTCCCCAACTTCTTCTATATCCATTGAGCGGAAGCATTTTTGACTGTCAGCCAAGCGAGTGCCTGCGGGGTGACTCCTGCCCAAGAGGTATGGCACCAATGGCTGCATACCCGAGCCGGTAAATAACGTGGTGGGGTCATTCTCCGGCACCAGCGGAGCGCTTTGCAGTACGGCATGCCCGCGCGCCTTAAAAAATTCCAGATATTTTGAGCGAATTTCGTCCAGTGTCATTGCTCAAAAGCGTATCGTCTTTACCGCTCCAGCGCAACCAAAAATAGAAATGGGTATAAAAATCCTGTATGGTAGGTACACGTATGAAAAAGGCGCAAAATACCGTCCCAGGATTCAACTTGCGGAACATGGACACATCAGTGCGGCAGCAAGACGACTTTTACCACTATGCAAACGGTGGCTGGCTTAGGAAAAGCAAGATCCCAGACAAAGAAAGCCGATGGGGCAGCTTTACCATGCTGCGTTACGATACGGAGAAGAATCTAAAAAAAATAGTGCTTTCGCTGTTGAAGAATAAAAATCCAAAAAATGGCTCGCCAGAGCGACTGGTAGGCGACTTTTATCGCTCCGGTGTGAACATGGTGATGCGCAACAAACTCGGACATGCACCGCTTGACAATCTGTGTAAAAAAATACGAGAGATTTCCAACACAAAAGAATTGCTAGTAGCCATCGCCTACCTTCATCGCATTGGCGTTGGTGTGCCGTGGGGTCTGCACGTAGACCAAGACTACAAAAACAGCTCTCGTTATGTGCTTTTCTTATATCAAAACGGGTTCTGCCTACCCGACCGAGACTACTATCTTAAGGATGCGCCGGAGTTTAGGCGCGTACGCAAAGCGTACGCGGACCACATACTGCGTATCTCTGGTCTGCTTGGCTATACCGCGCAAGAGTCGCTGAGGAGAGCCCGAATAGTCATGCGTATAGAGACTCTCTTCGCCGAAGTTTCGATGGACAAGGTTGACGTGCGAGATGCCGAGAAAACATATCATAAAAAAAGCATTGCCGAGCTTAAACGCCTCGCCCCGCAGGTGGCATGGCCCCTATTTTTTGCCGAGGCGGGCACCCCGAGCGTTTCGCATATCATCGTAATGCAGCCGAAGTTTTTAAAAGCAGCCACTCGCATGCTAGCAGCTCTCCCGCTTGAAGACTGGCGCGTGTACCTGGAGTGGCGCGTTGTCAATGATGCTTCCGGCTTGCTTTCCGACGCATTTGTAAAGGCGAGTTTTATTTTTTCACAAGCCATAACTGGCAGCAAAAAATTAAAGCCGTTGTGGCGCCGCGTTCTTGGCTCGGTTAACGGCGCGATCGAAGAGCCGCTTGGCAAGATATACGTTGAGCGGTATTTTGAAGAAAAAAAGAAAAACAAGATGGACGAACTGGTGAGCGACCTTTTTGCTGTGTACGAGGAGCGTATCAAAAACCTCGACTGGATGAGCTCTCCTACCAGACGCAAAGCCGTTGATAAGCTTCGTATGATGCGGCGCAAAATCGGTTGCCAACGCAAGTGGAAAAGCTATAAAGGTCTCGCCGTCAAACCAGACGATTACTTCGGCAACGTGGTACGCGCCTCACTGTTTGAGCACAGGAGCGAGATGAAAAAACTCTCGCGGAAATCAATAGACCGGAATGAGTGGTTTATGTCGCCGCAAACGGTCAATGCTTATTACCATCCTACAATGAACGACATAGTCTTTCCAGCGGCAATTTTACAGCCCCCCTTCTTTAATTTTTCTGCGGATGACGCTATAAACTATGGAGGCATTGGGGCGGTAATAGGACACGAAATGACTCATGGTTTTGACGACCAAGGTGCCAAGTTCGATGGGCACGGCAATATGAAGACTTGGTGGTCTCCAAATGATAAAAAGAAATTTGAACGAAAAGGAAAAATATTGGTGAAGCAATACAATGAATTTAAAGTCGTTGACGGCGTAGCAGTCAACGGCAAACTGACTTTGGGGGAAAATATAGCGGACCTTGGCGGCTTGGTCATCGGCTTTGAAGCATACCAGAAACACTTAGAAAAAATGGGGAGAAAAAACCTTGCAGGATTCACGCCTGAACAACGATTTTTCCTCGGGTTTGCACAGGCAGAGCGCGAGTTAAACAGACCAGAGTATATAAAAACCCGTACCCTCTCCGACCCGCATTCGCCGCCGGAGTTTCGCATCAACGGCCCCCTTGCCCATTTCGAACCTTTTTACGAAGCATTTGGAGTAAAAAAAGGAGACAAGCTTTATAGGGAACCAAAAGAGCGTGTGCATATTTGGTAAAAATAAAAAACATATATTTATAAATAAGCTATAGCTTATTTATAAATATATTGGTGACAGATAAATTTTACAGCCAATCTATTGGATGCTCTCTGTTCTGGACTAAATATTCGTTTGCTTTTTTAAAGTGACCATTGCCAAGAAAGCCGTTGTGGGCGGAGAATGGCGATGGGTGAGGAGATTCCAAAATCAAATGTTTACTGCGGTCAATGTGCGCTCCCTTCTGCTTTGCGTAGTTGCCCCAGAGCATAAACACCAAATGCTCGCGCTCAAGCGAGAGCGAAGCGATAGCCGCGTCGGTAAATTCCTCCCAGCCCTTATGTTGGTGCGAGCCAGCCAAACCGGCTCTCACCGTGAGTGTCGCGTTGAGTAGCAGTATGCCCTGTGTGGCAAAGCGGGAAAGGTTGCCGCCGCGGTTTTTAAGCTGCCCTCCATACTCATTCCCGATCTCTTTAAATATATTTTGGAGTGAAGGAGGTAGTGGAATTCCCTCCCCCACGGCAAAGCAGAGGCCGTTGGCCTGTCTCTTGCCGTGGTACGGGTCTTGTCCTAAAATAACCACCCGCACCTTTTCAAACGGACAAAGATCAAACGCACGAAAAATATATTTAGGAGGCGGATATACAACCTCGTCTTTGTATTCCTGTTTTACAAACGCCACGAGCTTTGCAAAGTAGGGTTTTTCGAACTCCCCAGCCAGATGTTTTTTCCACGATGGGTGAATATTAACATCCATACATTCTAATGCCATTTTCTTTCTTTTAACAACAATTCCACTTTGCGTCCGGGACCGCCGCGGTTGTAATCGCCCACACTGCCATCGGAGCGTATAACCCGGTGGCAGGGTATTTTTGGGTCATAATTTCTTGCCAACAATGTACCGACAGCGCGCGCCGCTTTTGGGTTCCCGGCGCGTGAAGCCACTTGTTTGTAAGAAAGCGTCTTGCCGCGCGGGATTTCCTTGACTACGGCGTACACTTTTTTAGAAAAGTTGTGCGGTTTTTGTGCCATCTTTTTTAGTCACGTGTTTACGCACCTGTTTTTCGCCTTTTTCTTTGTTTGTAGAGTGAGCAGACAATGTATTGCCGACAACATCTCGGTAGGTGCAGTAGTCGCAGTCGGCACCTGTTTGAGGTAGTTCCGAGCCCTCTAAACAGGTGTGGATGTCGGCTAGAGTGCCTTCAACCCAGGAGGTCGAGCCAGTGTACGGGATAAGCGTCACATCAAACTCCAACTTACCGTCAAAAGCATCTCTGTCTTTGGAAGCGTTCGCGTACACAAAGTATCCCGTATCGGAAACAGTAAAACCTTTTTGCCGCAAGAGCCATTGGTATATTTCCATCTGGCGTTTGTAGCCGTCGTGCCAGTCTTTGTCGAGCGACTCTATCTTTTCGTCCTTGCTGGTCGCCTTGTAGTCAACAACAATAAGCTCCCCTTTGGGGTTTACCCATACGTCATCCACCGCACCAGACACGGTAAAGCCGGTCGCCGCATGCTTGCACTCGATGCCTTTAAAGTTTTCCCGCCAAATATTTATTTCTGCATGGTTGTATGGTATTGCATCCACACCATACGCCTGCATCAGAGGGTGCGTCGAGCCACCTGCGCGGTGTACATCAAACTCTTTTTTAAGGAGTGTGTCTACTGCGGTATTGAGGTTGAATGGGTACCCAGGCGGGCGCGCGTGCCCTAGCTTGTTGTCTATGTAAAAACAGCGCGGACATTCCAAAAACAACGCGATTTTGGAGCGTGAAAGGCGCCACTTGGGACCTCCGTAGTTCCAGTCAGGTTTACGCTCCGGCTTATAGTAGATGCTCATAAATAACTAAACGGGCCCCATGAGGAGACCCGTTTAGTGTAACATTTTATGCTAGTTATTGCGTCTTAAATGTCACCCATAGCGGGTTGCCGCTCTGGTCGCGCACCGGTTTGTCGTTTTGGAGAGAGAATATACGGTCGCCATCGTCTATACTTTCCCCCACGAAGTACATTTGCCCGGGGAGTGTCCCGCGCAAGAGGTCAACTACTCCGCTGTTTTGCGTAGAGTCAAAAAAGAGAGAGGCACCCAAGGCGTTGCCCGGTTGCCCGCCGCGCGACTCGTACACCACTACCCACGTGGGCCTCGTGACAGAAACATGCGAGATGGCAACCTGCAAACCGGCTGTCTGTGGCGATGGCACGGCAAGCCACTCGCTTGAGATAACCGCGCCTGCCGACGTGGCAGTATCTCTGTCAACATTATTGGAAGCTCCGCCCAAAAGAGTGCTGTCTGAAGAGGAAACGTTTCCCGCCGTTGCGGAGTCTGTCGGCACGGCGCTTTGTTGTGTTCCAAACCACATCCATCCGACAATGACCCCGATGATAATCCCTCCGGCAAACATCCACATGAGTGTCTTGCTACCGGATTTCTGCTCGCCGGATGCCGGCGGCTTTTGAGGAGTTGTTTTTGGTAGAGACCCCGGCATCTGTATTGGCTTTTGTACGCTACTATTATTACTGTTTGTATTTTGGTTTCCAGCGGACTGTGACCACGACAAACCGCCCGGCTTCTGACCCGCACCAGTTTCTGCCTTCATTGGGTTATTTTCTTGCATACTGATTATCTTTGCGTAAAGAAACTGATAAATCGCACTATGTTTGTATCATATACCAACCCTGGGCGTACACAATGCACCAACCTCCTCCATCACGCGGTCTGCTTTTTTGCCAGATATGCCCGCTCGCGACATGGCTCTGGTATCTTCTGAAAGTGCGCGGCAGAGCACCACTCGGTCCTTAAGTAGAGCCGTTTTTTCACTATTGTTGAGGGTGGTCAGTGCGGTAACCGGGTAGAGCCCAGCTTTGTCTATACGGTCTTGGAGTGTCGCCCCATGGGGATACTCCCAGCCCAAAAGCTCAAGCCCCTTGCACCGCGAATACTCAGTCGCATAGGTCGTAAATTTGGTGTTTGTCACCAAAAGTCCGCGCGCTATAGTGCTCCTGTGATACGCGGCGATGTCCTCTATGCGCGCTTCTACATACAGAGCGGTTTTGAGATCGGTTTTAAAGCCGGCCGTGTTATGAAACTTTGCTTCGGCATAAATTGTCTCCGTCTTTTTATATACTACCACATCTACCTCGTGCTCTACACAAGCGCCGCGCACTATTTGGTCGACTTTGGTTTTGTATCCTTCGGCGCGAAACAGCTCCGCGATGTATGACTCAAAGGGAAAGCCGGATGGCCCAAAGTTTAATATCGCCAGCTTAAGACTGTAGCGTGCCGCGGTACCATGCTTGTGCCGCTTAAGATGTGCAAACGCCCGAGAGTATATCTCCTTAGTCGTTACGCCACTCGAAACATTCCTTTCTATATCTTGCGTTATCTCTTCCGCCATGTCGTTGGAGGCGCCTGAGCGCATAAGCGAGAAAAGCAGCTTATTGCGGTCAAAGAGTTGAGTGGTTCCGTCAGACTTTGCAATAACTATGTCCATACTTATTTTAGTGTAGCACTTTCAATAACCCCGCCACCCAGGCACCTATTGCCTTGTCCCGTCTTGACGCTAGGCAGGTACAGCACCAGCGACTGCCCCAGCGCCATGTAGTGTGGTTGATTGAGTGTTGCAACCGCATGCCCATCTTCAAAAGAAAGCTCCGCCCCGATGAGTTTTTGTCGATAACGGAAGCGTGCTTGCACCGCACCTGCCGGTCCATCGCCTATCCAGTTTGTATTTGCAAGGAGCACCACTGTTTTGGTGGCACCCTGCGGAAATCGCGATGCCGAAACGGTGATGGTGTTGCGAGTGACATCTTTTGCAATTACAAAATGCGGAGGCGTTTCTGGGTCTGTAGCAAAAAGTTCAAACCCGTGCCGTTCGCCCAGGGTGTAGAGTGTCACTCCGCGGTGCAGACCCACCACAGCGCCGGCCTCATCTAGCACATCGCCCGGTTCTGGGTTTAGTTCTTCTGTGAGGAGATCATCCATACTGATAGGACCGAGAAAACAGAGCCCTTGACTGTCTGGACGCTCCGCATTTGGCAGGCCAAAGCGCCGCGCCAGCGCGCGTACCTCTTTTTTTGTCTTGTCGCCCACTGGAAACAATGTGTGACGCAAAGCCGTTTCTGGCACCTGCCACAAAAAATAAGACTGGTCTTTTTCTGGGTCTACCCCTGCCCACAACTCTGCCGGCGACACAAAATCTCTTCGAGAAGGAGTAGGGCTCCCGTTCATCTCTCCTTCTCTAAGAGATTTTTGTAGCCGGGCATAATGCCCGGTGGCAACATAGTCGGCGCCTTGCGCGCGACAAAAATCAAAAAATGCTCCGAATTTTATTTTTTCGTTGCACAGAGTGTCTGGGTTAGGGGTTTCTCCGCGCGCAAACGCTTGGAGTGTTTCCGCAAGAACCTGGGTCTCATACACTTTTGAAAGGTCAACCTCTATAAACGGTATGCGCAGATGCGCTGCCACGCGCATGGCGTCGCGGCGGTCTACCGCCGCCGGGCATGGGTAACCAGGGATTTGTATGGTGATAAAAGCGCCCACCACATCGTGTCCTTCGTTCTTAAGCAGGGCTGCCGACACGGCCGAGTCTACCCCGCCGGAAAGCCCTACGAAGACCTTTCTTTTAAGAGGGGTATTTGTTTGTTTATGTTTGTTCCAAACTCTTGCCATATTCGTTTCCGTCTCTATTTTCAGATCGTTTATTTAATCAATTTTAGCAACGGCTCTTCCCAGCCAAAACTGGTTTCTTTGTCCTTCAAGTCGTTGAATGCTTTCGCGCAAGAAAGGTCGAATTTTCCGTATTCCTCAAGAACCCGAACCGTTTCTTCAATAAATCCGCCAACTGTACCATCAGAATCATCAACGCCACCGCGGCATAATCTATCATCAAGCCGTAAAAGCGTACCAACTAATAACTTCGCCGTCTGCTGGCTTACTGGCAACTCGGAGACGATCTTTGACAGACGATTACATCCTTCCGAAAGCGAGTTCTGATATAAAAACCAAATACGGGACGGGCCCTCGTATGGTTTGATATACCGCATGCCGGCGGTGATTACTTTCTTCGTTGCCACCAACTCACTCTTGCTCAATTCTCCCAATTTGCCACTGCAAGTAACTTGCGACACCAGTCGTTTATCTTCCTCTGAAAGCGGTTTACCGCCAGTAACCGCGCGAATGGCAACTGCTACCATATGCTTGCAAAGCATATCATTTTGTCCAAGATAACATTCGCAATGTCCATAATCATACCGGCTCGCTTCAACTGAAACCCGATACAGCTTTGTGCCAAGAACCACGGCCGAATAACCTCCGATTCCTTCCTCAAACTTTGTCACCTTGCCTTTCTCATACAAATCGACCGCCTTCTCAAAAGTCGGCTCATCCGTCGTAAATTTAATTTTATCTAAATCGTATTTCGGAGGCATAAATTACAAATACATGCCGACACTATCTAATGGGGCCAAGCTCTTTCCGCCGTTCTAAAATTTGCCTGCCCCATAGCAAACTGGTATGGGGTTGTTTTGATTCGGGTTCCATAATTATTTTTTATCAAACACTCTCACCACTTCGTCAAAATTCTTGAGCTTATCTTTTTCCCATTCTTCTTGTTTTATATAAAGCGCTTTATAGACAACCCGATTTTGCCGATTGTTCACATCCTCACACCACATTTGCAGTCTTTCAAACTTCAATTTGTCATCTTCTTCCTCTCGTCCTTTTGTTTCAATAATATAAACAGTTTTCTCATCCTTTTTCACAAAGAAATCTGGGTAGTAGGTAGCAATAAATCCTTCCGAATTTTTATACTCAATTCTATCTAAGCGCGCTTGCTTCTTTGTTTTGAAAGTTTTTTGCGAAAGAAATTACATCATCACAATTTTCAAGAAAATCAGAAAATACCAATTCAAAATTACTATCGCCGACAATCTTATTGAAAACAGACTTTTTGGGTATCAAATACGACTTATCATTAACGACAAAAGGTCTTGCCTCACTGATTTTTATATAGTTCTTTATCTCTGTATCCCCTTTGTCTTCAACTGTAAGATCGTTAATAGCTTTCTTGAAAGAATCTTTAATGAGCCGAATATACTCAACTTCCGACAAATTTCGCAAAGTATTTAAGTCTGACAAATTCACAGGGCTATCAAACATATTGTTCTGTATAAACTCTCTTACTTTGCCGAATAAGATATCGTAGCAACCAAACAATCTTAATTCTCGCATTATTGCCTGTGCAAAAAATCCAACAACGCTTTGATAATCTGGCTCAATATCGCCAGAAAGTATCGTTGTATGGTGAGTCTTCTCATCTACGACATCTTTAAACACAATTTCCCGCTTTTCTTCTTCGGAGAAGGTTTTTACTTTGACTTTCTTATTTCCAAATTTAGAAACATCCAGCTCGGCGAGGTTTTTATACTCCCTTTGAATTCTGGGGGACATCACCGGAATCTCAATATCCAGCTTCTCAATATCTTTTTTCGGATTATCCTTATCAACCTCAATAACCGTTGGAGCAATCGGTTTAGCTCCTGTTCCCATCGCTTTTTTCTCAAGAATAACGCCCTCGCCTTTGATTGACTCAACAAAATCCATAAAAGCGGGAGTTCCGACAACGCTCACATACTCCTCAACATCATCTCTGCTGAAAAACATCCTACGGAGTCCTCGTCCGAGAGTTTGTTCGGGTAGAATTTTTGAATCGGCGGCGTAAGGGCGTAGTCCAACGATAGTCGTTACATTTTTTACATCCCAACCCTCTTTGAGCATCATCACGGAGATGATCACTTTAAACGGGCTTTCCCAACTATCAATTTCATTCGCTTGTTTTCTAAGCAAATCCAATTCATCCTTATTTTTTCCTGAAACTGTTTCGGAAATTTCTCCGCTTTTATTTGTGTGAATAGTCAGAACCGCGCCTTTTAGCTCTTTAAAACTCCTTTCGATATATTCCGCCACTTCATCACAATTCTTCGTATCGTCAGTCATGATAAAAAGAATAGATTTTTTGCCCATCGGCTTCAATACCTCGTATGTTTTTTGCCATTCCTCAATGCCAAGATTTATGTAATCCCTGTATTTTTCGCTAAATAGCGTGCTTTGGTTTTCTTTCAGTTTTCCTCGGCTCGCCGCGTCCGGCACAACTGGATTTTTCACCACTCTTTGATGAATTGCCTCAACAAGCGGGTAGTCGGAGATTGTTTGCACAAAAATGGAGCCGTCATTCTTTTTGGGCGTAGCCGTAAGGTCAAGCTGTAAAGATAGCCCCGCGCCTTTCTGTTTTAACCGATTATCTATATCTGTAATAGATTTAACCCAAGCCGATTTGTCATCGTGCAAATGGTGAGCTTCGTCATTGATTATGATAAGTTCGTCAATATCTCTTACGATCATCCCCAAATCAACAGTAGAGTCGCTTGTTTTTGTAACTGGTTTCTCGCCTAAGAAGTATCGCGAAGCGTCCTCGTCTTCCGCGCTCGCTTCGCGTACATCACCCTCAAAAACTCTATGGATGTTAGTTAAAAATATATTTCCAGTGTCAGAAACATTGCGCAAATCATCCTGCAAATGGAGAGTCATTTGAAAATCGTCTTGCCAGTTTTGCCCATGATAGCCGTTATCCGGCAAAACAGGGTCGCTAAAAAATATCTTCAAGCCCTCAAAATCATTCTTTATTCGTTCAAAAACAATGACATTCGGAGTTATTAGAAGAAAGTTCTTTGCCAAATTTGAATCTTCCTCATATTTTTTATGAAAATACGCCCATGCAATAACCAAACTCATTACTTTGGTCTTGCCCGCGCCTGTTGCCATTTTAATTACAAAGCGAAGCCACTCCTCGGTAAACATCTGCGGGCTTAATACGCCGGTAGAGTTATAGCGAATGAGGTCGTATTTATCTTTTACTTTCGCCACTTCGTAGAGCCACACAACTGTTTCCAACGCCTCTCTTTGCGCAAAATAGTATTTGAAATGAGAAAATACTCCGTGTTGGTCATATAAAATATGCTCCTCTTTGAACCACCAGTTCAAAAGTGATTTAGAAGTATTGCTTGCCCCCTCATAATTTTTATCCCGCCATTCTTTTACTTTTTTGCGCAAATCAGCCACTAGAGGCGGTAAGAGTTTTTGAATAGCTCCTTTTTCTCGCAAATCCTCGTCGGCAGGAAACCACCGAATGTTCGGGTCAAGTATCGCGTATGGGTCTTTGGGAAAGTCTTTGTGTAGTGCCATGGGAATTACTTAGCATTCAATGATTTTGGGACAAAGCTATTATCCTCAAGTGATTTAATAACTCCGCGTAAGAGATAATTATTTACGAAGCCAATCGTATAAACACGTTTCTTCCCTGGAATGGGTCGGAGCATTCCTTTGTCTTTAAGTCTTTTTATTATTCGGGAACGCTGAACCGATGACTCTCGCCCGATGATTTTTTCTAAATCAACTGATCGTAGATTCATTTCTTCTGCTTTTACCAACGCTTGAAGAATATCGTGTTCCCTCGATGTTATCTGTTTTCGATCGAGCGCGAAATCTAGCGCTGGAATAAGCACTTTTTCAGTCGTGTATTTACGATTAAGGAGGTGATCAATTTTTTCAATTTCGTCTTTAAGTCCAGAGAGCACATACTCACACCACGCAAGTATTTGCTCCGGTTCTCCGGTATCGGCTTTTGAGAGCATTTCATTGTAAGTATCTCGATTCATACAAAAAATTGCCGTTGGATTCAAGATGCGCCCTGTCTGCACTTGAAAACCCTGTTTAATAAGCATCGCATATGTAAACATGCGGACCATTCGTCCATTTCCGTTATCAAACGGATGTATCCATGTCATTCGATGATGTGCCATGGCGGTAACAAGGAGATCGTCTTTTTGATCACGCACAGTATTCACAAATCCGAGCAATTCATCAAAGTATTCTGGTACCTTTACCATATCTGGCAACACTAAATTAGATTTTTGAATACTGACATTGATTGGACGCAAATTCCCGGGATAACGCGAACCTTCACCTTGTGGAGGAACCGTTAACCCATCGACGATAATCTTGTGAATTTCCGAGATGTGGGAACGGCTAATTTTTGTTCCCTCTTGAATATTTTTTTCAATAAAATCAATTGCCCGATCAATATTAAAAATCTCGCGAATCTGCTCCTCCCGCGTGTCTTTAGAAGTTTTTTCTATGATTTTTTCAACAAATTCAGCAAGTGTCGTTCGGTTACCTTCAATTCGACTTGAACCCAAACTTTCCAACCAATGAAAAATCTCTTTAAGTTGAAAAAATATATAAGGTGGTACAGGCCCCCCAAGTCTTTTTACCCGCAACCTTTCAAGCTCAACGATAATACTCGCCAAAGAGGAGTCCCATTTAGGCTCATGCAATTTCAGTGGTATATCCTCGAATTTTCTGGTATCTTTATCCATATTTAACATATTATCTTAAATAACCTGTAAAATCAAGGTTTTCTATACTATATACAAATATACGATTTAACATATTCATATTATCATATTTAACAGTCATTATTTTGCTTATTTATCATTTTTTCTCCAAACGTCTTTAGCTTTCGCTACATACACTTTTTTATTTTTTCCCCACATCATCCGCCTATATACTTTTGTCGATTTTTTACATGTTGCTCAAAAGTGGATGCGAAGTGGAAATTTCCTTTCTTGTCGGAAAGGAAATAAAGGTAGCTCGTTTCAACCGGGGTCACCGCGGCAATTATTGCATCGATACTAGGACTCCCGATAGGCCCTGGCGGTAGTCCTTTGTTGGTGTAGGTGTTGTATGGCGAGTCTACTTTGAGGTCTCCTTTTCCAAGGTTGTACGGCCCGCCGGCGAAAATATATGGAAACACGGCATCTACCTGCAAAGGCATACCTATGGCTATGCGCTTCCATAAAATACCGGCGATTATGCGCCTACTGTCGGTGTCTGGCGCCTCCTTTTCAAGAATAGAGGCCATTGTAAGCACCTCGTCCAAGGGCCTTCCGTAGGCGGCAATTGCAGTTGCAACCGGTACCGCTCGAACATGTGCGTTAAAATTGTTTTCAAGCGCGCTCACTATGAGAGACGGTTCCGACCCGGGAAGAAAAAAGTAGGTATCTGGGAAAAGGCGACCTTCTTTTTGGCGCGCCTCCGCGTAAAATGCCGTGACATCGAAGTCAACCAGCTGGATACTAAGTATTGAAGCAATTTCCCGCGCGCTGGCTCCATCAGGTATGACGGTTTTAACCGGCTCTAGCTGGTAGTCGCCTCTAGCCAGCCGGCGTGCCACGGCAACAACGCTCTCTGGCCGTTCAAACGCATATTCTCCGGCTACGACTCTGCCTCCGAAAAGCTTCTCGGTAAGTTCAAAAAGCAATACCGAGTGTATGATGTTTCGCTCTTTAAGGTCGCGAGCCACTTCCCCCACACCCCTGCCCTGCTCTACCCTAAGCAGTGTTTGGGTGGGGAAAGAAAGCGGCGCCGCAAAAAAAATAGCGTACAAAGCCATCAATACAAAACCGCCGAGCACCAGCTTCTGCAGTATAGAGCGGTGTGGTTTGTCCCGGCGCCACCACATCGCGCATAGTTCTATGGTGAGTGAAATCCCGTATAGTCGTCGTATAAGCCAGTCGCGAATCATATGTTGGAAGATAAAAAGTTATGCCGGCAAGGTCGGTAAGTTTAGCGGAGCTTCTGCTCGCTTGCTCGGGACTCGGTCTATAGACGGCGTTTTAACCGAGGAGCTCGGGAAGTGCCAGATGGTTGCCAGCTCCTCGACGTTTAAGAATACCGGCGTTTGGTCAAACGGTTCGTAAAAATACGCCCGATGATGGTAGCGGAACCATAACTTGCGGGAGATGGCATTTCTTCGTATGTTGCGGAAGTCTTGCCACGGAAAATCAAGACTCGAGTGGCCGCGCGCAGGATTAAGCATGTTGTACTCCGGCCCACGCAGTGGGGCAAAAAGACCGATAGTGTTTGGTATTTTAACACCGTCAAACTTATCTTTTTTGGCAAAATAGAGCACTCGTATGCCGCACTCAAACACCAGCTTGTTGAGCGCGCGCTCCATCGCCTCGACCTTATGTTTTTCTTCGTCGGTCAACAGCGCGTTCATCTTGCCTTCTACAACCTCCGACTCTTTCAACACCGCCTGCGCGCGCTCTGCGGCTCCCGCCATAATTTTTTTGATATACGCTCGCGCTTCGTCAATATACTTGTCTGTTTTTTTATAAAAGCCGTGCCACTCGTCTTTTTTGTGCGCCTTCATCACTATCTGTATAAAGTGATACTCGCCCGGACCGGAGCTCCCCAACAGCTCAAGAATGTGGGTGATGGGGTCCACCTGTATCTCCGGCGTATCGGGGCTTTTGTCGAGCCCGTAATCCACGTAGGTTTTTATAGGGAGCGCATGCGGTTTGCCGGGAGCTTTTTTATATTCGCACCCCCACAAGCTGTACTCGTCTGTGTTAAACGGTATCGCTCTTGTGTAGTCTGGAACCTCGACAACTTTTGCTTCCGGATACTGGCCGTACAGACGCGCCTCCACAATGTTTTTAAAGCCCTTGCGCAAATATAAATAGAAGCGCACCCGCCCCTCCACGCTCGCTATCTCGAGCGACCATGTCGGCCTATGCCCCCCGAGCCACAGGCGATGATACGCTGTTGGTTCGCCGCCGGTGTTAAACAGCGAAGTAAAAAAAAGTTCCATGGCAAGCGGCGACTTTTCGACCTCTGCAGGCAGCTGTATCTCGAGCAATATGTGCTCCTGTTGCAACCAAAACAAAAACCGAATGTAGCGTATCCAAGTAATCCACAAATATCTGCCTAAAAAAAACGGTAGCCATAATGGCGAGGAAGCTAATAGTGCCACCGAAACAGAGCGTATGACTCCCGGGTCTGCAAACCACACCAGTAAAAAAAATAATAAAAACGCCGGTGTATAGTAAGTAAACAACGCCTGCCCCCTCTTGTTGAGCCAAGATGCCCACTCCTCTGCCTTCGCGTACCCTATCATGCCTATAGTATAATACAGGAATATATGGATGCGTTTTTAACCATGGTGGTAAGCGACCCGCTTGCGGATATACAAATACTGCTCTCCGTTGCCGGGGCGGTTGGTTTTATTATTTTTGCTTGGGGCTTTGCCGGCTACATTTTGGCGCATGAGGACGATGAGCACGAGCGACACGCGAGCGTGCGGATGATAACCGGCTTGGTGTGGATGGTAGTACTTTTTGTACTGTGGGAGGTAATCCGCTACGTCGTAAGTCTGTACTGAACCGGTCGCTATTTATGTACAAACTATTTAAATAGAGAATATCTACCGTCTTTGCCGCGTTTGAAATATTTTTGGTTTTGGAGGTTTACGGCAACGGTACCTGGTTTTACATGCCTCTCTTTGAGCACCTTTTCTATTATCTGCTCGCGTGTAAGCGGTCCTTCCTTGCGCAGGACCTCGCGGATAACATCGCGCACCACGCCCGAGGTGTATCCCCATTCTTTAAGTGCATACATACCGCGGCCGACAAGCACAAATCGGCCGTCTTTTATAAGTTCGTTGTGGGTAGTGGCAACATGCGCCGCGCGGTTAAACATTTTTTCTATAAGACTAGACACCTCGCGGAAGTGCAGAGGACTTCCGTGCTTTTTGACAGCCAGGTATGCGTAGTCTCGTATTCCCTTTGTTTTGACATTGGGCGAGTGTGCCTGCCCCCACTCGCCAAGAGGGTTTTTGCCGATTTTTTTGGAAATAGAGAGCCAGCGCTTTAAAACTTCGGTGTTGCGGTGTTTGTCGTTGATGTCTTGCAATTCTTTGAGAAAACGGCTTATCATCTCACCTTCGGGTATAAGATCCTCGTCGGAAAGCCCCGCGTAAAGTCGCTTGAGAGCATCCGCCACTTTGTTTGCAAGCTCCAGGTCTACATACCAGCAACGCTCTGCCTCGTCGTCCTCCTTGCGATACTTAAACGGGTCGCCCAGCACCAGCAAAAAGTAGATGTGGTTTTGCATCGACGGGTCCGGAGTAATAAAGTTGAGCAAATCACTTTCGCACACTATACCGCCAAGCCCGTCTATGATCCGTTCTAGCTCGTTGAAAGCGGCGCTCGCCTCTGCGAAAGAGGGTGAGCGCTTAAGGAGTCCGAGCGCGTGATTTTCTATCTGGCGGACACGTTCACGTGTAATTCCATAGCGCTTGCCTATTGCTTCGAGAGTGATGCGCTCGGGGCTAGCTCCCAAACCAAAGCGCGACTCAAGCACAACGCGAGAGCGCTCCGGCAGACTCGTAAGGAGGCGTTTTACTATTACTTTTGGCTTAAATCCTGTTTTGTCCGCCGATTGTGGCATAATTGTTGTGTGGTCTAATATATCACACCCTTTTCTATTGGTCAAACGACAAGCAAAGTGTCTATGGTTTTTACTCCTTTATCACAAAATTGATAATTTTTCCGGGGATATAAAAAGCTCTCACTTCTTGCCCTTTTGCTAGCCACTTTGCTACCGACTCGTTTGCGCGCGCCATCCCCAACGCCTCATCTTTTGTTGCATTTATGGTGAGTTCTATCGAACCACGGGCCTTGCCGTTAACTTGTACCGCCACCCCAACCACGTCGCCGACTATTTTTGATGCATCATACGCGGGCCACGCAGTTTGCTGTAGTACTTTACTCTCGCCAGCACGCTCCCACAGTTCGGAGGCGATGTGCGGCGCAAATGGCGCCAGGAGTTGTAAAAAGATGCAGTATGCCGCATGCGGGACTACCTCCAATTTTTCAAACTCATTAAGAAGTATCATGAGTGTCGAAACGGCGGTGTTCATCTTTAGATGTTCGATATCATCTCCGACCTTTTTTATTGTTTGGTGGAGTAGAGTCTCGGTTTTTGCGTCTAACTGCCCATCGCCTGCCGCAAGCTTCCACACACGCTCTAAAAACCGCCGTGAGCCGGCGATGGCAGAGGTGTTCCATGCGACTGGCTGGTCAAACGGCCCGATAAACATTTCATATAGCCGCAAGGAATCCGCACCATAGCGCTCTACAATATCATCCGGCGAGACGGTGTTACCCTTGCTCTTACTCATCTTCTCTCCGCCTTCTGCCAAAATAAGCCCGTGGCTCGTGCGTTTTGCATACGGCTCCGGGGTTGGGACTAACCCTTCGTCATAAAGAAATTTGTGCCAAAAGCGCGAGTACAAAAGGTGCAATACCGTGTGTTCCATCCCGCCGTTGTACCAGTCTACCCCTCCTTCGCTAAAGCTACGGGAGGGTGTAGCGGGTCCAAACCAGTAATCAAGTTTTTCTCGCGAGGCAAATTTACCATCATTATGCGGGTCGCAATAACGCAAGTAATACCAGCTCGATCCGGCCCAGTTGGGCATGACGTCTGTCTCGCGCTTGGCGGGGCCTCCACAGGTGGGACAGGTGGTGTTGACCCAGTCGGTTATATTTGCAAGTGGTGACTCGCCAGTATCGGTAGGTTGGTATTTTTCTACCTGCGGCAACAGCAGCGGTAATTCGCTTTCCGGCACCGGTTGCCATCCTTGTCCTGAGGGGTTTCGAAGGG
>Ga0209210_1001014_pt1 | contig 25343 bp, 44 predicted proteins | sample RifGroA1_FD_183991 | JGI IMG/M metagenome (GOLD analysis project Ga0209210, IMG submission 183991) | Contaminated groundwater microbial communities from Rifle, Colorado, USA - Rifle Groundwater A1 (SPAdes) (version 2) | ecosystem: Environmental > Aquatic > Deep subsurface > Groundwater >...
TGGGTGGTAATGTGTTTGGTGGTCAATCAGTTAAAGATAATATTCCTGTAATGCTAACAAACGGTGAATATGTTATAAAAAAAGATACTGTAGATAAATTTGGAAAAACTTTTTTTGATAATATAAATGCTGGTAAAAATCCAAGGGGTTATACGGGCGGGGGTTTAGTTAACCAGGATTATGGAATAAATAATAATACCCAAAACTTCCAATACAATAATAGAATTATTTCTTTATTAGAGAGTATAAATGTTAATTTTTCTAATAATAGGGCGGAAAATGTTAATCAACCAAATAATAATGTTTCCGCCCCTATTGTTAATATAACTAATAATTTTAATATGGATAGAAGTGGAAATGTAACTTCTGATGCTAATGTTACTTCCAGTAACCAAAATGATAAAAACAAAAACAACAATAATGAAAAATCAGATCAAGAAAATTTACAAAAATTTGGAGATTTGATGCGTAATATTACTTTACAAGAGATTATTAAACAAAATAAACCAGGAGGATTATTAAATATTAAATATGGATAATTCAACTTTTTAATAAGTAAATCAGATAATAAATATTAAAAAATTAAAAATCCTTCCGAAACCCCCGTTTGATTAATATTTAATAATCCCGACATATAAAAACCTTTTTCAGTAAAATTCTCAGAATCTAATTCCACCCTAAATCCTATATTAGCTGTTTTACTAGGACCAATATCAGAAGAGTAAGAAATAGATTCAAATTTAGCTCTTTTGAAATCATATTGAACGGCGGTTCCTTGTGGCACAGCTTTTCTTGGCTGTGCAATTTTAATAGCTATATTATAATCATCATTATTGTTTAAATAATTAGCTATACTTCCTGATTTCTCATCACCAACAATAGTATTAACTGTCAAATCAACATAACTCGGAAACGTTATTCTTCTATCCACAGGTAATCTATAACCCAAACTATTCAAAGCTTCTCTATTAAGAGGTAAATTGATATCATAAGATTGAATTTTAATATCTGTGAAATCTACACCTAAATCTGGAATATCGATTCTCGATGTCCTTGAAAATCCCGTTCCAAAAATTGCCGAAACTCCAGTCAATTCTGGAAGAGCAGTAAAATTCATGGTAATATCTCCAGGAAGTAGAGCAGAAACTAATCCCGACCCCAAAAATGTAGTTGGTAAAGTGAATAAAACATTTCCAGTTGGTAATCTTGTTTTAGGATCTAAATATGGAGATAGAACCCCCGATCCTGACATATTAATTTGCATGTTTTCACAAATATAAGAAACGTTACATTTAGGAAAATTACCCACAGAAGCATTAGTAGAATAATTAGTTAAATAACAATTTCCAAAAGAATAAGTATGTAACAATGGAGAATTAGGATCTATTCCAGAATAATAAAAATCATTATTTAAATCTTGTCCTTCGGGGGCAACGGCAATATATAAATTTCTCTTATCTTTTGATATAAAAGGATGTTGAGCCATAAACAATCCAGACCCTAAATCTATTTGTCTAGTATCAGATCTATCAACAAATCCCGATAAAATAAAAACCCCCGTATTATTAGTATATCTTGCTAATCCAGAATTTTGACCTATTTCTATTGTATAATTAGTATTAAATCCTATTTCAAATTCATTGTAAACTCCATTTTGAAGATAATCTAAACTTAAATTTACTGTGGGCGGATCTATGATAGGTCGGGCAATTAAACCTAATTTGCCCAATTGCTTAACTTCTACTCTATTTATATTTACAGAATAATTAGCTGATTGAACTCTAGTAATAGGAGTAATTAAATTATGATTAGTTCCTGGGGCGGGAAAATCATTATTTAATATTCCGGCGCTATTAATTTGGTTATAACCGCTAGAATTATTGCCGCCAATATATACAGACCAAATTTGATAAATTTCGCGATTACGACTCATTAATTATTTCTGTTTTACTATTTAATAATACCCCTGCTAAAAACTCATTAATTCCATGATTATAAGATATTTCCCATTTTTCTTCATTTCTTTCTTCTACAATTTTATTATCTATGTTGTTTTTTAGATTGTTTAAATATCCTTTTACAATATTTTTATCCCCCCAATTCTTTGGTTCTTCGTTAGTAATTATTAAATTAATTAAATCGTCTTTTGTTTCTTTTTGGGTAGCGTTTAATTCTTTTAATTTAAAGTCTTCTAATAATTCTGATTCTAACTCTTTATCTAATTTATCCGCTAATATCATATTGTCTTTTATTTTAGTTAAAGAATAAATTGTTTCAGATTCATCTTCGCCGCGAGATGTTCCAACAGGGCTAACTTTTTTAGTTGATTGCGGGGATCGGCTTCCTGCCGGACGCCCATTTGGACCTTTTAATTTAATATTTGGCGCATTTATATGTATTGCGGGCGGATTGGGAGGTGGTGGATTAGCCGCGTCATGTTTTCTTTGTTTATCTGATTGTTTAGTATCGTGTTCTTGTTGAGAATCCTGCAAACTCATTTGTTGTTTGCCCGCTTCTTTTGCTAATTTTAATTGATCAAATGGGGCGGCGGTAATAGGTTGATATAAACCTTTATCTTTGTATTCTCTAAATTTTTCTTGACTTTCTAAACTTTCTTCTTTACTTGGTAATCTTCCAGTTTGAAATGCGGCTACTCCTTCTTCTGCTGTAAGTACACCTAGCTGAACAAGTTGTGCATACAAACGTCCCCATATTGTTTCATCTTTCAAATTTAAATCTTCAAATTTAGGAGTGGGATAATTCTTAAATCCCATTATTAAAGAAATTCTTTTTATTTCAGGAATTAAAAATTCATTCAAAAATTGTTCGCGAATTTGTTTTAATCGTTCTATAAATATTTGAATTTTAATGGAGGTATTAGAAAATTTTTCACCATCTTGAGAATTAAATAAAATAGCATTTAAACCTTCGCGAATATCCCTGTCGACCACGGCATATTTAGCCTCATTTAATATATCTGCAATTTTTGGAATTACCCACTCAGCTTTTGTCGAAAAATCTGATACTAAAACTCTTCCAATACTTTGATTTTGAAATAAAGTATTTAAAGCATCTAGGACTTTTTGATTAACCCCACCTTTATCAGGTTCATTTCCGTGAGTTACTAATAAAATAACATTTTGTAATGTTCTTATAATAGCTGCGTCAGCTTTCTTTAATTCGCTTTTATATTCTAAATCATCTAAAATAGAATAGGTAAAAGGAATAGAAAAAGCCTCATAATCTTGTTTTTTATAAAACATTGTTGTTACTAAATCAGGATTTAATGGCAATAATATGCTAATAGATTTGTTTTTTATTAATTTTTTCGTTTCTTCTGGTAAACTATCATAAATTTCTTTATCTTCGGGTGTTTTAGGATTTTTTAATGCAGCAATTTCATAATCATTTAATTGTTTATATAAACTGTTAGTAGAGAACCACGCTCCTGATGTTATAGCTATCTGTGCAGAATCTAATACTATATATCTAATAGGCAATTTAACTCCATATTTTGGTAATGTATCATCTTTCGCCCCAAATACTTGAGATATTTTTATCATTTCGGCGGGATTTACCGTTCCTTGCATTTTATAAATATAAAGATTTCCCGATCTATAAAGTTCTCTAAAACATTGATCTTGTAAACTGTCCAAGTTTATTTTGTTAAATAGGGCGATAAAAAATTTCTTAGATTTTTCACTTCCACCCGTTAAAAACACTTTAGCACAAGAGAATTCAACCATAATTTCTATAACATTTCTCACAATTGAAAATCCAAAATATGCTTTTCTGCTTAAGATAACAACGTCTGTCATTGAAATATAATTAGTTCCTCCAATTCCACTGTATTTATAGGGTAATTTAATACTATCAATATTTATGAAACGATCTGAACGCTCAATCGTAGTTGCGCTATTTCTCCTAACAGAAGTAGACCCTCTTGTTTCTTCCATGTTAGAGGAAAGTGGCGTAATTTCTTGATTATTAACAAATTGTGTTAAAGAAACCACATTATTTTGGGCGGGCGACGGACGATTTCCTATAACAATTTCTCCATTATCAGATTTATAACCTTGTAATTGTCCGCGCTTATATTGTGAATAAATAGTTTGGTAACTTTTGTTCTGTTCTTTAGCAAATTCTGATAACGTTTTACTCATATAAACACTTTACACATAATTTTGCATAGTTTTGCATAATTGTTTTTAATTTAAAAATTTATGCAATTTGTGTAAACAATATTAAATAAAAATCTATGCCACTACCAGCGCCATCAAAAAAGCAAGACAAAAATTCATTTATTTCTTCTTGTGTCTCGTCTGACGTAATGAAAAAAGAATTTCCAGATATGAAAAGGCGTTTAGCCGTATGTTTTTCGCAATTTAAAAGAAAAAAGAAACAAAAACAAGCTAATGGATTTAACGAAGATCCAACATGGAAAGAAGTAGAACAAGAACCAGTTTTATATTTAGATTAATAAAAACAATCTTGAATTTAATTTTTAAAAATTAAAACCTAAAAACTTAAGGCATTCTAATTTCTGTTCTGGTGTCAAATTTTTAGCACGAATTCCATTAGCAAGAAAATCATTTTTCTCTAAATTGTTTTTTTCCCATAATGGTTGAAAATTAGTATAATGAAAACATATTTTTTGTTGATTAAAATCTTTTAAATCAAATAGTTCTATTGGTAAAATATGATCTAAATTCCATTTTCCGTTTCCTTTCCCCCAGTTTTGCCAATTCATTCCCGATTGCCATTTTTGTTGTATATATTTTTTAAAATCTTCAATAGAAATTCCTAATAGTTTTATAGCTGAAGAATATTTATATCCATAAACTATAGATGCCCATAAAGACGTGCGCAAAGAACATTTTATTTTGTATCCAATATCATATTTTTTTCTTTTTTCCAAATATTCTCTTACTCTTTTATTAATCAAATCTTTATTTTTTACTTTATATATTCTATAATATTGTTCGAAATTCTCTTTATGGAAATATCTATATTTTTTGCTTTTTTCTTTAATAATGCTAAAATTATTTTTACGATATTCGTAACACCTATTTAAAATACAATTTTTATTATCAATATAATATTGTTTCTTCTGTAATGAAATTTTATTTTTATTTGAATTTTTATATATATAATAACAATCTTTACATTCCACCCTTCCTTTATAAAAATATTTTATTGTTTTTAATGTTTTACATTTAGAACAAATCTTTTCAATTAAACCAATATGACTATTTCTATCTCTAGCTTTTCGATTATCACATAATTTACATAAAATTTTTCTATAAAACGTTCCAGATTTATTTTTGATTGTTGTTAATGTAAAATTTTCAATACTTTTTATTTGGCTACAAATTTTACATTGTTTATTTTCGTTAATCATAATTTTTGTTTTTATAAATACTGGCAATTATAATAGTACTGTAAATCTATTTCCTTTATATCTCCCTTATATTTAAATATTTTATCAACTAATTTAATAGCTTCCCTTTTTCCATCTGAGCATAAAAACTGAATATTCAAAGGATATCTTTGTATTAAATCACGAATTCTAAAAAAAATATAATCGAATGAACAGCGAGTATACTTCATATACGGCAAAAATGGAAAAGATAATAACTTGTCGTATTTTTCTATTATAAGAATAATTAAATAATTATTATCATTTTTACACCTTTCTATTTCTTGTGTAAATCTATTATATCCTTTTGATAATGTGGAAATTGCATCAGAAAGAGATTTTTTTTCTATATATATTTCATTGTTTTCCATAATAGAATAATCTCCATAATTAAGTTTTTTTACCTTAAATTTTGGTATTTTTAAAATATTCTGCTCTCTTGTGTCACAAATATAATTTAGTTCTTTATTGTCATCAAATTCTAATTGTCTATTATAATTATACCTATTAATCAATCCAACTTCAGTGTTTATTCTATTGTAACTCCCCGCTCCAAATTCTTTTTCAAAATAAATAGGGGCGGGGATTATAAGACTTTTAGCCTCAAAAGTCGACAAAGCATATTTTAAGTTCTTTTTTTCCTTCCTTTTTAATAATAATTCTTTACAAAACGCCCATTTTTCTTCTTTAGTTTTTAATCCATCCAAATACATTCTTAAATTAACTCTAGAGATAAAATCTGTTAAAAAATAGTTTTCCTGGTTTTTAAATGATAATTGTTCGTGAGAAAATAAATCATATTTTGGGTGGTATTTTTCGTAATAATCTTTTATTTTTATTTTATGTATTTCCCAAGGGTGTTTTGTAGTAACTTGTTCGCCACAAATTTGACAGGGTGGAATTAATAAAAAAGAACTTGACATCCTTAATTATTATAGATAAAATATAAAAAGATGAAACAAAAACTTTCACATCAAAAAAAAGCATTAATTATGGCTATAAAAACATTAGAATTTTATGCAGACCCAAGCAATTATCATGCAATATCTATTGTATACGATTCGCCTGCTGGAAATTTTATAAAAGATTTTGATTTTGTACCATATTATAATAGAAAAATGCCAGGAAAAATGGCGCGTAAAGCCCTATATAAAATACAAAAATTTTAACATAAAAATATGAAAAGAGAAATAAAATTTAGAGTTTGGTCTAAAAAACATAGTCAATGGATGAATCATTGTGCGGTTATTGATTGTAATGGAAATATTGGTAGTCGTTTTATTGAAGTTAAACCAAACCAAGAAATAGTTGAACATATCGTTAATTTATCGCCTGATGAAAATATAATTCAATTATTTACTGGTTTATTAGACAAAAACAACAAACCAATTTATGAAGGTGATATAGTAGAATACAATAGTAAATGTGATATTACTTATAGTAAACCCGGAATTGTTTCAATTGGAGAATATTTTAATGGCGGCGGAACAGATAAAATTTATCATTATGGAGTAAGAGTAAAAAGATTAGATATGAAAGATTGTTATTTCGGACTAAACGAAAAAGATAAAAATTATTTAATTATAGGAAATATATTTCAAAATCCAGAATTATAAAAACGATATCTAAACTAAATAAAAAACTAATAAATTCTACTAAAATTTATTGGATTAAACAAATCAAAGATTTTACTAATTGCCCGTTATGTAAATCTAAATTAAAAGGTTGCACTATTGGAGATTACTGTTCCAATAAAAAATGCACTTATTCAGATGGTTCAGCAAGATTAACTAAAAAAGAAATCGTTAAATATAAAAACAAAATAATTAAATAATATGAAAAATATTTTAAAATTTAGATATTATAATTTTAAATTAAAAAAATTTATTTATAGCAACGATTATAATTTAGAAACACAACTTTTTAGATTAAAAAAATTTTTTACAGAAGCGTCTAATGAATTTTATGATGTAATTATTCAACAATCTACTGGATTAAAAGATAAAAATAATATTGAAATATATGAAGGTGATATAATTAAATACAGGTTTCCAGAATTAGGAAAAAATATATCTTTAGTTAGATGGAGTAAAAATGATGAAGACAATCACCCTGGCTTCCACATGAAAGATGAAATAACTGAATACGGAAAAATAGAAATAATTGGTAATATTTTTGAAAATCCAAAACTTATCGATTCCCGACAAAAAATGGCATAAAATAAGCCTGTACTTTTTCTTCTTCTGTATAAATCATATCTAAATAACATTTTGCCGCCCAATTACCCATGACAATACAAGAAACCAAATCTTTTCTAGGTCTTCCAGGAGATTTAAGCATTTTTAATCTTTGTGGTAATTGAAATGTCATATTCCCCGTGGAAGAAACTTTAGGTTCTATTAATGCTAATTGAGATTTAGTTTCTAATAATAAATAATCTTGCCAAGCCATGAAATCTAATAATCCCATTTTAATATCGGTTTTAGGATCTTTAATTTCTATTATAGGAGTGCTGCCTTTTTGTTCTTCGTCTACGGCTTTTTGAACCATTATACTATGACTACAAACAGGTGAAGCAAAATGAATTTTTCCATATTCAATTTGTGCTTTTAAGTATTCATAACCCCTACGAATCCAATCACTTTGCCAAACTTGTCTATAACAAATTTTTTTATCATATCGGTTATAACTATTTTTTGCTATTTTTAATTCATTTAAATATTCTGCCTCGTTATCAAAATCTCCTTCCATAAATTTAAGTCTGACATTAGAATTAACAAAAATAACTGATTCGTTTGCAGATAATATAAAATTACTGCCTTCTCCGGCCAAGTCTGCAGATATAAATACAATATTAAAATTCATTAACAAATAATGAAAATAATTAATATGATCTATTAAATTTCCGCCCGAAACTCCATAAGAATGAACTTGTGTTAAAGATCTAGCATCTTTGTTTAATAAATAAACCCCCATAGCAAACATATCTGAAGATGCGGAATCAGAAAAACTAGGATCAACAGCTAAAATATATTCACTTTTTGGATCTCCTTTTAGCTGAACACAAGGTAATTCTCCGTTTGGAACCGTGCTTTGGTTTAATCTTCTTATATTAAAATAACCATCGGAACCAGATATAAATTTAGCCATTAATTCTCTTTGATAATGGATTGTATTCTCCCCGCCCGATCTCATTTCTTTTACCACCTCTTCTTCTAACATTTCTTCTGGAATTGCTTTGCAACTAATTCTAGCAACAAAGTATTTTTTTCTCAAATCGACGAGGGCCATTTCATCTGTTATATTATCCACCCATTCTTTAAACAATTTATAAGCAAATTCAAAATCAAAACAAGCAGAAGTCAAAGCTATGATTTTTTTCTCACTCGCTAAAATTGTTCGTTGATCTTCTGTTAATTGTCCCGCCTCAATTAAAGCTCCCTCTCTTTCTTTTATTCTTAATTGTTCAGATATATTACTTTTAGCCATAAGAAAGGGCACTAAAACACTTTTGTAAATATCTTCAGGTATCATTAAAAACTCATCGCAAATCAATAAATCAGCACGACTACCACGAATTTTTTCATTTAATGGTAAAGCTGTTATACTTCCTTCATTAATAAAAGTGGTCCATTCATCACCCCTTTTATACATTTTTAATTTTCCTCCATCTAATTCACAACACCCCCTTAATAATTGACATTTTTTATCATTAACTGTAAGTTCTATTTGATTAACTAATCGACGGGAAGAACGAAAAGAATTAGAAGCTATAATTATTTTTTTACCTTTATTAAAAATTAAATATAACCAACAAAAAATAGCCGTCAACCAAGTTTTAGAACCCCCACGGGAAATAACAAGCATATTAAAATTATGATTAAACATATTTCTTAATAATATTTCTTGAAATGGAAACAATCGAATAGTTCCACCCGTTAATAAAAAAACAGTAAAACCCAAATTATCATATAAAAAATTTGCTAATGTTTCTTTAGCTAATCTTTCTTCTAAATAACCAGATAATTCTTTGTATTTGGTATTAGAATGGGGCGGAATAATAATTCCTTTCTTTTCTTTTTTAGTAAAATTATTGTAATAAATCATGTCAAATTAAAGAATAAAATCATCCTTATTCACTCCATAAATTTCCGCCACAATATCATCCATTGTTTCAATCTTCTTTAATTCGTTATTGACTGTTTTTCTAAGTTTTTCGGCCTGTTCTAATAATCTCTTTCTTGATTCCGCTTCCCGCCACATGTCCACAAGATTACTAACAGAAGCAGTATCTTTGCTTTTCATGTTTAATCTTTGACTTCTTTTACCTGTTAAGTCACTAATTAAGTCTTGTTGACGTTTTACGGAAGAATTATATTCTTTTCGGGCGTCAGCAATAGCTTCTACTAATCCTAATCTTATTTTTGGATCTTCTTGTTCTGTTTCTGTAGTTAATAGGTTTTCTAAAGTCTGAATATGAACCAAAATATTAGAAGAAATAACCACTTCATTAGACAAAACAATGTATTGGTCTAATTCTTCTGGCTCCAAATCGGGCTTATTGTAAACATAAGAAATAAAAGAAGACTCACACAATTCTCTATCGGTTATTTTTTTATAACCATTCATTTGATGAACAAGTCTGTAATTATTTAAATAACCAATAAATTTAAACATTTGTTCTTTAACTTTACTACCCATTTTATCTTCGCTTTCAGAAATTCCGCTATCAATATATCTATTTATTCTACGGACTGCTTTATTTATGGTTTTAGGAGCAATATAAATTCCATCAGGAATATTGCTTTGATCTCCTACTGTTTTTATATTAGAAGGTAAAGATTCAAGATATTGTTTTACTTTTCTGTGTTCTAAACAATTGGGCGGGACTGGGCGCATATTGAATAATTCCGCCGTCATTTCTACAGAATTCATATTTTCACAATTATTAGAAATATATTCTTTTTGTTCTTGTGTTAAAACCAAATCTCTTTTGTCGTGTGAAGCAGATTTCACAACAATATTTTGTTCAGATAAAAATTTTTTAATTGCTATTGATTCTGGAGAACGCCCATCTTTTACTCCTGAAAAAATTAAATTTAACAATTCTTGGATTGACGGCGGATCTTTTGTTATATCATTCCAGCGTTCTAATATTTTTAGTTTTTGTTCATCTGTTAAAATAACAGTTTCTCTTTTTTCGTATTCACCTTTAAATTTGATTTTCTTTACTTCAACATTTTCTTTAGTATTATTTTTAACTAAATCAGAAAGAAAAGATTTATAACTTTTATTTTCTTTTTCCTTTTTAGACTCTTTTACTTCTTCTGTCATAATAATATTTATACTAAAATTTATTTTTAGTGAACAATATCAACAAATCCTTCATATACAATTTCCCGCCCTTTTTGTAATATTATTTTTTTTACTTTAGCTATGCTAGCATAACCAGCCATTCTTCCCTTTTCAGAAGATTTATAACCCATCAATTTAGCGGTTTCAGCATCAGTTTTATTTTCCATATATAAATATTTATAAATCTTATATTGTAAAAGAGTTAAATGTTTTTTAATTTCTAAATGAAAGGCGTCACTACTTCTTTGAATATCAATAGAATTTTCATATGGTTTTTCATATACTTCTTGAACATGATTTTCTATTGTCACCGGTAATTTAATATTAAAAGCAGATTCTTTAGTTTTCTTCCATTTTGCAAATAATGGACAAGAATCACAAATTTTTCCATAAATATCACAACCCCCATTTCCATCATAAGCGCGACATTTAAGACAAATTAAACTGTAATTACCATATTTATCTCTTATTAAATTTATCATTTGACTATTTATTACTTTATTGACCCAAGGTAAAAGTGATCGCTCATGATTATAAAGATGCCATTTTTTATAAATATGATTAAAGATTATCATTCTTACATCATCCCAATCCATATAAGAAATAGCAAACAAAGTCCAACGCCCCTTACGTTTAGTTATTTCATTAAAAATAATATTTGCTTGAGATTCAAATGTTGGTTTTATCAATCTATATATATTATATAGAAAAGTAAATAAAATAATTACAACTTTTTAAAATAAGCTATTTTAGACAAAAAGTTTATATAATTATTAAATTTAATATTTTGAGTTTTTATAGTTAGAGGATAATTATAATCAGTATCAATTCTTATTCCAAATTCTTTTTCTGGTGGTGTTATCAACTGTTCACAAAAATCAAGAAATCCACGGGGTTTTAAGTAATTATAATAAATATCTTTGTATTCTTGTTCTACTTCTATCAATATATTTAATAATAATCTACTTTTACAAACCATCTCCAAAGAGCGAACAGCTAAAGAATCTGTGGGTGGATTCAATATATCAGCAATAATAATTAAATTAGATTGCATTTATTTAAATTTACACAACTAAAAACCTTGCATTTTGTGTAAAAAAGTTATATAATGAAACGTGAGTAAACTAAAAAAATATACTAAAAAATTAATTTTAGAAAAAATAATGATAGCTAAATCTGTTTCTAAACTAAAATCATTACCAAAAGAAGAATGTGCGAAAATAATGCAAGAACTATTAAATCAAAAAATAGATGATTATATCAAAAACATGGCAATGTTATAAACCTAAATATAGCAATCAAAGTAAAGTCAAATTGTCTATAATTGTAGGAATTTTGATAATAATCACTGGTGTATGTGATTTATTTCGGCAGGACTTAGAAAGTTATGATTTCATGTCATATAATGTAAACACAAAATCTACTATTTACATTAATAGTTATATTAAATCTCTTGAAAAAATATCAAAAGAATTCATACATAAAGAAAATTATGTAATTTACGAAAAACTTAGTTTTTTATATGAAAAAAGGGGGGAATATAAAAAAGCATTAGATAATGCGCGGAAAGCTTTTAAATTTAGAGAAAAACATGATTCCGATTGGAACGATTAATCATAATAATTTTTTCGCATCTTCTTTATAAACGACAAAATAACAAATACAAAAACCATTATTGTCTTTTCTTATTGTACTTGCTATAAGACAAGGATATTTTTGGGGCGGACAATTAATAGAATAAAATGGATAAGGTTCTAATTTTTTTTCTTGTAAAATTTGATATTTTTTAAAAGATTTGGATGTTTTTAAAAGAATAAAATTATTCATATTTAAACTTTATGCTTGTTTTGTTTTCCACATTTAGAACAGGTTGAAAGATAAACATCTCCAATATCACTTCTCAACGCCAAGAATGTGTTAAAACTGTGATTACAATTATATTGTGGTGATTTTTCTATATGGTTAATCCATTTATACAAGATAAATGTCAAACATAAAACAGAAACAATTAATGATACAATTAACATATTATTTTTGTGAATCTCCGGGTTCTATTCTTATAGAATCATTAGAATCATCCATAGTAGAAACTTCCATAATAGAACCAGCTTTTATACATTTTATTTGATGCGGTAAACCGTTGGGAACATGATAACAATCACCTTCTTTAAAACTTAATTCTATTTTTTTTGCATCTTTAGGATTTGTAATAATTAATTTATATTCGCCGGATAAAACTCTCCACGTTTCTATCTTATTGACATGTAAATGATTAGAAAATTTACAACCATTATTAAAATATAAAATTTTTCCACAATATAAATTTGAGTTATATATTAATTCTTCTGTCCCCCAACCTTTTTTAATAATAATTCCTTTATAAGTTTTATCAATATAAGAAGATTTATATGTAATAGGAATAGGTGTAGACATAATTAAAAATTAACCACGGTGACTCTTTTGTTACTTTTTCTAGCTAAATCTATTGAATGGGCGGTTCCTTTCGAACCATTAGTAAAAGCAATAACTTCGTCAGAATTTTTTATAATATCTATATTTCTTTTAAATCCCGCAACTTTTCCAAACCGCCCCCAATCAGGATAAAATATTAACATTTTTATATTATATTCTTTACTAAAAATTTCTGAAAGTTTATCAGCACCAACCGCCCCGCCCGAAACAATTAATTCTATATCATTAATATCATAATTTTCTAAAATCTTTTGTTTTAATAAATTATAATCATTAAAGGTTCTAGAACCTACAATAGCTAATTTCATATTTTTTATTTTTTATATATATTTTTTTGTAAAAAAACAAAGTAATAAAAGAACAATTAAAGCAGGTATTAAAAAAAAACAATAAAAATCATAATTTAAGAAAAAATCCACGCAATTAATAATGCAAAAGCAAAAAACAATATAATACAACTCGTTGTATTAGCTAGAATATTATAGAAAGTATTATTGTCGTACCGCTCCCAACATAACCACGCTCCATATAATAATACTGCTATAAAAAATATCATTTATAATAAAAATAACACTATTTTGGATATAAAACAACCGCCAATTTTGTACCATATTCTTCACATTCTTCATCCATGAAAATAATTTCTCCATTATCATCTTGTAAATATTTAGTGTCAGTACCAAAAGAAACTTCGTCTAAAATATGATAACTATTTCCTTCTGCATCAGAAGCTAAGATAACTTCTAAATCTGAATCTAATTTATTTAATTCTTTTATTAATTTTTTAATCTTCATTTTTTCTTTCCAAATCTTCCTTAACCCGTTGTTTTAAATCTTTTATTTTATTATCAAAAATGTCATAAATAAATTTTGCAAATTTTTTAATTTCGTCTTCTTCTTTTATATCTTTAGAAAGAACAAAATCGTGGTACTTTATATGATTTTTCCAAAGTGAATTAAATTGTATTGTTGTCATAATTATTCTGAGTATTTATAAATAATACCGTCTTTTATGTTTTTTACTTTTTGTTTATTAGGAAATAGATTTTCTATTTCGAATAGAGAATAAGGAAAAAAAACAGGATTGTCAAGATTTTTTATCTCAAAATCAAAAATGGTCAAATATAATTCTGAACATAATTTTAATAATTGTCTATAAGTATCTCTTCCTCCACAAACAATAAAATCTTTACAATATTTCAAAAAATCTATCGGATCTAAAAATTTTGCAAAACAAAAATATTCTCCACCATTAAATTTTTTATCAATTAAATTTAAATCTCTAGTCAAAACATGAATATACCTATTTTCTAAAAATGGAAGATTATCATAGGTTTTTCGTCCAACTATTATATCTTTATGCCAAGTTATACTACGAAAAAATTGTAAATCATTTTTATTTTTCCAAGGAATCTTACCAGTATTTTCATCTCCAATAACCCAATTTTTTGATACGGCTGCTAATCCAATCATATTTTTGTCAATAAAATTCCACAATCATTTTTATCCAAAATCTCTACTTTTGTTATTCCTACAAAAGCATTTAAAAGATTTTCGCCCATTTTCTCCGGATACCAAATAGTATATTTTTGAATATAATTGTTAATAAATTCTATAATATCATACTTATCATCCTGGCAAAAATAAAGTTCTTTTCTCCAAACTCTAATTTTAATTTCTTTAGTTGGAGAAATATATTTAATTATACTTTCCACTAATATTTCTGACATAATCGTTGTTGTTTTCTTGTTTTAGTTCTTTTATTTTTTTATTATTATTCCAATTAATTTCTAAATAATTAATCCAATAATCATAATATTTGGTGGGGCGGAATCTAGAACCTTTTCCGGACTGCATTTTATTATCAATTATCACAATTTTCTTATTTTTCCCATTATAGATAACCTAAATATAATTCCCTCAATTCTTTCGTCCATACCATAAGTTCCCACACCTAATTGATTTTCTTTTAGTATCTCTAATATTTTCATTTTACAATTATTCCAACCTTTATCATAATTTTTGATTTTATTGTCTTGATTATTTTTCATTATTTTGTCTATGTTTTTTTGCCCAAAGTTTTTTATATTCTTTTATTTTCCCTTTGTTTTCTTCTTTGTTTTGCCATTCTCTGGTTTTGGCCAATCTAATTTGTTTGTTTGTTTGATAATCTTTTTTATCAAGTCCGCCCCTTTTACATTCTATACAAACATAAGTAAAACAATATTTAATATTGTCTTTTTTATCTTCGGGCGGGGTTCTACGATAAAAGTTTTCTTTATTTAATTCTTTTACTTTTCCACAATGACTACAACGACGAACATCAGATAAATTATATTCGTGTGCATTAGTTGGATTATAGTTTTGTTGTGACATATAGTATAAAATATTATTTAAAAATATTTATTTTTCTGTTTCGTGATATTCTATTTCTTTATTTATTAATTCTTGTAACTCTAATTTAATCTCTAAAATAAGATTTTGTTTTAATTTTAATTCTTCTAATTTTTTATTTTTATTGTCAAATTCTTTTTGTAATCTATTAATAATATTAGAATATAATTCTGAAAAACCACCCATTCGATCTGGTAAATCTTTGTATTGTTCAATTATATTATTATATTCTTTGGTTTGTATTTTTTCTATACTTTCTATTTTTTTATAGATTTTAGATAAAGATTCGCAAACTTTACACCCTTTCATAAAAAAAATTTTAGAAGTGCTAAAAACCGTAAACGAACATAATAACAATAAATATATAATAATAACTATTGGCTTTTTAACATTCATAAAAACATTTTTCTTTCTATATCACTCAATTTTTTTTGTTTGTTTAATTTTTTCCAATCAATTTTTTTTATTCCTAAAGGAATAGTTTCTAAAATATGTTTTTTTATTCTTAAACATTTATGATAAATATTTTTTTCTTTATCTGTCAAATAATTTTCCACCCTTATATTATAAGAATGAAATTCATTAAAATCATTATTACATTTTTTGCATCCCGCCCCATTACAAGAAGTTCCTAAACATTTAGGATTCAAACAAGCAATACAGGCAGAATCACATAAACTACACCATGTTATAACATATTTATTTTTCCATTTTTCTGCAAAAATTTCAGATAATAATTTTTCTTCTTTGTTCATAATTTTTAATTTCCCGCCCTAATTTTTTTAACATTAATAGATTCTATTTCTATATAATCTCCGAAAATATCGTTTTTTATTGGTTCTGTTCTAATATATAATATAACATGAGATTTTTCATTTGTTAAATAGGGTGGGGAATAATAATCTCCTTCACAATCCTCACGACCATAATTATAATCACCAGATTTAACTATTTTTTTACTAATAATTGTTCCAAAATTATCTTTATATTCTGGTTTATTTTCCGTATGTATTCTTCTTTCTTTCCCACCAAATCTTTTTTTCTTTAATTTATAATAAGCTAAATTATCCAGCATTTTTTCATAAATACTAAAATAATCTATGTCTTCTACAAACGCACACCCTAATAAATTGGCAATTTTTTGTCTTTCTTCAGCGGTTATTTCTTTATTTTTTATATCTTCTTTGGCTAAAGGATAACCACAACGAACAAAAATTTCAGGATTAATGATTTGAACTTTATCGTTTATTCTAAAAATTTCTTTGTTTATTTTTTTTACCATAAAATTATTATTTTATAATTGCTTTATTCATTATAACTTGTTTTGCGCTGATAACTTTATTTACATTAATTTTTATTTTATTATCCGCCCTTAACCACCCTTTATAATGTAATCTTTTTCCGCCCAAAACTTCTGCAAAATGATATTTAGCATTTTTATCCAACTCAGGATGTCTTAAACAAAATTCTGTAATAGATTGGGCGGTTTCAGATTCTTGATTTTTGTAATATCTTAAGCAAATTTTTTTATTCCATCTTTTTTTATTACAACAACTCTTACATAATTTACTAATATATATTGTTTTGTTTCTTTTTATACTAGATTTTTTTTGTTTGCAATTTTTACAAGTATAATTATGATATAGTCTTTTTTACCTTTAGTTATTAAAAAACCAATAGATTTGTATTGTTTTAATTTGTTAGAATTTTTTACTTTTTTTATCATCAAAATATCTTACCTAAAATCGCCCACCCTGTCAATAGAAAAATAATTTTATTTTTAACTAAAAAACAAAAATGATTTTATTTTACTTCCAGAATGATAGATTTTAGAATATTTTTCTTTTTTAAAAAGGTCCGCCCCCGATTTTTCAAATATTGTATTTTTAGTTTTGTTTAAAAATTGATTTTTATGTTTTTTTATTTTATTTATATAAAAAAATAGATTTTAGGTTTTTTTTTAATAAACAATAATATTTTTTTTTAATAAACAATAATGTAATAAGATAATAAAATAAATGTTATGTTATAGAAATATAATATATAAAACAAATAATAATAATAAATAGAAAATATAGATTTTAGAATATTTGTTTTGTTTTTAATTACTCAAACCGTTTTTGTAATAATAAAGAACATATATAAAGAATAAAGTAACGATGGAATATAGAGATAATAAGAAAAATAAAAAAATATATAGATTTTAGAAGATTTAATGATTTTAGATATTGTGGATATGGAAATGGGTTCCCCGGCGGCGTGGCGAGCATGAATCGTGCCAAGCTTTTTACATAAACTGTGTCATTTTGGCACGCGCGTATTTGAGCAGATTTGCCCTTTCCTTTAATTAAACTTTGCTTCCCTTATCACCATAGCCAAAAAATTACTTTATCGATATTTATTGGCTTTTATCGATAAAATGAATTGTGACTTAGGCACCTTAAATCGGCGTATAAAGAGATTTTTTGAATGAAAAATTTGATATATAGACACGAAAAAGCGGACTCTTATGAGTCCGCTTGTGTTAGATTGTTCGGCTAAATAGGCGTCTGATTTTCGCTTGCTGCTTGTAATACCGCTTTCTTAGCGTCAACTTCTTTGTGGATTTGATTCACAATAGATTTTTCAACATAGGGCGGAATTGCAGCGAAAGATTCGATCCTTTGAGAGTCTTTTGATTTGCTTTGGAATTCTGCGCAACGAGTCAGCATTCCAATGAGTCCAGATTGTTCCGTCTCTGGCAGCAGACTTTCAACGCGATTAATCATCAGGACTGTATCGCTCACAATCTGATTCGCCAAATGGCGAATATGCAGTAGTTCAGATAATTCCTCAATAGTCACAGTTGGTATTCTCTTGTCAATCGGACCTGATGAACTGCGAGAATTTGCAGACTTTTTCCGAAAATCAGCCAAGGTCTTTAAATTCTTGGCGTAAAGTTCTGCCTGCTTTACAGCTATTTCATCGGCTTCCGTCTTGGCCGCTTCCGCCTTGGCCGCTTCCGCCTTGGCCGCTTCCGCCTTGGCCGCTTCCGCCTTGGCCGCTTCCGCCTTGACTTCATTAGTGGGATCGTCATTGGCTGCTTTATCCGCTTCCGCCTTGGCCGCTTCCGCCTTGGCCGCTTCCGCCTTGGCCGCTTCATGAATTTTGGCCGCTTTTGCCTTGGCCGCTTCCGCCTTGGCCGCTTCCGCCTTGGCCGCTTCCGCCTTGGCCGCTTCCGCCTTGGCCGCTTCCGCCTTGGCCGCTTCCGCCTTGGCCGCTTCCGCTTTGGCCGTTTCCGCCTCGACCGCTTCCGCCTCGGCGGCATCGGCATCGATTTTGGATTTGAAATATTGAGAAAAGTCTGCCTTTGTAACGGAAACCCCTTTCTCTAATTTTTCTTTCAGAAGTGCCCAAGCTTTATTCCAGTCACTTTGCTCTTTATGGTAGATTTCCAACGCCAATGTTGCGCTTAACTTTTCTGCCACTATGTGATCGACGATTTCTTCCGGGGCAGAAATAAGTGTTTGCAGCAGAGACACTTCTGTTTGTGTAATCTGCATTTTTTTTGCAATCTTTTTCGGTGTCCAACCGGCCTTAATTCTACGATCTACCAAGACCGCTTTCTCCATGCGCGTCAAATTTTTAGCATGTAAGTTGGATCTATAAAGATCCATTTCGTAATCTTCTTCTGTCCACTCCTTTGGACAGATTACGCATTCCACTTCTTCGATTGGAATACCATTTTTTTTCGCCAATTGGAAGGCGAAAAATCTTCGATGTCCCCTTACCAAGATCAAAGTCCCGTCTGATTCTTGGCGAAGCCAGAGCCTTTCCATTCCTTTTATCCCATTAACTTTAATGTCCTTGGCAATCTCGTCAACGTTGCCATAGTCTAATCGGACGTTGTAACCATCCTTAATCGCAATGTCGGTTAATTTAATTTTGTGAATCTCGCTTTCGTTCAGTAATGTCGTCATAACTTTATTTTTCTTTCTTTGTTTTTTTATTTTGTTTTTTTTATCCGATCACTAGGATGTAACTCATCCTGGTAATCCCGCCAATCGGCGAGAGTTACCGAATCCTTCATTTCTTCTTCGTAACACGCCACCTTCGTCATCAGAGCATACTGCTCCTTAATCTTTTCTTCTTTGCTTTTTTTCGTTACTGGTTTTCTCATATATCCTTTTTCTCTAACGTCGTTCCTATTGTCGACTGGTTTTTCTTTATCTAATATCATTTTTTTTGTTTTCTGTTTTTTCATTGTCAACATCTTAACTCATTAACTCCTAAAAGTCAATAAATCTTTTTTTTTCTCAAAACAATTTTTTTCATTCTCTTGTATCCTGGTGAACTAAGATTTTTTTTCTAAAAAACATTTTCCAACTCTAGCTATATATACTGTCTTCATTTTCTAAAACCAATCCTAAGTGTTTTAATCATGATTGAAATAATCATGATTGATTTAGTCAAGATTCAAATTTTTTCTAAGTTAAAATCTGACTAAAACAATCAAGATTAGGGCGGGTTAAACAAAATCCTTAACCCTGAAATAGAAAGTTTTAGAAAAAATAAAATCTTTTTACGTGTGTTACCTTATTACGCCCAAAGTCATTAAACTTTGACTTTTTTGTTTTTCTTATATTGTGTTATTATTATATATTATTTAAAAAATTAAGAGAATTAAGAGAATTTCTAAAATTTTTAATATTCCATTTCTCCTTTTTTATCTTGAATTTTTTGATATCCGTATTAAGGATATCTGCTATTTTTTTTACTTCTTCTTTAATTCCAGTTTTATCACCAGAAAGGTAAAAAGTAATTTGAAAATTATCAAGACTAGGAATTTTTTTGTTCATATTTTTTTTACTTAATTTTCTTAACTCCTTACATATTAAGATATTAAGTACTAAAAGTCAATACTTTTCTTTTTCTTTATTTTTTCTAAATTTCTTAAAAGTTTTACAATCTTCTCACTTTGTTTTACAATTTTTCTATTTTTGTATTTTATTCTTTGGCTAGTAAAAAAAATTCTGACACTAACCAAACCTATTTCTAAATAATTTGCCAAGATTGTTAAAACCAAATAAATCTTTCTAAACATAATTCTTCTTTCGTTACACCATATTTCTTTGTTTAATAAGGTTTCCGCCCCAAGTATTTAATTTGGGGCGGAAAATGAGGATTCTGGCGGGTTTACTGAATTCTCCTTATAGAAATTGTTTTGGATTGCAGAGCATACCACTCCGCAGAATCATGACAATTTGTCGCAGAGGTCGCATCAAAAATTCTGCAACCAATTGTTGTCAATCCAACGACTTTTCCCGATTTAATAATTTCAGTCTTTTTTTCAGACTGTTTAATTGCCATTACAAAATCCCCGATTTTTACATCGGAACCATTAACTGTCACAGTCTTATTTACCATAATTTTTTTTGTTTTACTGATTTTTTATTTTACTGAAATTTTATTTTACTGAAATTTTGAATAATTTTTGCAATTCTTATTACAATAAATATTTCCACACGTTGCGATTTGTGCAGTCTTCTGTTTGCCCGTGAACCATTGGAAATGGCCACAATTGAGACGGATTCTCCACAAACACCCACCGCCATGAATTAGTTTGATTTTTTCAAATTTTTTTTGTATCTCTTTCATTCTCAATATCTTAAAAAATATTAATTATTTTGAAAATTATTTTTCAAAATATACTTCTGTCCTTTCCCTATTCCAAGCCCAACTCCGTATTTTGCAAAACAATCTGTGCAAAGATTTGCCCACGAGCCAAACGAAGTTTTGCAATCGTAAATGACTTTAGTATCGTTCTTACATATTTCGCAAACGCTATCTTTCGAAAATTCCTTCCCCGACATACTTCCGCCGTCTTCTTGTATATATGTTGCCATAATTTTTTTTGTTAGTTGTCTTACTTAATTCTCCTTATATCCTAACATATTAACTCCTAAAAGTCAATAAGTTTAAAAAATAAATAGAACAAACTAAAAACGATTTAAAGAAAAAAATCTTCACCGTAATGATACTCCTCTGGGAAGTTGTCATTCCTTAAAAAACTTACAACCTTAATCCCTGTGTCGTAGGGATTTTGCCCCACCAACTTCTTATGAGTATCTAAAAATCTTTCAATAATTTCAATTGAAAGATTTTTGTAATTCTTGATTAAATTTTTTGCTTCAGAATGGGTATTAACTAATCTTTTAGATCCGGCGGGATTAGATATGTTTATCATATATTTTTTTGATTAAAAATTTTTGTCGTTTCCGACAATTTCCGAAACTATAAACCCTTGTTTTCTTAAAGATTCTGCCATTCTTACTTTATGTTGGGCGGATTTTAGGTTTTTCATAAGCTTAGTATTATTTTGAAAAGTAGAGGAATTTTCTCCAATCCCCCGCTTTGTGGCTTCTAAAACCACATTTTCAGCAATGGTAAAAACAACAAACATAATTTTAATGATTAAGAAATTCTTCTTTCATTTATTTTATCCCCAACTTCCAAACTTTTTTTGTTTTCTTTTTTTTACTATACTGATTATAAACATAAATAACTATTAAAAGTCAATTTAATTATTATTTATTTTATATTCTAATTCGTAAATTTTTGCAAAAGAATGACTTCCAAAAATAATTTTATGATGCAAAGACCAGTCATAAAATCTATCTTGACAGAAATTAAAACAATCCATGTATGTCCAATCATCTGGAAAATAAACAATAAATATCATATTTTTATTTTTTTTATTTAAATAACTTTTTTACTTAATAATTTTGTTTTTAATTGTTCTATATAGCATTTTTTACAAAGACTTTGGTTTTCTCTATATATTATTATTTCATTCCAACATTCTGAACAAGTCCCACGCTTTCTTTTTTTTTGAGATTATAATTTTTTTGAATCTTTTCGTTTTTCTTTATTGTGTTTTTTGAAACAATCTGGACATCTTTTATTTCCAATAGGGCGGGGATTATTACAATTAATACAATTAAGATTTTTAATTTTATATTGCCTTTTAGTTTTATGAACAGCTTTGATTATTTCTGCTAAATCCTTTTTGCTTTTTATTTTCATGATATGGTTTACATAAAAATAATGTTAATCATCGATTGCAACACAGGACACAATTCTATTTACCCCTGTACAAAAATGACTTTGATAAAAAAAAATATCAAAAAAAGCCAATGAAATGACTCTTTTTGATTGCAACACAGTATTTTTCAATCCCTTAAAAGAAAAAAAATCTCTGTGTTTTCCCAGTTCACTGACATAGGAGTTATACTTATTTCTTCTTTTATTTCTTTTTTTTCTGTTTTTTGTTCTAAATTTTTAAGGATTTGTGCGGCGCATTGGCCACAAATTCCGTGGCTTATTTGACCGTCATAGCCACGAATTTTTAGAATTTTTGGAAACAAATGGTGAAGATTCCAATTACAAATTGTTGTCATAATTCAACAAATTCTAATCCATTTTTGTCATAGACAACAAAAAATGAAAATGAAAATTCATATTCTTTCAATATAAAAATCATATTTTCCCATGTCATAAACGGAATGTAGATGCTCATAAATTTTTTTGTAAGTTTTTCTCTTTCAACTAGATACATTATATAATAAAAATTCCTAAAAGTCAAACATTATTATTTTTTTTTATTTTTGATAAATTTTGTTTTTTTAATTACAACTGTCGATTTTTGAACACGGTGTATAAAAAGCTACAATAACTTCAACTGTCGATTTTTGACCACACTGTATAAAAAGAGACAGTTAATTACTATTAAAGAGAAAAAAATCAAAGAAAACACAAAAATCTTTTTATTTAATTAAAAAAAAATAAATACATTATATTTACCTTATATTTACCTTATATTTACATCTTATATTATCTTCTATCCTTATTCAACTCCGTTATTATTTCTACCTTCTTTTTTTTTCTCTTTTAACTTTTTTAATCCCTTACTAACGAGAATATTACATTATTTTTTTTTATTTTTTTATTTTTATTTATTTATTCTATTTTAATTTTTATACAATTAAAACAATTTTATGTTTTATATCCCTTATAATTCATATACATACAAAACCATGCCTTATTTCGCCCAAGCCTATTCAATTTTGGGTTTTTGTTTTAATAGGGGCGGGAATAGAAAAACCCCCAAAAGGTTATTATTCTTTGGGGCGGGATGGGAAATATTCATAAAATCATAAATAAAGATATTTATGATTATTTATGATAATTATACTGGCAAAATAAATACTTTTTTAGGATTTATTCTTTTTCGCGGAATTATTTCAATTTTGTCATACACAGAAATTCCACAGTCTTGTAAAAAGGAAATTAAATCCTTTGTTGTTCTGGAATAATAATATCTTTTCTGCCGACCTCTTTGCATTATTATTTCCCAACACTCTTCTTCTTCTGCCTTACCACGAATTTTCAGCAAGGCAAATCTATCGTGCTTTGATATTTTTTTAATCATAAATGTTTTCTAGTTAAAATTAATTGAATATTTTCCAACCGATAATGCAGACATCAATTTTTCGTCCATATTATCTAAATTTCCTTTCAAATTTTTTCTAATTAAATTTTTTATTTCTGCCTCAGTTTCAGTCATAGTTATTTCCCTATTTAAACCGTAATGTAATCTAATTTTTCTTTGGGCGGTTTTTAATATTTTAGTCATATTTATTATATTGTTTTATTTTTGATACTGTAATAAAATTTTCTCTTATTCTTTTAAAAAAATTATCTTTTTGTTCCGCCCTAACCATATTAAGAAAATATTCTTTATTATCATAAACATCGGGAAAACTATCTACATTTCTTTTAGGTGTTTTAAACACCTTGGGCGTTATTGCCACTATTCTCAAAGGAGAATTTTTAAGAACAATAACACCAAAAGAATCAAATAAATCTTTTTTGTTATAGACTATTTGACTTACATGATATCCGTATTTGGACTGACATTGTTCAATTTTCATAATTCTTTACTTTTGTTCCATATCTAGGGCGGTTTGGCAAACTAACCGTCTATTGATTTGTCTATTATCAAATCCCATCAAGTTAGGGCGGGCTTTATTCGATAAAGCAATAGCTAAATCTAAAATCTTTAAAAAATCATTTTTATCCAAAAAATATTTTGGATTTAATTTTTCGTGGCTTAGAAAATTAGCCCAAATATCGATAGTGCTTTTCATTTTTTTTATTTGAGTGTCGTTATTGATTATCACACTTTTGTAAAAGTATTTTCACATACCATACTATATTTATATTGTACAGTAAAAATTACTAAAAGTCAATATTTATTTTTGTTTTATTAGTTATTTTTATTTGGCTAAACATTACTAAACACATAAACACTATACAAAAAAAAATTATTTAATTAAAAAAAACATTGTGCGAATAAAATAATCAAAGTTAACGCATCTATACCTAACACTTCTATGTATCATACCTAACACTTCTATGTATGATTCATAAATTTTCTATTACTAAATTTTCTATTTTTTCTATTATCTATATTTCCTATCATCTTCTTTTCTTTATTCTTTATTTATGTATAAATAATTCTTAAAACAATATTTAAAATTCTTTTGTATCCTCTTATTATTACTATACTTACCTTATTAAAAAAATGTTCGAACAAATTTTAAAAAAAATTATTCAATAAAAAAAATCTACTGAACAAAACAAAAATCTTATTTGGAAAAAA
>Ga0209210_1001016_pt1 | contig 25328 bp, 25 predicted proteins | sample RifGroA1_FD_183991 | JGI IMG/M metagenome (GOLD analysis project Ga0209210, IMG submission 183991) | Contaminated groundwater microbial communities from Rifle, Colorado, USA - Rifle Groundwater A1 (SPAdes) (version 2) | ecosystem: Environmental > Aquatic > Deep subsurface > Groundwater >...
TTCCAGTTGCCGTGGTCGCTTCAACGCTTGAAGCGGATTGGGTGGTAACAGTGGGCGCAATAATAGTAGGTGCTGGTCGGAGCGCTAAAGTAACCGCAGTCCACGAATCATTTGTAGTATTGGTGCCGCCACCGCCAAACGCCGCGGGATCGTAAGTGCCAGAAGACCAGGTCACATAGCCAGAGGCGATGTTAGAATCATTTGTATCCGATCGAGTTGTAGCTCGAAGGTCGGTCAGATAGGCAGCGGTGAAAGTTCCGCCGGTGGCTGCCGCGGCTCCACCCACAACATAAATCCACGCTCCGGAAGTCGTAGGTAAAATCGAACCAGGATTTGCAAGACGTGTGTTAATGCCACCTGCTGTAACCGCTGCGACATCAAGCGGTGTGCTCGGATCGATCCCACGAAAAACATGAATAGTGTAAGCACCGGCATCCGCCGTGCTTCCTGTGCCCGATAGAACTACTGTGGTCTCTGGCGTTGCGGGCATGAACCGATATGCTACTCGGAGATTTGAATCGTAGGTATCATTCTGATAAAGCTCCGACCCGGCAAGAGTATAGTCCACCACCGAACCGTTTCGGATTGTCAGCGCCCGATCTGCTGTGGAACCGACTGAATACGCCACAATTACGAGATCGTCAGCCGCTGGCGTGGAAGCACTGCCGTTGGTGAGCGCAAAAGTAACCGTCGTTGCGCTAGTCTTACCGGCAAAACTGCCTACTTGACCTCCTACATAAGATGCTGCCGCTTGAGTTTTCTCAATTTTTGGCGGAAACGGCGGATTATCCCAAATTTGCGGCCAGCCGTAAAAAACCCATCCTGAAACTAAAATAATTACCAAAAAGAATCTTGATATTTTTAATAATTGTTTAGTCGTATAATCCATTTTATCGCGAACTTATTCGTATTTTACCACATCTTTTGAGCGAGAGAGGAGAATCGAACTCCCGTCCTTAGCTTGGGAAGCTAATGTACTGCCACTGTACTACTCTCGCCTAATTACCTATCAGATATTGCCACCAAAGCCTCCAGTTCGGCAACTGTTTATTGCCCTGTTCTTTTGTCATTGCAACTTTATCAGATTTTTCGTTGTCGTACACAAAAACCAAGGATTCGCTGGCAAATGAATAATTTAATCGCCTACGCGCCATAAGAGCAAGATAATCCGGATCTGCAAGCCGTTCTTCTTCTTTTTCAAGCCGTTGGTTCTCTTTCTCCCCTGCATCTATATGCATTGAAATATCGTCAAGCTCCTGATTTGCGGATCGTTGCCGTATCGTTGCTCTAATCGCAAGAGATGCACCCCAGATCACAGTGATTACTAGAAGAAATGTCCAAATCTTTGATTTCATGAGAAAAGACATATGTGTTGCGAGAATTTCAAATACGAGTTATCTTATACATATCATGATACTTGATCGCCGCAAATTACGCATCATCACCATTGTAGTAGCCGTACTTATGGTGGTAAGCATGATAGCATTTTTGATTATCCCGTTGCTCGCGCTACGATAAATTGTTTATCGCTTCAGCATTTTCAGAAACACATCGTGAGGAATATCAACCTTCCCTTCGGCTTTCATGCGTGCCTTGCCTCTCTTTTGTTTATCAAGCAATTTATTTTTTCGCGTAACATCGCCACCATATAGATAGCCGGTTACATCTTTGCGTAACGCGCTAATATCTTCGCGCGCTAAAATCTTGCCACCAACTGCCGCTTGCAAAACCACCTGAAACCACTGGCGCGGAAGTGTAACTTTTAGTTTTTCAATCATCGCGCGACCGATTCGGACAGATTGCTCTCTCGGAACAATTCGTGCAAACGGCTCCACTGATTCACCTGCAACTAAAATGTCCAAACGCACCAGATCGGCAGATTTCATCCCAACCGGTTCGTATCCCATTGACGCGTATCCTTGGGTAACAGATTTCAGACGATCATAAAAATCTGTTACGATTTCAGCGAGTGGGACTCGATAAGACAGCATCACAGTTTCTGTACCAAGATATTCAGTTGCAATATATTCATTTCTTATTCCAGAAACTAAATCCATTACCGCGCCCAAATATGTTGGCGGAGATATAATTTCCAGTTGTACTATAGGTTCTGATATTTCTTTAATTCGCGATGGATCAGGTAATAGCGCGGCTGAACGAATAAATTGAACTGTTTCATTCTGTAATTTCACTTCATATTCTACCGACGGCACGCTTATGATTAATTTTAAATTAAATTCTCTGGTTAAGCGTTCACTAATAATCTCGCTGTGAAGCATTCCTAAAAAGCCCACACGAAATCCACGCCCAAGCCCGGCTGATGATTCTGGTTCATACGCAAGCGCCGCGTCACCAAGGTGCAATTTGCCAAGCGCGTCTTTTAACTCGTCATATTGCTCTCCATTTTCGGGGAAAAAACTAGCAAATACCATCGGGTGAATATTTTGATAACCTTCAAGCGGTTTAAAATCTCTTCCTTTCATTGATACGCTGGTAATCGTATCGCCGACACGAATCGCGCTTGGATCTTTTAGCCCCGTGGCAATGTATCCAATTTCACCGCTTGATAGTGTGTCGGAAGATACGAGACGAGGGCTGAAATATCCGACCTCAAGCGCATCGCCGCGCGCGCCAGTCGCCCACGCCAAAATATGAGTGTTTGTTTTAATTGATCCAGTTACGATGCGTACGAACGCAATAACTCCCTTGTATGCATCAAATGAAGAATCAAAAATAAGTGCGCGAAGCGTATCGTCTGTATCAGGAGTTGGAGCTGGCACATACTCAATGACGCGTTCTAATAATTTTTCTACGCCTTCGCCAGTTTTCCCTGAAATCTCCATCACTTCCGATGGGTCAATGTGTAAAAGATGCGCGATTTCATTTTTTACTACTACCGTGCGCGCATTTGCCATATCAATTTTATTTACCGCGGCAATTATTGTCAGATTCTGTTTGCGCGCAAGGTGTAAATTAGCAAGCGTCTGCGCCTGTATACCCTTTGTCGCATCAACCAATAAAATCGCGCCCTCCACTGCAATAAGAGACCTGGAAACTTCGTATGAAAAATCAACATGTCCTGGCGTATCAATAAGATTTAATTCGTAAGTCGTTTGTCCTTTGTCTTTCGTCAAAAGCGTATAGCGCATCCTGACTGGCTGAAGCTTGATTGTAATCCCGCGTTCGCGCTCTAAATCCATCGTGTCCAAATACTGCGCTCGCATCTCACGCTTTTGCACAGTATTTGTAAGCTCAAGCAAACGATCGGCAAGCGTGGACTTGCCGTGATCTATGTGGGCTATTATACAAAAGTTTCGAATCGGTATGGCAGTCATGTCTGCCGAGTCTACTCCATGGTAACCTTTAGGTCGAGATCCTCTTTAAAGTCGCTCGTGAGTCGCCATGAGTCTGGCCAGTCCGTCATTGGCGGAATTGATGAGCGAATATTTGAGGCAGATCCTTTTTGCAGTGTAAGTTCCAAATTACTTACGCGCAATCCGGATTGTCGTTGTATGATTAAATGATAATTTGATGAAACATATTTTGCTGGCACAGCATACTCAAGTTGCACGCTCTTTGTTGCGCCAGCTGGAATTATCATCCAAAATCCAAAACCTGTTTTACCAGACTCTTTAAGTGTCGTAACACTCTTTTCTCTGTCCGTGCTATATGTTTCTTCCAGTTTTGCCAAATCAGCATCTTCTTGCATCCCGGTTTTTGTCCCTTCAATTAACGATTTAAGTACAGGATCAGCATTTCCTGAAATACCACGAAGTGTTGATCCTTCAGGTACAAGCACGCGAATCCATGACTGATTTGTTTGGTTATAAAATGCGTATGGGCTGAACCCTCCATCATGACGACGGGTCAGCGTAAGACGATGTATCATATTTCCATCTTCTAGCCATGATTCAACTTTCATGGTTGTGTCGGTAACTGCATCCGATTTTGATCCTTTTACATTTGCAATATTTACATTCAAATAGTCTCCGTCTGTTTCTTTTACGCTACCGCTGAACTGCTGTGATAGGGCATATTTTTCAAGCTTTGTGTCAGAGAAAAACATCATTACACTGCGACTTTTAAGTGCACTCATTAGTTCTTTCGCTAATATCGGCAATTTTTCTTCAGAAAGTTGCGATATTTTTTCAAGCATTATTGGAGCAAGGTCCATAATCACTTTTTTCGGCTGGCCTGTCGTATTGTTCTTTGCATATTCAATTTCCCTTTGCAATTCGGCGACGACATTGTTTGAATTTAATGTCAGCTTGTAATCGTTAAGCGTAATCGGTCCCGTAACTTTTAATATCGCCGAAAGAAATTCTGGATCTATACTAAATACCCCATCAATTGATGTGCCGCCACCGCGCTGATAAAGCTCGGCGACTTTTTTAGCTGAAGTTGGGAAATCAGCCCACCATCCCGCGTCTCGCATCCCCCATGTTTTGGTTATATGTTGAAGCTCGCGTGGAGGAATAATTTTTTCTTTTATTTGTCCGTCAGGATTATAGATGTCGTCTGTTTGAAAATCTTTTATATGTCCGCCCTCAACCGTTAAAAGCCCGTAACTTCCAGGAAATCCGCCAGCCGGACGCAGTTCGCTGGAGTTTGCAAATAATATCAAATATTGGCGCGGGCGATCTGATCCAAGCGCAGACTTTAAAAATGTCAGTCCATCGCGCGCACTTGTAATAAGCGCCTGAAATTCAGGAAGTTGTTCGCGCACATAATTAAGTTGTACGCGATACGCTTCCGACACATCATCTGATGAAATTCCACCCATAATTGATTCGGCGTCTAAAATATCCTGCTCTGCGCGTTTAATTGCCTCATCAAGTGGCTTAAATATCTGCTCGTTTACCAATTCTTTGGTAGAAGTGGCGCGCGCAAGGATGCCGGCTTTTTCCACGATTGTTATTGCATCGCTAAATGCCATGCCAGCATCTGAAATGAGCAACCCAGCGTCTAAAAGATCCCGACCTGCACCGAGAGAGCCGAGAGTGGGCAGATGCGAAAAAAGCCTAATCATTCCCGGAGTGAGCGGCTTTAATGATTTTTCCGCTTTTTCAAATGAATCACGGGCAGATGTAAGGTCTTTCTGGGCATTTTCAAAATCAAATAACAGCAAGTTATCGCGCGCATCAAAAAGATTTTTTACTGCCGCTCCGGCATTTGAAATTATTCTTGCCTTTATCTCTGCACCCTGCTTTGACACATAAAGGAGTCCAGAGACTACGAGTCCAGCCCCTATTAGCCATGGGATTAATGACAAAATCGCGCGTGTCGTTGGCGACCGAAATAATTTTGAGGATGTAGTATGTGGCCGAGTATCGCCTGAATTAACCCAGGAAGTTCTATGGAGTCCAATCCGTTGCGGACGATCGCCAACGACCGAATTAAGCTCTTCAATGAGCCCTTTTGTGTCATTTTTTTGGCGCTCCTTCGGACGAACGCCATCCATTGATCTTCGCACCGCTGACATGCACTACTATTGTACCATAGCCGCCAAAGTTTGCTCTGCTGTATTGCGCCAATCAAACGATTGCATGTGTATAAATCCGCGCATAATCAACCGCGCGTATATATCATCATCAGTTAGCGCTAAATTAATTGCATTGGCCACAGAAGTTATGGAATATGGATCAACAAGCAAGCACGCGCTATTAGAAATTTCTGCAATAGCAGAGTTTGCGGACGCAATGACAGGAGTTCCGCATGCCATCGCTTCAAGCGGTGGGAATCCAAATCCTTCAAGAAGCGACGGATAAACTAGCACGGACGCCGCATTCATTGCATATATGCGATCTTCCGACGAGACTACCGGAAATATATGAAGTCCATTTTCATCATAAATTCTATCTCCCCATCCTGAATCGCCCATACAAACTAGCTCCAAATCAGGATGACGCATGCGAAGTGTTCGCCACGCTCGCAAAAGTACATCAAAGTTTTTTCTTGGCTCGCGAGTCCCAAACATTAAAATAAACTTTGATGGCAGTCCGTGAGCGATACGCCATGCAGTAACCAAGTCCTCTGCAATCGGCTGAAGATCTGGCGAAATGCCAGAATATACAACTTGAACTTTCTCTTTTGGAATTTTGTATGTCCGCACGAGATCATTTGCCGTTGTATGTGATACTGCGATAATTTTATTTGCGCTGATCGCTTGCATTTGTGGTTTCATCCACCAATGCCAAAATTGATGCCGTATATCAAGAAGTTCGGGCATATGTTCGTAAGAAAGATCATGCCATGTCATCACGCGCCGACATTTTGGCGAGGTCTCACCTAGCAAAAAGTGCGGGAAGAACGCAACATCAGCACCGGAAATCATGCGATCTATAAATGGACGGCGCGTAAATCTTGAGCGCGCGATAAACGCTCTGCCTGAATATGCAATTTTGTGAAGAGTTACATTGCTTGAATACATCCACGGCGCAATTTTTGGCGATTTGCCAGCAAACCAAAGTTTCCATTTGATATTTTTATCCAGCGCGATCATGTTTGCCATCACTTGATCGGTATATTCCGAGATACCACTCGGATTCGCGCTAGCAAGCACCCTGATGTCAGCCGCAATAATCATAGAGTTGATCCTATCGCTTCGCGCATTCGTTCCTGAAAAATCGCTGTAGAATATTTCTCTGCGTGCTGACGACACGCATTTGCATCCCATTTATGAGAGCTCGCAATAATAACAGCATCTGCAAGTGATTGCGCATTTTGTTCATCAAAAAATATGCCCGTTGTTTTTTCAATAATTGTTTCCGTAGCTCCACCTGCACGATATGCGACAACAGGCCGACCAGATGCCATTGCTTCAAGCGGAACAATTCCAAAGTCTTCTTCCTGCGGGAAAACAACACCACAAGATCGCGTATAGAGATCAGCAAGTCTTGCATCGCTTACTGCCCCTGCAAATTGTATTGTCGGACCTGCTAATGCGTGCAGTCTTTTTTCTTCAACGCCTGTTCCGGCAATGATAAGTGGCCATCCTAGGCGATTGAATGCATTTATCACGATATCAAATCTTTTATACGCGACTAGTCTGCCTACGGCCAGCCAAAATTCTCCAGGCCTTGTTGCAACTGAAAAACGATTCACATCAACTGGTGGCGGAATTACTACTGCATCTGTTTTATAATACTTTTGAATTCTTCTTCGTACGGTTTCGGAAATAGCAATCCATTTATCAACCCGTAATGCGGCCTGCACATCCCAAACGCGAAAATAAGAAAGTGCCAACGGTGAAAGCGGTCGTAATACCCATGGCATTGAAAATCTATCTACGAATTCGTGGCTATCGTCCCACAAAAATCGTGGCGGAGTCAGACAATAACAAATGTGTCGTGCGCCAGTATGTGAGATGATCCCCTTCGCAAATGAAGCTGACACGGAAAGAATCGTATCAAACGCGTGAAAATCAAATTGTTCAATTGCGATTGGCATCAACGGCACATATATGTGATGGCGATTTTTTGCAAAAGGCAATGACTGAATAAAAGATGTCCGCACGACTCGTTCATCAAATACTCTGTTTGTGCGTTCACGATCATATATTGTTGTATAAATTGGCGCATCAAAAAGCACCTCATCAAGCGCTTCAAGTACACGCTCTGCACCGCCGTATTGATTCAAATATTCGTGCACAATTGCTGGTTGCATAAGATAATATTTATACCGCAGAACGATCAACAAGCATGTGCCATACAGTACGAAATACAATTTGTAAATCAAGCCATAGCGACCAATGCTCCATGTAAAATGTGTCTAGTCGCACCTCATCATCGAATGGTAGATCGCTTGAGCCGGAAATTTGCGCAAGTCCCGTGGCTCCGGCTTTTACGGCAAGAACCCTGCGATGACTTGGTGAATATTTTGCTATTTCATCGGGCTGATGAGGTCTTGGACCAACAACGGAAATATCGCCGACAAGAACATTCCAAAATTGTGGCAATTCGTCCATCCTAAATCTTCGTATGAATTTTCCGACTCGTGTTATGCGCGGGTCATCTCGCATTTTAAATAACGGACCGTCATTGCGCTCATTAAAACTTGCGAGCGATGGTTTCAACTCTTCTGCATTTGCAACCATACTTCGGAATTTTACGAGTGAAAATTGTCGCACGCCAGAAACCCTTCTAAGACGTACAAATATTGGCCCATTCGTTTCTTGTTTTATTGCAAATGCGATTAATAATCCGACTGGCGTGATAAAAATGAGTGCCAAAAAAGAAAACGCGACATCAAAAATTCGTTTAAACACTCTTCCCCATCCGTCTAGCGCTGTGCGTCTTAATTCAATAAGTGGAATCCGTCCAACAGCATCCATTGAATGATGCACCGTGAGTATTTGAGAAAGCGTAGGTACAAATCTGAATACAATATGCTGTTCGTGGCACCATTCAATAAGTGGTACAGCTTCTTCAGCAGATGCTGTCGGATGAGCAAATAATATTTCGTTAATATTTTCTTGAGATACAATCAATCTGACCGACTCACGATCATACATATTTGATCGTGAAATAATTTTATATCCATGCGATGGATCTTCTGAAATAACTCGCTCTAATTGATTTGCCGCCTCACCGTTTCCGATTAATAATGCTCTTTGAGTGCCAATACCGTAGCGTGACATGAGATGCTTAAATGTGCGATGAAAAATTAATCGCCCAACTATGACCATAAGTGATGCGACTAGCCAAAATCCAAGAATTAAAAAACGCGAATTAAAAAGCTCTGCGCGAAGAAACATAAAACTAATAAGTGCCATAGTCGCTCCAGATGATGCGACCAACACACGAAGTGCTTCATGTGTGGCTGTAATGCGCATCCCCATTGCATAAAGTCCAGACACAGCAAATGCGAGGAGAAATACTGGAGCCACGATAATCATTAGGGCCAACACGCGTGTAAGTGGCAGCTCCAAAGCGAACGCAACCGGTCGCCATGCGTCAAAAATCTGTGTGCGAAGCAAATATGTAAATACGCCGGCAACAACTAGCATTACAGCATCAACCGGCACTCTAAGCACACTAAATAGAATATCTGCTCGTCTCATGATGTGGGCATACCATAATTTCACATAAAATCATAACCCCGCCCTCTAGGCACGCGAACATTGATCACAAGTCTTGTTATGCACGAATTGCATGGCAAGCATTATTTCACTGTTCACGGGCTTAGAGGGCGGGGTTATGAGTCTAGTGTGCGATAAGCCGAGTTCTGTTCTCCCGCCTAACTTTTTCTAGAGCATATCATCAACTTGGTGATATCCCACAGAAAAAGTTAGGCGGGAGAGACGATTATTCATCTAGGATGTATGTCGCCATACACCTCAAGCGTACGAACTTTTCGGAACATCCCGTAAAATTGCTTGCGCAATCACGGGACATAGCGCTGTACTTGCACCCGGATACGGAATTTAGCCGTTTCACCCATTGCCTTTTACCCTTGGCAATGACTAAGCCCAACTTACGATTAATCGTTTGTTGTGGGTTGTGCTTCCCTTGTCCTTTCGGATTCAGGCGTCTCTGCTCGCACCGCTCAGCTTTCGCTGTAGAGGCGTTACCTCTTATCTTCTTCCCAGCCCTCTAGGCCCGCGAACTATATTTGAACATTACTACACGCACACCGCATAGTAAGGACTTTATCTCATTGTTCACGAGCTTAGAGGGCTGGGGAGTGCTCGGACTTTCCTCACCCCGCCCTCTAGGCACGCGAGCACTACTTAAATCTTGTTATACACAAATTGCATAGCAAGTATTATTTCGTTGTTCACGGGCTTAGAGGGCGGGGCGCAACCATCTGCACACACAGACATCTACAATTATACTCCTATTGCATAAAGTTTGCAAATATTGTACTGTTTTTGCTCACAAAGGAGGTCGTTGTGATAAAGCAGCTAGTTGATAGATTCCGCGATTGGATTGAGAATTTGTTTTTCTTGTACGACAGATGGGCTGACGAGAAACGACGAAGCGTCGTGGTTGGTCTGATTGATAATACAAGGGACAAGATCGATCAGGCCAAACGCGAGAAAGAGGATTACGAACTCCAGCTAGAAGGAATGGGGGCTGGATAATAGCCAGAGGCGCAAGATAGCTAGAGCAGCAATAGATCTCAAATTCAAGATTGAGAAGCTTGAAGCGCGGATCGTCGCCTACGATTTGGAGATCGCTCAATTAGACAATTCACTAAAGCTCTTAGGGAAAATACTAAACTACCGAGAGCCACGCTCAAAGTAGCGATCTCGCCCCCTCGCCACGGCCCTTAAGCCGTGGCGCTCTCTTGCGCGCTAGTATTCATTTCTAATTCTGTAAGCTCAAGATCATATTTTTCTGCCGCATCTGTTAATTCTTCAGCCAATTCATCGTCCGCATTTGAAATTTCTTTTTCTGCATCTGCAAGTCGTTTTTCAAGGTCAGGATCGTCAATAATATCTATTGGCTTTATAGCAGCCATTTGTTCAAGGCGATCCAAACGATCCAGTATTTGCTGAAGCGCGTCTGATGAAATTGTGATATCGCTATTTTTGTCCATTTGGTTTATTTAGCTTCTTCTTTATGGCATTCTCTGCTGTATCTCTCTTTGATTTCCAAGGATTTATCGCAAAATTAATTCTGTCTATAGATTTTCGTATCTGTTGTTTCTTCCTTGGATTTGTTTCTGTTTTTAACGCTTCTTCTAGCGCAACTTTTCTATCAGAAAAATCTTTTATCACAGAATCAATTCTACTAACATATCTTGTAACGGCCCTGTCGCGACGATCTTCCCATATATCTCGCCTATTTTCCTGCTCTCCACGCTTCATATTAAACTTCATAATTGCCGCCTCTTCTTTTTTTATTTGATCTTCTAGGTAGATGATACTGCCAGCAATTTCATCTTTTTCTCGTGGCGTATAATCTTTTTTTGGAGATTTTTTCTTTTTCTCATATTCAGTAAGTAGTTCTTCTAATCGCTTTTTTTCTTTTTTGTGCAAATTAGATTCTATCTCCGCCATCTCTATGTTTTTTCGTTCACGCGTCCTGAATGATTCGTCAAATGCCATCGTAACCGCTTGTGGCAAACTCTCATATGTCCCCTTAACATTAACTTTAATTTTTTCCCACAATGCTCTCATCCGTCCAACATATCCGCCTTTCTCTCGTCTCTTTAGTTCATCTTTTAGTTCTTGATCTGAAATATCTCTTAAGTTGGTTGTTCTTTCTCTTTCTGGCTGGATTGGTTCAACGACAGAATGTCTTGCCTCTGACTGGGATCTTATTGGTGTTGCTGGAACACTTGGCGCTGGCTCCGTAACCACAGGAGAGATTACGACTGGCTCTACTTCAACAGTATTGAGTCCATCGAGACGACGCTTGAGATCGTCCATTTCGCCTCGCAATTCAGCTGGCATATCTGCGTCCCGAATCGTACCCTTGTCTCTAGATTGTCTCGGTTTTTTATCTTCTGGCTTTGGCTCTCGTGTGAAATCTGATCCTTTTTGATTCGTTGTTGTTGTCTCTTCCAGAGCATCTTGCAAAATTCTGATATTATTTCTTATGCGCTGTATGTTGTCGTCTGGTGATTTATGTCTTATAGCTATTGCTAACGATCTTTCTTGTTCTTTGAGAAGCCCCTGTATTGCTCTGATTTGATTTTCTGGTGATCTTATTGGATCATCTTCTAGTTTTTTTTCTGTCTTCTCTGTAAGTGTAGGTGTTGGTGGCTCAACTGGTATTTCTGTACTATCAGATGCTTTTTTATCTTCTATGGCCCGCTTCAAAAGTACAATATTGTTTTGTATTCGCTTATTATTTTCCCCATATGAATTTGGAAGAGCTCTTTCTGAATCATAAAGCATTTTATGCATCTGCTTGAGATCGTATTGCGAAAGATCAGTTTCTGGGCTTGCTTTACTAGCTGGCTTGACTTCGACTTCCGGAGTCATTGATCCTTTCCGTTCAGTTTTTTGATTTATTCTTGGCGTAGTCGGTGTATTTCTCGGCTTCTGTGATTCGACTGGTTGATTAACTGCCACTTCTGGTTCTACCTCAGGTTCAGGTCTTGGTTTTGACTCTGGTAATTCCTGCCCATTCGCTTTTAATATATCGCCAATACTTGCTTTTAGGTCTTGGCCGGTTTGTATTGCTCCTCTCACAACTTGACCAACCGCAACAGCGCCATTAACAATATTTTCTACTTTGCCTATTAAATCTTCTATTTGATTTAGATAAGACTTACCTTCTTCTTGATTCTCTAGTGAATGCTCTGCTAATGATTTTCTAATAAATTGTACCCCGCTAGCGAATTGTTCGCGTATTTCTGCGACCACTTCTCTATTGTCTACCTTTTTTTCATTTGATTCATCTGATACAAGGCGAATGTCCGGTCGTCCCGATTTATATGGTGGGATGGGAATGCGAAAATCTTCGAGAAGGGGGTTACTCATAGTAGGTATGCGTCTTCAAGATCTTTTTCTGCTTCGGCTAGTTTCTGTCCCACACCGACAACTGGAGTGGTTTCTGGTTGAGTTGTTTGCGGCTTCACATCTTGAGCTGGAGCACTTTTTGTGACTCTTAAAAGATACTCGTTAAATTTTTGAAGAATTAGATCCTTCTGCCTTACAAGATCATGTAATTTTCTGATATCTTCTTCTGATAATTTTGGAGCATCCGAAAGACCATCTATAGATTTTTGAAGATCTAACAATACTTCTGACGAATCGTTTGGCATATTTTAATTATATCTTAAAACGGCTAAAAATGGCTATTTTTGTGGATATCGCTGGGGCTATTGACTATTATCTGTCGTATATGCTATGCTTATATAGTCGTGCTGGACACGGCTCGTTCTGGTCTCAAGCGGGGAATGCCCGCGGATGACCTTGGAGGAGAGCCGAATCCAGCCGATAGGTCCCAGCTATTCAGTTAGCTGGGACTACTTATTTTATTTCCTCTTTCTCGTCTAAGACTTTGTTTACCATACTATCCGCTTCGATGTTTTTTTCACGAGGAATGTGAGAAAAATTAATATCGCTAAAGCTCATCATGACCTCTCTTATTTGTGCCACAATTTTGCGAAGTTCGTCTTTTTTTATTTTATATTCGCCGGTCATCTGTCTCACCAAGAGCTCGCTGTCTGAATAAACTTGTATGGTCGCCAAAAACGATCGCTCGCCCAATTCTTGTCGTAAATGTTTTAAAGCAAATAAAAGTGCCGAGTATTCTGCGACATTATTTGTAGCAACGCCAATATATTCTCCGTGCGCAACGCGAGGAATATCATCTCCTTCAATAATAAATCCAGCCGCCGCTGGTCCGGGATTTCCGCGCGATCCACCGTCTGTATAAATCGTGTATGTATTAGTCACTGTGATCAAGTGCTGTCAGCCCAGGCAATTTTTCACCAGAAAGAAACGCGAGCATCGCACCTCCACCAGTTGATACAAAACCAAACTTATCAAGATTTATTCCAAACGATTTAACTGCAGAAATTGTATCTCCCCCTCCAATCACGCTTGATCCCGATGATTCAATCACGGCATTGGCAATTTTTTTGGTTGATTCGCTAAATCCTTCATCTTCGTACTTTCCCATCGGGCCGTTCCATACAATAAGCTTCGCGTTTTTAATAACTCCGATAAATCTTTTTGTAGATTCTGGACCGATATCAAGTATTTTGTCGTCGCTCCAAACAAAATCATCAGGAATCAAAATCTTCTTGTTGTTTACATCAATGCTGTCTAATAGATTTTTTGGCAATTTATCAATTCGCGATGACTTGATATCAAACCCTTTGATCTTTAATAAAATATTTGCCATTACGCCGCCAATTAAAATATGCTCGGCTATTTCCAGCATATTGTGAATCATTGGAATCTTTGTGCTTGCCTTTGCTCCTCCCAAAATAATAACCCTGCCATCTGGTGGCGCATTTAGTATTTCGCTAAGTCTTTCTACTTCTTCTGCCACGACATCGCCAGCATATGACGGAAGCAATAATGGCATAGCGGCTATTGATGAGTGCAAGCGATGACATGCCGCAAACGCATTTTGGACAAACAGGTCGCATCCTTGAACTAGTTGCTCCGCAAATGATACATCATTTTGTTTTTCTTCGGGCCATTGGCGAATATTTTCTAATAAGACAAGCTGGTCTTTTGAATCGACAAAAGACGAAAGACTATCGACAAAAGCAATATCCCGACCAAGAGCTATACAAATCTGCGGAAGAATCGGTGCAAAGGATTGAGCGCCATCTCCAAGATGTGAAATTATTCTCACGCGCGCACCATGACTAAGAAGATCGTCAATTGTTTTTTTCTGTTTATTTATACGAAATGGCTCGGTAATTTTCCCATCAACTATTGGCACATCAAAATCCGCTCGCAATAAAACCGTTTTGCCATTTAGGTTGCCATTATATTCATTGATCCTAACCATAGCCATGATTCTAGCATAAAATTAGAAATCGTTTATACTACTTTCGTTCTCATGATAAAGGAGTTCTTTAAATGGAAAACGGCATCCGTGTAATTGCACAGGGAGGCGGAATTATGACCTCCTATCATGCTGGAGTAATCCGTGCGATCAAAGAGCAATATGGTTTAGGTCGCATTACACACATCTACGGTATTTCTGGTGGCGCAGCGACTTGGACATATGCAGCAAGCGGGCAGACAGAGTTCATCGAACCGTTGTGGACTGAGCTAATCACATGCGGACGATTCATTAGGCCGTTCCATCATCCCACAGGTAGTGGCGTTATGAATGTGGATGTGCTTGTAGACGAGATGATTCGTCGTAAGTTTCCACTAGACCTGAAAGCACTTCGAACATCGCCAATTTGCATGGAAGTATGCGCCACGCATGCACAAACGGCGAATCCAAGTTGGTTCACGCAACACGACTCTTCAGATTTCCTGGAAGTTCTGCGTGCAACATGTGCGGTGCCATACTTTTACGGCCGGCCAGTGTATATCAACAACCAGCCTTACTATGACGGTGGAATCGCTAGCACAACAGGCACGGAACATGTTGACCTCACAGGAAAGACATTAGTGGCACTCACTAGACCACAGAGCGAGATCGGCCTACCTATGCCACTCCGTAGATTTCTGCGCTGGCTCTTGATCAGAAAGGAAAGCATACATCTTCAAGAGGCTATATTTTCGGCTCCCGAAAGACGCGCCCATGAAATGCGCCGACTAAATACTCTAGAGAAACTCCTGTCATCCAAGCGTCTGTGCATTCTCCGTCCACAGCGAGACCTGCCAACATTAAGGATTGACCCTCGTGTGCATGCCCTAAAAGCCACTATACAGCGCGGCTATACGGATACAATTCAGTCAAAGACTCTCTCTGCGTTCATGAACGGCTAGGATGGCACCATCTTAGCCGTTCCATCTTTTTAGATAGCCGAGTCAAGAATCTTCACAAACACCCCTGGACGCACGCTTGCGGCTCCGATAAGCAATCCTGAAATTTCTGGCATAGATAAAAATTTGCTGGCGTTTGATGCATCCACTGAACCGCCATACAGACAAGTTATCGGTATGATTTCTTTTATATGACTAATCGCCATATTTGCTGATTCCGGAGTATCGGCATGACCGCCTAAATTTGTGCTGATAGCCCACTCCGACTCATAAGCCACAACAACGCGCTTTAAGTCTGGCGCATCAAGCCCAACTAGCGCAGATTTTACTTGTTTAATCGTACTAACACATAAAATCGGAGTAATTTCCTTGTTAAGCGTGGAGAGTAATTTTTGATGAACAATTTCATCTGATTCGCCATTTTGTCTTCTGGAAGAATGTCCGATTATCACATATTTTACGCTATCAGAAATATTTTCTGTAAAATCTTGCGCGCCTAATGAAACCGAAACATCACCAAGCGTATCGCTGACATCATTCATAAATACATCTGGCGGACACAAAACTATATCAACTGGTGCGCTTGCGTGAACACTACGCCATAGCACAGTTTCACGCGCAAGTATTATGGCCTCGCCCGCTCTATCGGGCTTTGACTTCCAATTAGCAATCAAAAGAGGAGCTCTCTTCATGAATTGTAAGTACCTCTTATGCGACGCAATCCCACAAGTACAGCATCCCACAGTGTGCGCGGATATGACCAAATAGTTACCCTGCTTTCACGATCATTATTCCAAGTAACAGGAACTTCGCGTATGCGATATCCGCGCGCTCGCGCTATAGCCAATGCTTCAATGTCAAACCCCCATCCAGCTATGGTTACGCTACGAAAAATATCTTCTGCCACACGATCTGTAAACGCTTTAAATCCTCGCTGTGTATCCCACATACCAGGAACCGCCCATATTTGTATCCAAAGATTTCCTAATTTACCCAACAACACGCGCCAAAATGGTTCACCGCCACCACGCATGATAGAGGCACCGGCGACAGAAAGAGATCCGATCACAACCTGATACCCTTGCAAAAAATATGGACGCATTCTTTCAAAATGGCGGATATCAGTACTATTGTCTGCATCCATAAAAAGACGAATCTTGCCATGCGCAGATAGCATCCCGCGAGATACTGCCGCTCCCTTGCCTCGTTTTGGTTCTGAAATAACAGAAATAAATGGAAATCTTTCTTTTGCAGATATGGCAATTTGCTGTGTGTCGTCTTGTGACCCATTATCCACAACAATCACCTCGGCATTAACGCCTTCTTTGTGTATCCATGTGCCGACAGACTCAAGAGTACCACCTAAACGGAAGGATTCATTGTATGCTGGAATAATTACGGACAATTCCATACTTGTATGATACCCTACCACATATTAAATTACACCCCGATTAAAGCTATCCTTTATTCAATACGCGGATAAAATCATCAACACTTATTTTTATGTCATAGATAATTCCGCGCAGTGTACCATTTGGCACATCGCGACCAGAATGAATAGAGACCGTAATACGCCGACCGTCTTTATGTTTAAATTGGGCATGACTACCAATTTGATGGTGCTTGAAAAAGCCAATCCTCAACAGTACGCGGAGAAGTTCCCGCGTTTTAATGGTTGGCAATTTTGACATGACACATTACAGATGCATCAGTAGATCGCGACTAGAAAGTTCCTGGATATATTCTACAGCGTCACTATCTCTAGGAATTGACTCCCCGTCTTTGAGCAACCCCTGAATATGACAGACAATCGCTTCTTTGAGATTTCTTTTTGTCACCGCGATACTAGATCCAAATGTGTGAAGCCCTGGTAATAGCGGTACAAAACCATGATATCCGCTCGGTGTATCTGGCTGGATAATTGTACGAAAATTATAGAGTTTTGCAGAATTGGCTTTTTGCATATATGGCATAATTCTAGCAAAAACCTTTATTTCTGCAAGTATTGCAAAAAACGACTGAAAAACTATCCTAATATCTCATCAATGGCTTGCCTTTTATTTTCCTCACTTATTAAATCAGTACCAAATTTATTCTCAGAATCCCTGATAGCACGAATAAATGGATCAAACTTCATCACTATTGCTTCCAGCTTATTACCTCGATCGTGTGGATTATCAACGGCCGCCAAGTTGCCATCGATGAAAATCTCAACACCTTTATTTCTGGTGTAGCCACCTTCGGCTCCAAGCGAACTACCTACTAATTTAATCCTATGGTTTTTATAGAGAAAAGAACATGCAGGACGCTTCTTTGGATCGTCTAGATCGCCATTAGGTTTATCTTCAAACGACCGCATAAATATTCGAACTTCCTCACTGGTGAAGCCACTCTCAATCATATCGTCATGAATTTCCGACAAATTAATGTCGCGTAAGCTGGACTCAACTCTTTCGATATGGCCCAATACAGCTTCTCCAACCTCATTATATGCATCGTCTCGCGCTTGTTCAATCTTTTTTTCTGCATTCTTTAGTAGTTCTGCCTGATTAAGTTGTGGTGGTCTTTCTGACATGCACACACAATACCCCCCCCGCAAAAGAGTCAATAGAAATTATCCACAAATTAATTGGTATGGTTGTTTGGTGTTGCTGATAACAAAACAGATTAGTATGATTCATGTGATGAAATATCCAATCAAGACAATAACATTGGGCGATTCGGAATATTCTAAAATGTTAGGACAGATTTCAGATCCGCCAAAACAATTATACTATCGCGGAAATATTTCACTGCTAAACACATTTACCATCGGAATCGTCGGGACTCGTAAGCTTTCTGATTATGGACGAAGCGTAACGATAGAATGCGCAACGGCACTGGCGCGAGCTGGTGTTACTGTAGCGAGCGGATTGGCGTCAGGAATAGATAGCATCGCACATCAGGCCACGCTGGATGTGAACGGCTCAACGATTGCTGTATTTGGTACCGGCGTAGACGATGAGAGTGTTTTCCCATCTGACAATATCCGACTTGTATACAACATACTTGATGGAGATGGGCTGGTCATTTCTGAATATGAAGCTGGCACACACGGACAGAAATTTACTTTTCCAGCACGAAATAGAATTATATCTGGGCTATCTCATGGCGTACTTATAGTTGAAGCTGATCGTAAATCTGGATCATTAATTACCGCGCGCTGTGCTCTTGATCAAAATCGTGATGTATTCGCCGTTCCTGGTTCTATCTATTGGCCACGATCTGTCGGAGCAAACTGGCTCATTCAAGAAGGCGCAAAACTAGTGCTTTCTCCTTCGGATATTCTTGATGTGTATGGGAAAGACCAAGAGCTTGCAGATGCAACTGGAGCGCCACTGTCCACAGGAGATCCTGTGCGTACCGCTATACTAGAGTTGCTCAACAAGCAAGGTCCCACACACATAGACAAAATTGCCGCATACATGGCAGAGTCAGATGCCGCGGCGCGAGTATTGAGCGCGATAGCACTTCTTGAATTAGACGGGACAGTTGTACATCAGGGCAGTGGCGTGTATTATATCGCCTCCAGACATGTCTAGCCTCGTAATCGTTGAATCTCCAACTAAAGCAAAGACAATAGCCTCGTATCTCGGGGACGATTTTATCGTTCGGTCCAGTTTTGGTCATATTAGAGATCTTCCGAAATCAAAACTTGGAATAGATGTTGAACATGATTTTGAGCCAAAATATGTCATACCAACAAAAGCAAGAAAAAATGTTACCGCACTACGAGAAGACGCAAAAGGCGCGGACCGCATAATCCTTGCAACTGACGGTGATCGCGAAGGAGAAGCAATTGCGTGGCATCTTGTTGAAGCTCTTGATTTAGACCCAAAAACCGTAGAGCGAATCGTCTTTCATGAAATCACCGAATCGGCGATCAAAGAGGCGCTTGATCATCCACATAAAATTGATCAAAAACTTGTAGATGCCCAGCAGGCACGAAGGGTGCTTGATCGTTTGGTTGGATATTTAATTTCTCCTGTGCTTTGGAAAAGATACTGGCGCGGATTGTCTGCTGGGCGCGTGCAGTCTGTTGTTGTCAGACTTATTGTTGATCGTGAACGAGAAATTGAAGCGTTTAATCCGCAGGAATACTGGAGTATTTCCGCAATTTTTGAAAAGTTTGCGACCGATCTTGTGGCACGCGACGGCAAAGAAATTGAAAAACAATCCATCACAACGGCAAAAGAGGCGGAAGAAATTATTGCAGACTTAAAAGGAGCGGAATATAAAGTAAGCTCGGTATCGCGCGAAGAGACCTCGCGAACTCCGCACGCACCATTTACCACTGCGACACTTCAACAGGTTGCATCAAAACGACTCCATTATTCAAGTAAGCAAACAATGATGTTCGCCCAGCAACTCTATGAAGCTGGGCGCATAACTTATATGCGCACCGATTCGGTAAATCTTTCCGAACAGTCGCTCGCACAAGTTGGTTCGTTTATAAAATCAGAATTCGGAGAAAAGTATTATCATCACCGAAAATTCAAAACAAAATCAAAAAGTGCGCAGGAGGCGCATGAAGCAATCAGACCGACAAATCCGAAAAATACGCCCGAAGCCATGGCGTCATCACTGTCTTCGCAACAGGCAAAATTATATGAACTTATCTGGCGGAGATTTGTTGCGTCACAAATGACTGATGCAAAATTTGACGCAACCGCCATTGATATAAAAGCATCAAAATATGGATTCCGGGCAACTGGATCTGTGCTTACATTTGATGGTTGGCTAAAAGTATTTCCATCGGCATTTGAAGATGTGCGACTTCCCTTGGTGAAAGGAGGTCAAATACTTGAATTACAAGAATTGAAATCCGAACAGCATTTTACAAAACCACCGGCACGATTCAATGAGGCATCGCTGATTAAAATTCTTGAAAAAGAAGGTATCGGTAGACCATCTACATATGCCGCAATTATTTCTACCGTGCAGACTCGCGGATATGTAGAAAAAGATCGCTCGCGCGCATTTCATCCAACAGACACAGGGCGCACGGTACATGATTTTATGATGGCAAATTTCCCACGCATCGTTGATATACAATTCACGGCAAAGATGGAAGACGAATTAGATGAAATCGCTCGTGGTGAAAGAGAGTGGATTCCAACGATTCGCGAGTTTTATACTCCGCTTGCAGTTGAGGTAGCAGAAAAATCTGTTGATGCGCTTGCAAAAAAAGAATCAGAGGAAGAGAAGACTGATAAAATATGCGACTTATGTGGAGCACCAATGATTGTAAAGCGCGGACGATTCGGAAAATTCATTGCATGTTCAAAATTTCCAGAATGCAAAAATATTCTCAAAGAGAAAAAAGATAAAGAGCCGCCAAAACTTATTGGCCGCTCTTGCCCACAAGACGCTGGCGACCTTGTGGAGCGCCACGGTAGATTTGGAATATTTATCGCATGCTCAAATTTCCCAAAGTGTAAATACACGGAGAAAATTAAAAAGGCCGAAGAAGTAGCAGCAGAACCGACCGAAGAAGAAAAACCGCTAGCCGAGAATCTTTCTGGCGATACTATTAAGGGTATCTAGACTTGTAAAGCGAATCGTAACACTGCCAGCTTGTCCATTGGCTTTTGGCCCCACAATTTTAACAGGATGTCCGATATGATTTGCTAGGCTTCCCATTAAATCATCAAAGCGAGTGTCTCTGTATCTCCCAGACTTCTTGTATCCTTTATCTTTTCTTACTTCAGCGCCAATACTTTCCATAATATGAGTAGTTGCACCGCCACTAACTGCAAGCTCATACATTTCTCGTTGACGATCTGGGTCTGCTTTAATCCCAAGCAATGCTCGTGCTTGCGTAAATCCTATCTGCCCATTTCGTAGACTGTCTTTTATATATTCCGGCAATCCAAGGAGTCTGATTGTATTTGTAATAGTTTCTCTAGACTTTCCTACTTTATCGGCAATTTCTTGATGCGATAATCCGAACTCTTCGGCCAATCGTGCATATGCTTCTGCGCTTTCAAGTGCACTTAAGTCTTCTCGTTGAAGATTTTCAACGAGCGCGACTTCAAGTCGTTTTGACTTGTTATCGCTTTTTTCGGGAGTTAAATCGTCACGAATAATGACTGGAACCTGCGGTAATCTGGCAAGCTGTGCAGCGCGCCAACGGCGCTCGCCTGCAATAAGCTGATATTGTACAGATCTGCCTCGCGGAAGATCTGTTTCTACTTTTGAAACCAACAGCGGTTGAAGAACGCCGTATTTTTTGATTGATTTTGCAAGATCTTCAAGCGCTTCTTTATTGAAGTCATTGCGTGGCTGATCAGGATTTGGCGTTATTTTGCCAACCTCAATATAAAATATATTTTCTTTTCTTTCTTCGTTAACTGCTTGCGCGACCGAATCAGGAATTAATGATCCGATTCCTTTCCCGAGTCCAAACATTTTTTTTGTCATGGTGATTATTTAATTACGCTAGTTTTAATATTTCCTGCGCAAGCTGTTTGTATGCCCATGATCCTTTTGATTCTGGATCATGATCAAGTATTGTCTTACCAAAACTTGGTGCTTCTGCCATTGATACTACGCGTGGGATGAGCGGTTCAAACACCCGCCCAGGGAATTTATTTAACACTTCAGTGGCTACTTGTCTAGAAAGATGATTGCGCTTGTCATACATTGTAAGCACAACGCCCAATACGCGTAGGTCTGTATTTAATCCCCCGCGCACTAATTCAATCGTGCGCATAAGTTGGCCAAGACCTTCAAGCGCATAATATTCGCATTGAACTGGAATCAATACCTGGTCTGCGGCCGCAAGAGCATTCACGGTAAGCAGTCCCAAAGACGGCGGGCAATCAATTAGCACATAATCATAATTATTTCTTAAATGATTGAGTGTTTTCTTGAGGCGATATTCTCTTTCTTGCATTGAAACTAATTCCACCGTCGCGCCTGCCAGGGCCTGTGTCGCAGGCAAAATATCATACCCAATAATTCCGGTCTTTCGTACCAATAGTGCCGGATTTGTATCTGAAACAAGAGAATGATACACGCTTGCATCTTCAGCTTTGAGCGATACCCCGAGACCAATTGTCGCGTTTGCCTGCGAATCAAGATCAACAAGTAATACATACTTGCCAAGTTCAGCCAAACATGCTCCTAAATTGATGGCAGTTGTGGTTTTCCCAACTCCCCCCTTGGCGTTACAGACTGCAATGATTCTAGCCATGCGTATTAATCATATCATGCGTTTTCAAATGGACAATACGGAGATGCACAGTTCTTAAAATTGTCTGAATCAACTTTATCAAGCATACCCCAAGAATGAAACAGAATCCCACGAGGACATACGACTTTGAGACATGTCATACTGTTGCGCTATCAGATATTATGCACGCAATAAGAATTTATCTGCAATTTCTCTCTTGCGTAAAAGACAGGGAAGATCTTTTTTATAGTAAATCCATTGAAGCAATCTGATTGACTCTTTTTTGCCGAACTTGAGTATAGATATACTGACATGTTTGTCATCGTAAATTTTTGACTGGGCACGATGTCCATGTACTCCACAGAGGCGTTTTATCGATCCATGAAGCCAGTCGATATGTTTTGGACTGGCCGAGATAAAACGCACCCATAATCTTGTATATATGTAAGTAGGATTCTTAAATGTGTTGTATCTGTCCTGATAAACTGTAATGCTTCCGTCTCCGTCCAGATGGCCCCTTAAAAAATCTACAAAGTATTGGTCTGGAATGAGAATTTTCTCAATCGTATATGTCTTCGCCGGAAAGAGTCCAATTTTCATAAGCCAGCGATAAAATTGTGCACCACCAAATTGTAAACGATAGCTTAACTTCCCATTTTTGTGTTGCGAAACTTGAGAACCGATTTTATTCTTTAAGTCAAGACATGTTTTGAATGTCTTTATAAGCTGCAGATCAACAGAGCGCATTGTGACATGTTGTCCGTCTCGCGAGAGATTACCGTCCGTAACAAGAAGTCCGACTGCATAAGCGAGCTCAGTAGACCACTCGAAATCCTTATCAAGAAGTTTGGCCTTCGGCATGTGTGCCTAGGGTGGGACTTGAACCCACAAGCTCTTGCGAGCGGCGGATTTTGAGTCCGCTACGGTTGCCAATTTCGTCACCTAGGCTTTAGTAAACTATATCATTTTTGAGTCAAGCACACAATAGACTAATTGCGTGATTTCAAAGAAATTCTATTACTTTTTTCACTCCCAACTCAATACAAGTGGCCTAATGCCACTTAGCATAAGAGAAATCAGAGATGCTTTTTCAATAGACTTAAAATCGTGTGTCCTTACGGACATGTGGGTTCGACCCCCACCTCGGGCACAAATGCAGTTTTGGTGTGTCTTTACAACTTTGTTAGAACTTGTTTTATCAAAAAAGAAACCAAAAATAATTATGGTTCTAGTAATTTTTTGCTAATTATAAACAATGACTTCCTGGTGTTTAGAGCCATACAAAATGTCATCTTTTGGATTAACACGCCCAAAATGAGGTTCAATAGAAACAATCCCCTCTAATTTAGTATTACGATAATCATCATTTAAGAAAAGGCGATCACTCAAGGGGGTTTTATCAACTGTCTGTCCTTCTGGAACTTGAAAGATAGAGTGTCCTACATCATTGCGAGAATCAAGAGATTTCATTCCTAAATTGGTTGCAATATTCACACAATAATCAAGTATTTCACCAACTGTTTTTGCAAAAGTTCGTGCAAATTCTGCAGTTTGCTTTACTACATTCAGACAATCATTAGAAAGAGATTGATAGAAAGGATCATTTCCTACAACAAATGTCTCTGCCCAGTTACCCCACACTGTTTTATCAATTGGGGTACAATCTAAAATAAAAATATCATTTTCCTTAATAATATACTCCCCTGGCAAGTGAATACGCCTAGAAACGGCTTTGCCAGAATTTTCTCCTGCATTAATTAAAATTGGATACCAATGATCTACCAGTCCAACATCGGCGAGCATTTTAGTATATTCTATGGCAATTTCTTTCTCGCTCATCCCAGGATTAACTTTCTTTCCAAGCTCACGAGTTATGGGGATAACATGCTTCTGAATTTCAGAAAATCTTTTTAAATATTCTTCTCGAGATAAAAGATTAGTACTCATGAAATTAATTATTGCAGAAATGGGGTAAATTGCAAATTATGATAAAATTATATGATGAAAAAAGTAATTTTTATTTGTCGTGGAAATATGCATCGGAGTCCGACAGCAGCCGCCCTTTATAATGTTTTGAAAAAAGACGACTCTTTCGCGGAGTCTTATGGGACAATGGTTGATGTTGAAGGCAGAACTGGTACCAAGCTTTCTTCTTACCAAGAATTCGCAACTTTAATAAATTACCTGAAAAATCATTACGGAGCAGACATCTCAAATCATGTGTGCACCCAAGTTACCCCTAAACTTTTAGAAGGCGCTAACAAAATAATAGTAATGGCTGAAGAAGATTATATCCCAGATTGGCTTAGAAAATACAACTATGAACATTGGGATATAATTGATGATTTTTCAACCCTAGAGATACTTGTTGAGGATGTGAAATCTATAAAATCAAAAGTAGAAACTTTGTTTTCTTGATGACTATCTGATAATTTGCACTATCCCGATTGACAATAGCACGACAACAAAAGCCACTGCCTTCTTCTATTTATTTTTAATAAATACTCATTTTATAATCAAAATCCGCGTCAAATTCTTTGTAATTTACCGTAAGCTCTTCTCCTTTTTGGATATCTCTAGCCGCGACATCAATTTCCTCGTTAGGATTATTACTTATTAAATTTGGGCTATCTGAATGATTAAGAAAACGAGTATCGTCAAAACAAAGGATATAATGCCCATCCCTATTTTTATAAGCATATTTAAGAAATTGTTCACGCGCAGGTTCAGACAATTTTGGTATTTCAT
>Ga0209210_1001019_pt1 | contig 25311 bp, 24 predicted proteins | sample RifGroA1_FD_183991 | JGI IMG/M metagenome (GOLD analysis project Ga0209210, IMG submission 183991) | Contaminated groundwater microbial communities from Rifle, Colorado, USA - Rifle Groundwater A1 (SPAdes) (version 2) | ecosystem: Environmental > Aquatic > Deep subsurface > Groundwater >...
AACTACAAAGTTCAATAGAACAAATGTATTCCCCAAAGTGAAAAAGTGATTTGAATTAATATTTTATTAAGCGCCTTGCCAAATCATATTTTTCAATTACACGCTTTTTCACAGATACAACAAAAACAAATTTTTGACAAATATTTTTTTAGCGTAAAACATGTTATTTATGAATGTATTGAAAGGCTATTTTCTCGTTATAAAAATCGGTTTGGAGGCTCCACACGACGGACAAGCAAGAGTTTGGTTTGTTAAATAATCATTTTTGCAATAAGAACAAGTGGCCAAGTATTCAGGCATATTTCTTTCATCGGGTTGTAAGATAATTTTTTTTGACGGAAGACTTTTTTGTTCTATCCCGTAAAAAACCTTAATGCTTTTGTCAACAATGTTAAAAAACCTAACAAAATTTTTTGCAAACACCCCACGGTCTTCAAGCAAATTTCCATCAGACTCGCGAATTCTTACTAGTATTGTCGGTCCAAAATCTAGCCAAACGTCGGGGTTGTTTTTTTGATCGATTAATAAAAGTAAAATTGTCCCAATAAGTCACTGTCCTTGGTGGGTGAGACTTACCTTCGTACCTGGCAATTCTTTCCTCGTATTCCCACATGTCACGTTCTACATATTTGGCAGTTTCTATTGGGACGAGTTCTAAACCAATTCCATACTTGTCATATTTATCTTGATATTTTTTTGCAAGACTTTCTATGTCGTCTTTGTTAGAAACGCGTTGAACTATCGGTTTGGATAGCGGAGCTGCGGTTGTTCTTCTCAAGTCGGATTCGAAAAAATAGATTTTTTTGTATCTATCTTTAATTTCCTCATCCTGCCGGCTGGTTATATCACAACCCACCATGGACGAAAGGTAGTGAAGAGGATCATGTTTCCATGAAATTATTCTATTAAAATTACTATCAAGCCGGTATTTGTACGGGCCGTTGTCTTTAGTAAAAATGCCAAAAAAATAATCGGGATTATATAAATTTACAAAGTTAGTACTTTCTGACCTGTGTTCGATACCATTGTCGGCACTCATGTTAAGTTGATATTTTTGACGTTCTATCAAAAAAAGTCAATGTAGGCAATACAGATTGTTTGGATTTTGGCATTTTCCTCTCAGAAAGTGTAAAATCGGTGTATAATTTATGAGAGAGATAGATATGGAAAATAATCAAGAAAATGGTTTTGGACAACAACCTGAAGGTGGTGCACAAAACCAAGAGCGAAACATAACCCCCGAGCTCTTAAGGCAAATGGATACACGGGATCTTTACACCGTTCCCGGAGGAATGCGAATCACCGAGTTTAGAGAAGCTATCCGAATTGGAAATGTTCCCCAATTGCGCGAATCCTTGGAAAAAGCTCTGGCATGGATCGAAGGCGTGACTAATGGTGTTGACGCAGGGAATTACGACTTTGATATGTATATGGAGAAACTTAAATCCAATAGAGAAAGGAGAAAACAAGGTTTAAGGCCTGAGCGGATTGACGACAGGGAAATTGTCGATTTGAAGAACATGTTTGAGAGCGTTGAAACCTCAACAGATAGGCCAGAAACAAGTTACGTAAGAATGGCGGTTGAGGATGGACTGGAGAAGACGATTGAGCGAGCTCAATTTTATCGAAAAAACAAAGACGTGTATATACAGACATTTATAGAAGAGAGAGTGGGATTTTACGAGCGCCTTAATGAGGCAAATGAAAGAGCAAACAGAAAAACATTAGACGACGATCGTGTTCATGATTTTATTAATGAAGAAACCCAAGCAGAGAAGGAAAGAATGGATTCTTTGTCGAATTCGATAGGTGATCTAAAAGGCTTGCGCCATCATTATGATGCTAGGACAAAAGTTTTTGAACCGCTGTTTATTTTTACACAAAGGACTTGTGAAGACGAAGATTCTTGGATGCAAATGAATTCAAGGTCGCCCAAGCCAGATAAAGGTCATTGGATCGGTTTTTATCAAAGTAATCGCCTAGAGTCAGCTGGTGAGAAAGAGAGTCCTTGGGGACGTGCTGTAGACAGGACAAAGAACGCAATTGAAGATATCAGATGGGGGAAAATAAAGCTACGCGACGACGAAGGAAATGAGATTAAAGATAAATACGGAAAACACACTGGCCATAACATCTATCTGAACGGCTTTCGGACAACGGGGGATTTTGTCTCATGGGTTAAAGCACTGCTGCCATATACAGAAATTACAACAACTTTGCCAGCAAAGGAGGGATCAACACCGCAGACAGTGACTTCCCAGCGAATTGACGTCTTGTTTGCTGCATGGCGGGCGGCATCATCTGACGGAACGATTTCGAAACTGGCATGGGGGGTGGAACCTGCTAAAACTGTAAAAGTAAAAGATAACAATGGGGACGAGAAAGAAGAGCCGGTAAGAGATTCAAAAGGAAACATTGTTTACAAGTATTCTTTTGGAAACCCCCCCTTTGCAAGCGATATAAGAACGAAGTTGATTCATAATGATAAAGTTCGGGCTAACGAGTGGGGTTGGCCTGCAAACGACGAACGTGGCCGGATCGTGGATTTAGATGAGAAGGTGTTTCGCGATGAAAACGGAAATATTATCAGCAGTTATGAATATACAGAACAAGAATTTAGTGATTATCGAAGTTACGCACAGTCACATAGGGTGAAAGACTACAAGGCGATTTCGCATTCTGGACACCCATTAAGTATTGGACGAATTGGTAGGCTTGTTGACAGTTACGAGTCCAAAACAAATGTTACACTTAAGGGTTTTACTTATGAGGACAACGATGGACAAATTAAGCCTTTACAAAAAACAGAGAACGATGAATATTCACTTCACGACTTATCATATAAGTATGGTCTGTCCAGATCAAACCCTGATTTTCCTTGGTCGGATACAGAAATTAGGACAGGTTCAGAGGCTGCTGGTGAACCCACATCCGGCTCTTGGGGTCGGTACCACCTCGACACAGTCAGGGGTGAGAAAATTAGGAGCACCATGATTAGGGAGATTCCTGATGTGAACAAACTAACGGCGGATTTTTTTGAAGATTCGACTGTCAGATTTTGGGATAAGTTGGGCAAGCTTAAACCTGGTGAATTGAGGGATGGTGTACCACAAAATCCGTTTGCGTGGCATTTGTTGGGGATACTGAGGACCAGATCGAGGCAAAAGTTTACACCGAAATGGATGAATGGTGAAATTGGTTACCGCTCGGAAGACTATCAGAACAAAGTCACGAACACAAAAGAAGGAGAGTCTGGACAGAACTCTGTTTCAGTTGCCGATTTTTTGACGAATGCGATGCGGACGAATTGTGTTTCACAAAGCGAGAGCGATTGGATTTTTCATCAGATAGTCGGTTAAGGACATGTTCCACAATTGGACCCTTAAGACACCACAATAAGTAGCTTACTTCGCTCCAGATAAGTATGTTTACAATATTTTAATTCTGTAAGGTTAACATTTTTAAAAAAACGGAGTCGGCAAAAATCGTGCAGTCTCCTTCTTTTGGACACCTCGAAGCAGAAATTATTATGGTTTTGATGGAGGGTTAGGATTTTTTGGGGTTTGTCCCTTGGGTTGGGTTTCATACCAAGTTCCTTGTTTTGTTACAAATGTCGTAGACGGGGCACGAATATAACCACGCCTAACACCCCAAGAGGAGACTGATCTTGAGAAAAAGCCGCCCTCACCCGCTTCAGCCCTCTTTGCTTGATTATATACAAATGGTGTAAGAATGTTTCTCGATACAAGACCACCCGCAGCTCCGGCTGCAAACCCAAGTCCTCCGGCAAGCAAACCACCTTTTCCAGTCAAGTCAGGTGCCTCAATTCCTTTTCCAGCCATAAGTGATTTTACCATATTTGAAGCACTTGGGACCATTGCAAGAATTGCTAGAGCTGCAAATGTCCAAAGAATCGGCAGCGGATCCCATCCGGTGGCTGAATTTTGCGTTCCCAGGGTCAGTGGCGGGTACCAAAACTGCCGCGTTTGTCCACCGGCTGTGGTTGCACTAAAAATATTTGAAATTTGCGAATCGCCAAGCTGTAGGAAATTATGTAGATTGTTGTTTACTTCCGGATAGGTGGCACTAAGGAAAAGAACACAAAGCATTAAAAGTGCCCCCGCGACTGGGTAAACAGCCAAGTTTGCAACGAGGTTTTTCAGCCAAGTTCCGAATCCGCCAATTGGGCCAATTGCGCCGAACCCGATAAGAAACGGGGAAAAAATTACGGAAATTAAAATTGTGATGTATGTCCTGATAAGAAGGATAAAGACTTTTACGGAGGTAAGCAGAAGCCAGATAAAAACACCGATTGTCAAGAAAAATGCCAGGATACCCCAAAGAATTCCCAAACCAACACCACCAGCACCGCCGAGGCCAAAGAGATAGAAAATTGTTTGAAAGAAAGCAACGGCAAAAGGCCAGAAGATGCCCGTTAGCCAACCGATAATTCCGCCGATTCCAAAGGCCCCCCCAGGTCCGTCGGTTAATAATGTAAAGACCTTTTCCCATCTTCCGCTTCCACCCTGAATAAAATCAAACTGCGTAAAAATTAATGCTACAAGGCCGATAACAACATACATTAAATCGATCATCAGGCCGGCAATTGCGTAAGAGAAGGTAACGAGGATGAGGGTGATGATAATCTTCGGAATTGCCGACTGAATGGAGACAACCGTTTGCGGATTGAGTTTAACGCGAAACATGATCATAAAGGCGAAAACGATAATGATAATAACAAAAAGTCCGTACATAATATCGCGGCATTTCTGCCAGATGTTCTGCACCGGCCCCAACGCATAAAAGCCAAAACCTGCATTTTGAGCTTGTGCCTCGGGGATGATACTAAGCGATGCGAGTTTTTCGCGGACGTAGTTGACGCCCGATAACGAACGGTTCGGATTAAACAACGTTGCGAGGACACCTTTTTCGACATATGGTTGGGTCGATGTATCCATCGCCACCATCGGATTTTGTGCGGCACAACTGTCAACGCCGCCGCCCTTAAAAATACATGTAATTGCGGTTTGGGCAAAGTTTGGGAACATGGCAATTAGGCTATACATTACCCACTGGACTTGGGCTGCGGTATATCTTTCCCCAAAAATCTCTTGTGGGGGAGAAGTTTGTGTATCGTACACTTTTGTATACCACTGTGTGAACGATTGGTTGTACCAGGGGTTAGTCGATTGTGCCCTTGCTTCAGGGGCGGAAAAGTAAGACAGGGATGATACAAAGAGAATTAGAAATGACAACGTCGATAGCAACAGTTTCTTAAATGCACCCATGTCAAGTTAATAATACCACATACTGGTAACAACGGCACAAGAGTGAAAAGCTGGTTGTGCGAAGCGGGTTTTGGGTAGCGGCAACTAAAAATATTTAGGATAAAAGAAAGACGTCCAACTTTTTCTGTCAATGACACCCTCTCCGCCTTAAAAGACGGAGTTTCCCCAGGGAGGATGGCATATAAGCAAAGTTTAAGATTTTATCAAAAGCAAAGCTTAATTCTGTTTGCACATTTTCAGAGTTCAATCCTGCCCGCTAGCTTGCGTAGCTAAGCAGGCGGGTCATCCCCACCATGAAGGGTGGGGATTTCTTGAAAGCTGTTATAAAATTATTAAATGTGGAGGGACGGAAAAAACCCCGAAGTTTCATTGAGCGATTAATTAGGCTCACAGACGCCTGTGGTGTTGTTATAGCAACAATACCAGTTGGGGCCGTTTGGAATGAACGATCGGTCGCCTTGCCACGGCCATCCGAAGGGGAAGTCGTTTTGGATTAGATAGATCGCGGCGTCGCAGTAAGATCTACCCGTACCCCAGCGATATTGTGATTGGGCACTGGCTTTACACTCATTGCATTGATTATATTGACCAACGGCGATGAGGTCCCAGCTGGTTTTGTCAAACGAAAAGACGATTTCGGCGCCGGGGGTTTGCCAACCCTGTTGGTTGATGTATTTTTTCCAAAGAAGAGTGCGAGCGGCAAGTTCCCAGGCGTCGGATAGGTTACAACGATCAAGAGATACTGGACCGTTGTTAATATATTGCATATCACCATCGGTAATAGCCATTGGGCCATCTGGTGAGTTGGGGCCGCAACCAGTAGCGTTACCGGTTTCTATAAACCAAATTGCTCTGAGATATTCGCAGGGAACATTGTATTCGTCCGCGACTTCGCAGATAGATTTACCACCCGGTACCCTATAATTTCCGGAAACGCTTGGAATTAAGTTTCCCTCAACACAATCTCTACCTTCACAAAACAACGGTTGGGTGCCATACCCTTTCGGACGAAGCAGTGTCTGTATTCCGGTTAAGAAATATTCCTTAATTCCTCCGATGTGGGGAAAGTAAATTTGCGCTCTGTCACCCGGGGTTTGGTTGGTGGGGTCACCCGCGTAGATTGGGTCGCCCGATTCGTCCGAATATCCAACCTGAGACGATGCGGGCATGTCATAGATTCCCTCGATTGTGTTTCCACCTCCGATTTTGGGAAACATTTTCCGAAAGATTCCAGTGGAACCAACAACTAGTTTTGTCCAAACCTCATTGGCGAGCGGCGTTCTTGTTTCAAGCTTCATGTTAACCATAAGCTGGTTTGTACAACTTTGTGTTTGTGGGGGTGTTGAGTAATTTGGTGTACAGATTGTATCAATTGAGGGGGCACATTTAAAGTTTACGTCTCCGTTGCAGTATGTGCCCGGACTCCATACTCCACCCCCCGTTGTAGTACATGTCCAATCAACGGGGACACAAACTCCTGAAATGTTTGGATCTGTTGATGATTCACATTCCGTTTCACCTGAGACGTTGGGGTTGCTGTTACATGTTCCGGTTACACAGATTCGACCTAGTTCACAATCATATTGACCATAGTTGGTGTCGCACGCTTGGCCATCATTCACCAAACACCTTCCGCCGAGAAGGTTCTCACATAGGTTTCCATAAGGAGCTGCCGGCGTGCCATCGCCCCAAAGAAAGTAAGTGCAAAATACCTGTGCCGTGTAGTTAATGCGTGCACGTAGCGTACCCGCAAACAGATCGTCTCCCGGATTGTTTCGCACCTCACGGTATGAACAGTAGGGCGATTCAGGAATAAACCCGCTTGTTGGCATTTCGTCTAAGGCAGCGTCTTTATACGCAAAAGTCTTTTGCAACAAAGTTGATAGGTCGTATGTTTCTTCCATATGCGGAACGAAGAGGTTGGCGTTTTGGATGTCGGTTACACTAACGCTAATTATTCGGAAATTTGGAGAAACACTGATTGGTGAAACACCAGCAGATTTAATCCTAATGTCACCAAGACGGTCTTCTGTTGAAGAAAGTGGCGCGTAAGGAAAGAGGTTGCCAAAGACGGCCGGATTTATCAGTGAGAAATTAAAGCAAAGCGTAACTGTTCCAATAAGCGGAATTGGTGTTTTAATGGCAATGCAGGTATTACCACGCCATGATTTGTAGTTTACGAGAAAGTTTGAAAAATCTTGGCCGAGATAGTCTTCCTCAATTGGTGGCCTGAAACCGTTGTAGTCTGCGAGGTGGTATTGACGTTTCACGAGGTCTGAGAGTGCGGAAACTATATTTGTAAATGAGTTAAAGTCAGAAAGCTGCCATTGTCTGTAACAGGGTGCGGGGATTCCCGAACCAAAGTCGATGTTTAACCCGAATACGTTGAAGAAAGGAATTGAAATTGCGCAACCGACCACTTGGTTATGTCTAATTCCAGCAAGGGGTGTCCCGGGGGCCGGATCGGGTGTATTGACAGAGGTAACAGCATCGTTGATTTCTGAAACCTTTTCCATATTTTGAATCGAGAAGGGAAGTAATTTTTTGACCGGGCCCGAATAATCGGTTTGCAAAAGGTGTCCGGGAAACCTTTGCGAGTCTGGGTGAACGCAGCAGTATTTATTTTGTCCGGCACACTGTTCTTTTCCGTCGGGAATGATCCAGGGAACATAATAAGGCTCGGCGAACCAGCTTATTGGGGCGGGCCATTCGTTTAAACACTGAACCTGTCCGGCAGACACTCGGGTGGTAGAGCACGTCCCTGGACGGCCAGTTGATTTTCCCATACAATCCGAACCGGGGTCCCAATAAGGGTATTCGGCCCGACCGATAATACCATTTAAATACCAACTGACATATTCATTAACCTTGGTTGCATTGTCCACAGTTTCCTCGTTTGGGTTATAGGCATTTATTACCTTCGGTTTCCCCGGGTCTGCACCCACCGACGGTTCGGTGTAACCCATAATTGGAAGCTCGGCTCCGGAAACATCAACAGCTACATTTTTTGAATTGGTTATGGTGAAAGAACAAGTTTCTGTACCATTACTGTTGATCCGGCAAAATCCACAATCTGCATTGGTTTCACACTCATTAAGTCCTGGGTCGCAACCACCAAAACGCCGGTCGCTACATTGATTGGGTCCTTCGCAATATTTACAAGCATAATCAACTTGTGACCTGGGCGGTTGATTGGGTGTGACCGTAGTTCCGCCGGAGGAATATATGGGGAAGTTTGGTGGTCCGTTGTTGAAATTTTTTGTTACGGTTACATTTTGTGTTACGAACAAATCGTTTCCACAAAATATGGCAAGGTCTTCCGCATTTGGATCGCAGGGACTTCCCTGGTATGGACGAAGAGAATGAAATTCATTGTCACGTGATGCTTGAAAGGTGGAATCGTATGGTGCGGTTTTATTACAAGGAAAAGGATAGGGTTGCGCGCTGTTGTAGCGGGGCCGCGCTTCTCCCTCCGGTAAAGGTGAGGTGTATGAGGGGTTACTGACTGTACACGGACCGATGCAGACTCCAAAGTGGTTTGAAACCGTTCTCTCGCCGCTTGCGAGAGTATTAAGAAACTGCCTTCCGGTTGCATTTGGTGTTTGCGCGACCATTGTTGTTGAACCGCCTCCGTCCATATTCATTCCTGTTAACGCTCCGCATTGGCGCAACATTTGCGCCCCCTGAAGAAAAGATGCTCCACGGGTGGTTGGGAGGTCGCCGTTAACCGCAATCATAATTAGAGTGTTTGAATTAATCCCCATCAACGTTCTTGGACGGACGGTACAATAGGTGGCGCCAAGTCCACCGCACCCTGGAGCTAGACATGAAGTTTGTGAACACATACTGACCTTGTTGGCAACCTGTCCACCCATGACAAGAACATTAACACCGCTGACGACGCTCCAAATTGGACTGGGTTGGCTTTGCATAATACTGATGTCGTCGTTTCTGTCAATTGAAGCAACGATACCAACACTCCTGTCGGTCGAGTAAACATCACCCCGATACGAATTAAGACCCAGCGGGTCGCTTAGCGAAACAAATCCGCTACCGTTAATTGCCAGAGCCGCCCCGACATTTCCCAAAAAAGCTGAAGTGGCGGTTCCTAAATATTGCCTTGGTGTAGTTGTGTAGTAAATATTGTTGTCGGTGATGTCTACCTTCACAATATGGGCAACGATTCGTGACGGCGTATTTAAAACAATTTCTTTATAAGTAATACTACTTGTTCCGGAAAAAAGTGGGGAGAATCCGCCATTACAATCAAAATTGTCTGGGCTTTGGGCAGAAGCTTCCGTTACAGAAATAAAAAAAAATAAACAGAAGGCAAAAAAAGTTTTCAAAATCCGCTTTGTAAACATGACTAAGTTTAGCACACGGTTGGAGACAGAGAATAGAGTATAAGAAGAAGGAAATTAGGAAATAGAAAATAGGAGTAAGAAGTGGGTTGCGGGGTATCAGGGTGTCAAACTTACACTCTTCTACTCTGTTATATTATGCGTTTACGGTAAACTGTGTGACATTTGCTCCGGTGAACTGCTGAATAAGAACCAAAATTAAATAAGCCAGCGCCACAATTACGATTCCAATAATCGCATATGTAATTGTCTTTTGTGCTGCTGCTGCGTTTTCCGGGTTTCCGGCGGAGGTGAGATATTTGAAACCTCCGAGAATTAGCATGATAAAAAGGATAATTCCAGCCAAAAAAAGAACTGATGCAACAACATTTTGAAAAATCCATTCGAAACCTTTAATTGTTGCCACACTGCCTTCAACATGAACGCTGGGAACCGGGTTGGTCATAAAATAATTTTAGCACAAAAAAAGCAGCCCCGTTGGGACTGCTTTTTTATTAAGGTCAAATACTAACCTTACGGCGTTCCCGGAATAGTGAACGTTCTCAAACTCACTCCGAAGAAGCTTTCGATAAGAGTTAATATTGCCCATGCTGCAAAGACGATTACCAATCCAACCAAACCAGCTGTGATTTGATTTCTTGCTGCTTCAGTCTTGCCCTTGTCTCCACCGGAGGTGATCCATTTGATACCACCCAATACCAGCATGAAGAAGAAAGCGACCGCTGCAACAATCAAGATAAACGATATTGCCAAACCAACTAACGAACCAAAGGAAATATTTTGCAAATTTTCAAATCCTGTTGGTGCATTAAGGTTCAAGACATCACCGGTTGCTAATAAATTCATTTTTTCCACCCCCTTTCACCCTTTAAAAAGGGAAACCCAAACTAGCGAAGCAAGTTCAGGTTAAAACTTCTTAGATTAACTTGGAAGAAGTTTTCGACGATGCTGAGGATTGCCCACGCAGCGAAAACTATAACAAGCCCGATTAGTCCAGCTGTAATTTGACTTCTAGCGCTTTCAATTTTGCCCTTGTCTCCACCGGAGGTGATCCATTTGATGCCTCCAAGGATAAGCATAAAGAAAAAAGCTAAAGCTGCAACAATAATTGCAAAGGTGATAGCGATAGTTACCAGTTCGCCAAAGTCGATATTTTGAAGGTTGCTAAACTGCGCAGGGGCGTTAATGTTAATTACTTGTGCCAGTAAATTTTTCATAAGTACTTATATTATCCTTTATCGGATATTATGATGTCAAGCGCCTTGCGTTTAAGGAGCAAGTGACCGCAAAATCGCCGCCGGGTTGAGAATATTTGGAAGATCAATAATCCCACCGAATATTTGTGCGATAAAAAGTGCGGCAACGACTATCGTAAGCCCAATTGCGCCGGAAAACATCGTCGATCGGGCGTTTGCTAGTTTTGCCTTGTCACCCCCCGATGACATCCAGGCGATACCTCCGGAAATTAAAAGGAAGATGAAATAAACTCCGGCAACAATTGTCAGAAGACCAATTGCTTTTGACAAAACCCCACTGAATAGTATGTCCCAACTATTGCCGGGGTTTCCATAGACACCGATTCCGTTTATTGTTCCGCCGACCTGAAGCGGATTTTGACTTAGATAATTTTCCATATTAGGGAGTGAAAATTGTTATTTGCAAAAGTGCATTCGGATTTCCGAAAATAAGCCAACCGAAAATTGCCGCCAAAATAAAAGAGCCGGCGGCGATTAACAGCCCCAAAAGTGTCTGCCAGATTTTTTGCCAAGCGCGGGCCATCTTTTCAGGGTTTCCCCCGGCCGACATAAAGTCGTATCCGGCAAGAATGATGTTTATAAAAGCATAGATCCCCGCAACCACAATCATCGTCCTGACAACCATGGTGAAGAATTTCTGTGGTCCAGATCCGGTTCCAGTTATTAGGGCTCCCCATCTGGATACGCCAGGCGGCGCATCGATTGTTCCCCAAGCTGTAGCGAGTAGTTTATCCATAAAACTTATGGTGTTGGATTTAAGATATTAAATCCAAAAACGGTCTGAACAATTACTATTATCCAATAACTTACGAAAATAATCAAAAAACCAATCAATGCGGACGTTGCAGCTTTCTTTCCGCGGGCAACAGATTCTTTATCTCCACTTCCGGCGCCAGAAATCATCATAATTCCGCCAACGACCAAAAGAAGAAATAGAATTACCCCAGCCAAAGCAACGGCGTTGAAAAGGACTACCGAAACAAAATCGGCAAGACCCTTTGTCTGCCCGAAAGGTGAGTGAAAGATTGAGCCGATGTTTACTTGGGTTAAGTAGTGCATGTTTTATTGCTACCTTGCTTAAAACCACGGCATTCATGCCGTGGATGTAGCAAGTTTTCGCGATTAACTTTGTTAATCGCAAGCGACAAAATACCATGGGCTTTAGCCCGTGGTATTTTATTTTAACTTAAAATGTGCTCGTAATGTCGCCAAGACCGAGTACGTTAGCAACTATTTTAACAATCCAATATGCTGAAAAGATAATAATAAATCCGACAGCAGCTGTTGTAATTATTGCTTTTGCCGACGCCGCTTTTTTCGGATCACCGCCCGAGAGCATCATGTTGTAACCACCAAGTATAAGCATCAAAAGAAGGATTAGACCGGCAATCGGAAAAATGTACTTTAAAAGTGCGGAGACAATGCTCCCGGGAGAATTGGAAAAGGAGAACGCACCACCTTGCGATTGAATCGTTTGATAAATAGCGGGAAGATTAAGTTGAGATGATGTTGGTGCTGGAGTTTCTTCAACAATGCGTTCGCAATACAGAATTGCATCACAATTGTTGTTAAACCCCAAATCAGCACAAATTTGAGTGGTGCCGGAAGGTAACCTGTAGCCGGCAAAACAGGCAGTCTGATTGGGATCAAAATAACAAGGAGTATTATTTCCGGGTGGTGAGGTGCAGCCCCAGGTGCCCTGAGCATTAACATGAGCGACAAAGAACAGTCTTGAAAACAGGAATAAAAATAGAATTGGTAAAACCTGTATTGGTGTGTTGAATATTTTTCTTCTCACGTTTGATTTATAAATTCGCTATCTTAAATTATATACAATTTTTGAACAAAACGCCTTAACAACTCCTGGGATTGTTGGATAAACTGTTTAGTACCCTTTACAGTCCCGGGAGTCGCAAAATCCTGATTCCTATAAAATCCAATATGAAAACCGAGAAAATAATCATCATCAATCCGGACAGTGCCGCTGTTAATAGCTCTTTTCCCGATTGGAGTTTTCTTTTGTCACCGGCGGCAGTCATGATCATAAAGCTGGAATAGATAATTAAAAGAAAAGAAACACCACCGGAGATCCCGATTGCCCAGCGTAAGATAAATGCAAGGAAAGCGTTTTTATCACCAACCGGAAGGCAACCGATTGCGGTGTTGATGCTGTCTGTCCCGCATCTGGGACTTAATGCCTCCTTTGGGGTTAGTGGGTAGATGTCTACTAATTGAGTAACGCAGCAAAAACAATCTGCAGTTGCGCCACCTCCAAGCTGGCAATCGTAAGCCTGGTTTGGAGCAGGTGGTCTTGCACATCGTGTTGTGTCTGGATTTCCTCCCGTATTTGTACAGTTGCCTACAGGGTAGGCTGGGTCTGTGCACCTAGTGTTACATTCGGACCAGGCTGACGGGTAAACAGTTGGAGTTGGAATAACGCAAATACAACTGCAGCTACTCCCGAACGTACTACATTTTGGAATGTAACCCGCGGATTGATTGCAGTACCCAGGTCCCTGAAGTGGCTGACAGACACCTGAAACTTGAGTACAACTGCAATTTCCCGGTCCCGGAGTTGGTGTTGGGGTTACACATTGGCAATTACAGAAATTACTACCTCCCACTGTCTCTTGATAACAACTGGGAACGAAACCTGCGATGCAATTGGAAACAGGATTTGAACCGAGTACACAACTTGTGGACGGTCCAGGCATCCCCGCCCACTCGCATGCGCAAGTTCCCGGTGTGGCCTGCGCCTTGGCTGTGCTTGGGAAAGATATAAAAAATATTGAAACAAAAAGAAACGAAAAAAAGACTAAAAATAAAATTCGATAAATTAATTTCATTCCAGATAAAGTTTAGCACATTGAGGTCTTCGGGAAACGGGACTTTTAAAGCCCTGGAAGGCGCAAGATTCGAAGGCCGATGACATCAAGAAGATATACGGAAAAAACGATCATTAAAAGTCCTGCAATTGCCGCACCTAGAAGTTCCTTCGCAGCTCGTGCACGGTATGGATCACCACCTGAAGTCATCATTAAGTACCCGGCAACAATCATTAAAATAAAGGCAACTCCTGCGCCGACGCCGATCGCCCAAGGAAGAACAAAACGCAAAAATTCTGTGGGACTGGTGACGGCGACACAGCCAATAGCCGTTGCAATTCCCTGTTCTCCGTTTGTAACACAGCGGTTACTGAGTTTATATCTATTCAACCAATCGTCCCCCGGCCTGGTGCAACAAGATTGAAATAGTGGACAACCAATATCGGAAAAAGGGGGGTTTGATCCTTCCCAGAAATAGTCCGAATCTGTTGGACAATTAAGAAAAAAACATTGACCCGGCGTATTTGAGAGTCGACCGATACATTCGGGAGGTTGGGCACAACAGATGTTTCCAGCAACACAGTCGAGCCGACCCTTGTCTCTATTAGTGGGGCAGCTTCCGTCATCAGTGATACAAGTACCAGGCCTTCCGTCTTCCAAATAACCGCAGGTTGCCGTGACATAACATTTTCCATAAGCAAGACTACAAACGGCAAGACTGGTATTACACTCTCTTTCACAGTTGGTCGATCCCGGTGTGCAATCGGGTGAGTCTAGCCCGAGGGTACAGTTGATATAACCGGAGGAGCAGGAAGTTGGCGTGCCTTCCCTGCAGTAGCTTTGGCCATCAGTTTTACAAGTCCAGAAATCCGGGCAGTCGTTGGCGCTTTCGCCACAACGGCAATTTGCCGGGTAGCAATATGAATTGAGGCAAATTCCTCCGTTTTGCTCGCACGCGCTGGCTGGAGTACCTGTACAGTTATACTGTTGGCATGGGTTTGGGCCATCAAATCCGGTACAGATTGGATAAGTTGGGGTGATTGTTGGGACACCTGGTGTGGATGAAGGTGGTGGGGAAGGTTGGGGTGAGACGCCTGGGGTAATTGTATTTATTGGTGAAGGGATTGGCGTGGTGGACGGAAAAGGTGTCGTGGTATTTGTTGGAATGGGTGAAGAGTATGGTGCGCAGTAGCCGTTACAAACATATGAAGAGTTGCAGCACCAGGCGGCCGGGTCTTGGGGGTTACAGGAGTAGTTATCTGGAGTACAAGTTGGAGTTGGAGGTACGCTTGAACAACAATAGCAAGCACTTAATGGCGACTCGGTGCAATAATAGTTGGTTGCGGTGCAGCTTGTCGGGCTGGGGTTTGACGTGCTGCATTGTGCTTGGGGTCTTGAGGGGTAATTGTTGGGACAGTATAGACCGCAGTTTACCTGGGCAGATACAACTTTGGCACTTCCTAAAAAAAACAAAAACAGTAGTAGAGGCAGGAATAATTTTTTGAGCATTTTCAAATTAAGTTTAGCATTTTGTTGTAGTAGTTAAAACAACGCGAAAAGGTACTGGTATAATGATAAAAGTAACTCAAATGTCAAAATTCAAAGCTCAAAATTGTAAATCAGGACGGCATTTTATTTATAAATATTTGATTTATATGTTGCTGTCCTTATTTACTTTTATCCTTTTACTCCCCGCCCGCACCGCCTTGCAGAGCATGGCGGGCAGGTTTCACCTTTTCTCTCTTGTGTTGGCTGAGCCCGACTGTAATAACCCCTCAATTGGCGATATCGATTTTTGTTTGGCTAAAATTCAAAAGGAGATTGATGCCCTCACCCCTGCGCATGAATACAACAAAAAGGAATTGGCCGATCTAAAAACGCAAATCACAAGTTTGACTTCGCGAATTAATGCCCTATCAAAACAAGTGGAAAAAACAGAAAGCGATATTAACAACCGTGAAGATGATTTGGCTTATGCACAGAAGATTTTTGAAGCGAAGACACAAATTCATTACAAATACATCAGATTTTACGATCCGTTTCAGGCATTTCTTGCTTCCGATAGCGCGTTAACGGCATTTGAGGAAATAGGTTTACGACAAAAAGTTGCAAGTGAGGACATTAAGACGATGGAAAAGTATGCCCAGGATTTAGTGAAGCTGAAAAACGATAAAGCAAATTTAGAGAAAAACAAACTAAGCCTGTCGGCTGCAAAAAACACTGTTTCACAACGGGCAACATTTTTGCAGACTGAGGTTGATAAAACTGAAAGTTACCTCTCTAGCCTTTCGGCAAAACAGCAGGCATTAATTGCACAAAAGGAGGGTGGTTTTCAAACTTCTGTTGGAGATACCCCCGCAACCCTCGAACCCTGCACGGGTCCTCCGGCGAGTTCTAATTTTTGTGACCCAGGATACCGACCGGCTTACGCAGCCTTCTCTTTTGGCGCACCCCATCGAACCGGAATGAGCCAATACGGCGCGTATGGCAGGGCAAAGTCGGATCAGATTGCGGAAACAATCCTTGCAGATTATTTTCAAGGTGCAACGCTTGATAAAAATTATGCGTCCCCGTCGACAATTGGCGTTACAGGATATGGACGAGTATCTTTTGAAGACAATTATTTATTGGGAATCTACGAGGTCCCCGAGAGCTGGGGTGACAATGGGGGTTATGAAGCATTAAAGGCTCAAGCAGTGACGGCAAGATCGTATGCACTTGCTTACACAAATAACGGTAGTGGGACGATCTGCACAACCGAAGCATGCCAGGTGTATAAGCCGCAGTTAAAAAGTGGAAAATGGGCGCAAGCTGTACGTGATACTCGAGGGTGGGTTTTGATTAAGGATGGAAAACCTGCGAAAACCTATTTTGCCTCGACGTCTGGAGGCTACACAATTTCTCAGTGGGGCTGGACTGGTATCAAAGATGCTAAAGACGGCAACTGGCCGAGCTCTGCTTATGAAAAGATTGCCGGTTCTCCCTGGTTTTATAAAGCGTGGTTCAAGTCCCGAGGTGGTGCGACTTGCGGTAAAAGTAATCCCTGGCTAACCGGCGAACAACTGGCAGACATTGTTAACGCTTGGAGTGTGATTTACAAAGGTGGTGGTGATGTCTCGCGCGTTTCCCCAGTTGACACTTCCTGTTGGGGTGGAAACCCATACACGGTTTCTCAGCTACAGAGTATTGCTGGTTACAGTAGTGTAACGGATGTGTCTATCGTCTATTCAAATTCCGGCTCGACACTATCTGTGCATTTACAGACCAACAAGGATCCTTTGACAATTCCGGGGGATCAATTTAAAAAAGCATTCAACCTTCGAGCCCCGGGATACATTGGTCTGAAGAGTTCTTTATTCAACATAGAAAAATTATAGTAACAACTCAAAACCACAACTTAAAACGCATAACCTTTGGGGATTTTTGTTCAAAATTTGAACTTTGAACTTTAAGCTTTTAACTTAAAATATTGATTTAACAGTTTAGCTTTGAAGATGCTATAATCTTTTCAAGCTAGCTTCCTTATTTAAAGAAAAACTATGCCTGACCTGTTTGTCTCAAAAGAGAAAGTGCAAAAAGAAAAAGTACACGATCCATCGGTGGAAAAAACTAATGCTGAGGTTCGTGAGGAAATACACAAACGGGAAGGGAAGCTTGAAAGTGGAGAGTTAAAATACCCAAAAGACGAGCAGGAGAAAAAAAGCCTACCCGGACATTCGAATAATCCCTTGGCTTCTTATAATTATTTTCCTTCTAAGGTGGATTTTATTAACAAAGACCCCGAAGAAGAAGTCATTCTCTTTTTACGGAAACATCCGATAACTAATCTAAAGTGGATTGTGCTTTCGTTTGGAATGATTGTTTTCCCGGCATTTGCTTCAGTTCTTCCCTTTTTCGATTCCATTCCGTCTAATTTTTCTTTTTTACTTGTAATTAGTTGGTACATGGTTACCTTTGCCTACGTTTTCGAAAATTTCTTAAACTGGTTCTTTTCGGTAAATATTGTTACCGACGAACGTATTTTTGACGTTGACTTTTACAACCTTATTTACCGTAAAATCACTGATGCAAATATCGACCAGATCCAAGACGTGACGGTACAGATCGGTGGCGGTCTAAGGACAATGCTAAATTACGGCGATGTTATTATTCAGACCGCGGCTGAGATACCCGAGATAGAATTTGAAGCAATTCCCATGCCCGATCGTGTTGCAAAAGTATTGCGTGAACTTCGAATCCAAGAGGAAGTTGAGAGGCTGGAAGGGAGGGTGAGATGAATTTTCTCGACCCTGGCCAACTTAGGGATTCGGGGTTTTTTATCCTGAAGATTGCCTCTGTTGTTCTTCTTGCTTTGTATTTTGTGTATGCGTTTATTATTGTCAGGCAGGTAAATCTAATGACGCAAACAATTGACGTCGCTTTCAAAAAGCCGCTTAAGGTGTTTGCAGCACTGCATTTAATTTACGCTCTTCTGGTGTTACTTTATGCGATAATAATGTGAGTTAAGTCGATGGTTTTACAAACAAATACAGTCAAAATATCCGGTGTTCCTTCGGATGAGGGTTGGTCGGCTTCTTTCGAATTTTCCTTTAAAAACGAGAGATTTCCGCACGGAGTAACGCTTTTCTTGGTTTTTTCCACGATTCGGAAAAATATGGAATTTTCCGATTCAGAAGTGAGTAGGAAAATTTTACAAAGATTCCAGGAGGAATATTTAAAAGCGGCAGCCAAACCACCCGACCTGGCGCTTAAAGATGCAGCAAGAACGATCTTCGACGAGTTTTTCCAGAAGCTGGACGGACTTGAAGTGGCTTCAGCTTGCTATCTAAACGGGACTTTTTACTCATCGTGTCTTAATGGCGGTAAACTCTCACTTTACCGTGATGGGTTTCTCGTCAAAATTCTTGACAGTGTTTCTCCAAGGGTTGTCTCTGCATCTGGTTATCCTAAAGAAGGGGACTACATGCTGCTAGCGACGTCCGATTTTTTCAAAAAGATTAGCCCCTCAGAGTTAAAAGGCTGTTTTTCAAAAGGTGTAAAAACTATTGAAGAAGTTGTTTCTCTGCGAATTCATGCCACGGCAACTGCCTCTGTTGCTGTTGTTAGTTTTGGTTTTGGGAATAACTTTACTGAAGAATCTGTGGATATTGGAACAAGTGCTTCGTTAGTAAACATCCGCGGCCGAGGGGCACAATTGAGAAATATGGGGACTGGTTTTCTGGAGAAAGTGCATAATATTTTTCCTAAAAGAAGGCTTTTTCTCAACCGCCAAGATTCTGAAGTGGGAGTAAGAAGTAGAAAATTAATTGTCGTCGGAGTTATTCTGACGCTGCTTTTAGGGATTAGCATCTTTTTTGGCGTTTATAAGAATAAAAAAGACGCCTACAAAAACACTTACTCCGAACGGTTGGCTTTTGCGAAAACAAATATCGAAGATGCTATTAGTATGAAAGCCGTTGATATTTCCCGCTCGAGAGAATTGTTTATGCAGGGAGGAGATGTCTTGCAACAGCTTGTTGCGGAAGGGATAAAAGATCCGGAGATTGATGCGCTGACAAAAATGGTGTCCAATAACAAAGGTGAAATCTTGGGTGAAAAAGAAGTCTCGCCCCAACTCTGGCTTGACTTAACACTTGTTGTTGACAATTTCTCCTCTGATAGTTTAGCAAGTGACGGCCAATTCGTATACAATCCCGATTTCTTAAAAAGAAGTATTATCAGCGTTGATTTGAAAAGCAAACGTTCGGCAACGGTTAAGATTCCTGAAAATATCGGGGCAAGTGCAATTATTGCCAAATCAACCGATGTTTATCTATTGGGAAATGATGGACTGTACGCTTTAGAAAAATCGCGTAAGGAAGTTGACAAAACTTGGTCTGAAACACCCCGTATCGCGGGTTTCGCTTCAAATATTTATTTTTTAGATACAGAGAAGGGTGAAATTTTGAAATCATCAGGGACGGAAGCTGGTTTTTCCGAAGCGAAAAAGTGGACTACATCGGAGAGGGAGGGCTTTGACGGTGTAAAGTCGTTTGTTGTCGATGGCTTTGCGTGGGTTTTAAAAAACGATACCCAGATTCTTAAATTTAGTTATGGAAACGGCTTGAATTTTCAACTGAAAGGCTATCCATATGAGCTACCCAATTATGATTTGCTGGCAACCGATGAGAATTCGGAAAATCTCTATCTGTTAGTCAGGAAAGACAAAAAGATTTCCGTTTTCGACAAAACGGGACGGTACCAATACAACTTAAACGCCGACGTTTTTGGGGACACTAAAGACTTTTTAGTTTTTGAAAGTGAAAGCAAGATAATTCTTCTGGCAGGTGAGAAGTTGTACGAAGTAAAAATATAATTTCGTACAACTTTTGTTGTGGAGATAGCGAGAAATAATTGGAACCAGATTGAAGAATACATTTTCAAGTGGTTTACCGTGCTCAAAACTTCTCCTTCATGCTTAAATTTAGCCTCAGACAACAAAAATTCATTCCAGTAATTAATCACATCATGTTATATGAACCATAACAGTTGTTTTCCTGTGTTTCAGTTTACTGTAGGCATCCAAGGGACGTTACCGACATTTTTGACATAACGATTCCTTCCCAGACTTTCGCAAGCCTCGATTGCTTGTCCCTCTGCAAAAGTAACGTAATACGTCTTTTCTTTTTCAGTTTCGCTCTTGGGGCCTCCCGAGATATCAAAAGCTCCAATCTGTGTTAGTAAATCGCCCAATTTATCCTTATTTTGATAAAAAGTCACAATAAACGTGTTTGAAGGTTGTACCGCACCATTTTGAGTTATAAATGAGCTGGGAACGTCTGGACATGAAATTTTGTACGTATTACTGGTTTCTCCAATGTTCGGCTCCCAATACACACTTGGTATTCGGAACACTTCCCTTTCTTTATACAGACGTGCCAATGAATCACACAGTTTATTGTCGTTTAGTTTAAACTTATATGAATCTGGTGGTAAGGATTTAGGGTCTAAAGTCTTCACGTTATATTTGGCAAGAGTTTCTTCGGCAATCTGTAGTGATACTCCAGCTTTAAAAACAACATAGAACTGATTAGAAGCATTGCCGCCTCCACATTGACTGACGCTTCTTACATTTAAAATGTTTCGTCTCCAAAAAAGCAGAGCTGTTGTAATAAGGAGAAAAAGAGCAGTTCCAAAAATAAACAGGGTCTTTACCTTAGTTTTCATATTTGTTAGCGCAACCGTAATTATAGTATCAAAATACCCGTTTGATTACGAGTTTATCAAATTTCTGCTAAACGATTAGCACACATTATAAGTTATTACCTCAACCTTACTTGACTTTACATTTTAACCCTCTCAGGCACAAAAAGGGATCAAAGGGGAAGCGTTTTACATGATAATTAAATTAGGCGTTTATTTCTAAACGCGAAACCGGAGCTCGATTTTAGATATTTCTCAAACTTAGTTGCTAATCTTCGATTTTTAAAAGCAGCATAAAATTCAAGTTTAATTGGCAAGGAATCTTTAGTTGCTTTTACCCCACCCCGTTTGTGTTCCAACATTCGCTTTTGAAGACTTGAGGAATAACTAGAATAATATTTATTATTATTCAGTTTCAGGATATAAGTATAGAACATCTTATTTGTCCCACTTCGTTAAAACTACGCGGGACACACTTTGCATTTTTTCCTAGAAGGAATTCTGTAATTCACAAAGGGTGGTTTACCACGCGAAGCTCTGGTAATATACCAGAGCAAAGTGTGGAGATGGAGGGAATTGAACCCTCGTCCGAAAAGCATTCATTACAATCCTCTACAAGCTTATCCGATCTTTTTATTTTCCCTTAAACCTTACCTACCGGAAGGATGATTTAAAGTAAGATTTTAAATTTTCAACTTCAAATCCAAAATCAGGAATTTAAAGTCTATCTCTATGGGTTTATGCCGATTCTGTTCGAAAGAGAAGCAAACAGAGCGACACCAACTTTTAAGCTAACACAGTTTGGTAAGCGGGTTGCCCCATTCCACCAAAGAGCGTATTAAACGCTAAAGCCGGGCTGAAATTTTTATTATCAGCTTTTATTTTTCGATAGTTTTTACAAGTTTCTATCAAACTTGGCTTGCAGATTGTAAAGGTGCGATCCGTCGAAACCGATCATCCCCGTGTAATCTTTACTTGTTTGAATCCTTGAGTTGATATTGGATATCACGCTCAACATCCTTTTTCTTCACGCTTTCGCGTTTTTCGAACTTACGCTTAGCCTTTGCTAGAGCTAATTCAAGTTTGTAAAGACGATGCTTATTATACAATTTTACAGGCACCAAAAGCAAACCTTGCGATCTCATTTTTGTGCCTAAGGATACAATTTCGCTTTTATGCAGAAGTATTTTTCTTGAGCGGGTCGGATCATGATCTTTTTTATTTTCAATCGGGATGCTGAAGTTGACCAAATATGCTTGGCCGTTATTAATTCTAGCGTATGCATTAGTAAGATTGCCCCCACGAATGCGCAAGGTTTTAGCTTCGGATCCAGACAGAACAATCCCCGCCTCAATTCTCTCAAATAGTTTATAGTTAAAATTAGCCTTTTTATTAATTATTTGCATAACCTAAATTGTTTTTTGTTGTATTTAAATTTACCTTCTTGCCTTAAAGCGTCAATTTTTAAGTTTTGATTTTTAAGTTTTGAGTTAACTATTGTATATTGTATCTCAAATGGAAATTTTGGACACAATGTGTCAGATAAAACTTGCTCTTTTAATAAAAACCTAATATATTACGGCCATGTCTGCAGAAACCACAAAAGAGACGGTAGAAGTTGCCTTTCCTGAGGCCGATATTCCATATTTAAAATCTGCAGCAAATGAAATAGGCTTAGAGGTAAAAATACCCCGGGATATTAGAAATGCCCAAGAGATTAAAAAAAGAGGCCTTTCGGTTCCGGGAGACCTTGAACCCGAAGAGGCGTATTTGCTTTTTGAGATCACCGGAAAGATTAAAGAAGGTTCTAATCCACCCCGCGGAATTGTTGTTTACCTTAACGACAGAATGCATCGAGAAATACCCGAGGATGATGTGCCAACTGTACTGTTTCGTATGGAGAGAGTTGAATTCAACCGGCTTCAACGTGCTTTGGATGAAGTATCCTCACGATTAAAACAGAAATAATTTTTAGAAGTGTTTTGTTATCAACTTTCGGTGTCCAATTTCAAGTTGTTGGTGTAGGGTGTATATTCAATTTCAGATGGGATTTTTGGATATTATTTTCCCAGTAAATTGTCTTGAGTGCGGAAAAGAGACAAAATATTTATGCGACAACTGCCTCGCCAAAGTTGGCAATGCCAGACTTTTTTGTCTGGAATGCCACAAAGCTGCGGTTGATGGGGCAACACACGCAGGGTGCAAGAAAAAATATTCGATCGATTTTGCCATATCTGCCTGGGGTTATTCAGGGGTTGTCAGAAAAGCAATTTTAAAATTAAAGTACAATTTTGCGTATAAAATTGCCGATGAGCTGGCCTGGGGGTTTACAAAAAAACTTGTAAGCGAGGTCTCGGTTTTACCGAAAGATGCACTTTTGCTTCCGATTCCACTTTACAAATCTCGCGAAAATTGGCGCGGTTTTAACCAATCAGAGAAGATGGGGGAGATTGTTGCTGATAAATTTGGTTGGGAGTACAACCTGAATGTTTTGATAAGAAGTAAAAAGACCAAGCCTCAAGCAGAACTATCAGGAAGGCAGCGGGCCGTAAATTTACAGGGTGTGTTTTCATTGAGCAGGGATAGTTTGAAATTTTCTTCTTATAAACTGCCGTTGGTTTTGTTTGACGATGTTCTGACGACGGGTTCGACATTGCGGGAGGCTTGCAAAGTTCTAAAAAGAAATGGAGCGAAGACCGTTTGGGGATTGACGATTGCAGCTTAAGAAGCTGGAAGTTACCCGCGTCTTTCGCTTGATGTTTTTGCGAATTCCAGTAAGACGCGAGTGTTTTCTAAGCTCTCTAATGTTTCAGGATTGGGAACGAACCGGTGAGATTCTGTATCGATTCTTCTGTTTATTCCTTCAATTGCAGAGTTAATACTAGTAGGTGTCGCCCTTAGAAGCCTTCCGGGTATTTAGGAAAATTTTCTCCTTTACGGACAATAACACCTTTTTGGTGTGTCGTTAATACAGATGTTGAAGTTCCATCTCCCATTGGGGCGATGATAATACATAAACGCGCGAATATCAATGGTGGTGAGTTAACTTAAATAAGCGTTGGCGGTGGGAGAGAGATCCGCCGTGCAAAGTACGAAGTACAATAATTTGCGCCATCGAAGCGCTCTCACGAAGCGAATGAAGTGAGCGGTGGGAGAGAGATTCGAACTCTCGTGGGCGAAATTCACCCCCAAGGTTTTCGAGACCTGGCAGATAAACCACTCCTGCATCCCACCATTTACCATTTTTCCTAAACTTATCTTTAAAAAAACTTGTTATACCAATCAAGAGAGGAGAAGTTTGAAATTTTTCTTTTGAAAAACTATAAACCACTCCTGCATCCCACCAACAAACTTTAATTTTGTGCCCCTGACCAGAATTGAACTGATATCTACGGTTCCGCAAACCGCTGCTCTGTCCGTTGAGCTACAGGGGCAAAGTACTTGTATTTTAACAGGTACTCAAGGCGTTTTCCTCTCCGAAGGGGGTTTAACTCATCCCTGGAAGTTTTTTGGAGAACCAGTTTGTCGTTTTATCGATAAGAGACGGCGGCGCTTCCTCGTGTAGCAAATATTTAGATAATACGCCTTTAATCTTATCTCTATCGGAAGCATTGACTACTAATTCCAACCTTCCTCCTAAGGTATTGGCCTCAAGAACCAACAGTTGGTCACTAAACCTTTTCGTAAACCAGAAGCGGTAAAAATTGTTCCAGCCGTTCAACTTATCGGCCATCTTTATTCCTTTCGTTGTGATCTTGTAATCAATCTTATCCGGTTCGACGGTACTTAAAATATAATACAGAAAGATCACGGAGATAATTAAGATTACCGGCATATATCCTTCGGCAAAAAAGAGGATCAGTCCGACAATTGCCGTTATGACAACAACCGTGACCCAGAAGTCACGATCCCTTCTTTTAAAAGGCCTTGCGGGAGCGATCCAGGAAAAAAGTGTTTTTTCCGGTTTTTGAACCTCCGAAGGTTGATTGGCATCTTGTGCTTTCTTCTTGACCGCCTCTTTCTTTTCGTCCGGGACTTTATCCATAGATGTAGTGAATTTCATTATACATAAATCGTAATATCTTACAAAGAGTCTATTTGATATAATTATGAGCGCTCGGAGGGGTCGGATAAGAACCTCGCTTTCAGCGAGAACCTTGTCTTTTTCCTCCTCGTGTATTTACTTATATTGGAGGAGTCGGATAGTGGTCAATTCCAAGGGTTTGCTAAACCCTGACGCGCAAGCGTCCCGTGGGTTCGAATCCCACCTCCTCCGCCAACCAGAAAATGGAGGCGAATTCAGCAAAATTCGCCAGCCGATATTGCCCTGAAATCCGAAATTTTTATCTTTTAAAACAGGGCCAAATGCGGGCTAAATTATGAAATACTTTGTATATGC
>Ga0209210_1001020_pt1 | contig 25291 bp, 41 predicted proteins | sample RifGroA1_FD_183991 | JGI IMG/M metagenome (GOLD analysis project Ga0209210, IMG submission 183991) | Contaminated groundwater microbial communities from Rifle, Colorado, USA - Rifle Groundwater A1 (SPAdes) (version 2) | ecosystem: Environmental > Aquatic > Deep subsurface > Groundwater >...
GAGGAAAGGTATCCTAGCCTGGCCATACCTTCCGAGATTACTCAGGAAATTGCTCAAAAAGCAGAAACTGCGGCCAGAAAAGTTAGAGAATTTGTCAAGAAAAAAATTAAACCTTAGTAAATAAAACCCTTTGGTACTTTGGACAACGCAGGCATGAGAAAAGAAACTAGTCTCTAACAGTTCAAGTGTATCTGTACACCTCGGAGGTGGAATTGTAGCTACACCTCGGGTATTTTTAATCTCCTGCTCTGGGATCCGGTAAGGTGGGGCCTTTTTGTCAAATCCACGCATTACAGTTATAATTGCCTTAATGACAAAGGCAACTTTAGACAAAGAAATCAAAAGTATCACAGACCAAATTGTTAAAAAATACAAAGCCCAAAAAGTTATCCTTTTTGGATCAGCCGCGCGCGGAGAGTTTGATCCGGAAAAAAGCGACCTCGATTTTTTTGTGGTTAAAGACGATAGGAGAAAAAAATTCAGAAGAATGCAGACATTGTATCGCCTTGTTAAAAAAAACCTGCCTGCCGATTTTATAGTTTATACTCCTAAAGAAGTAGCGGAAAGATCAAAACTCGGTGATCCCTTTATCCTCTCAATTTTAAGAGAAGGTAAGATCTTGTATGGCCGCTAAAAAAATTATCCAAGAATGGTTGCTGGCCGCAGAGAAGGATTTAAAAATCGCCGAAGAAGATGTAGACAAACCAGAAAGGCGGCAGGATGTCACCTTCCATTGCCAGCAAGCTGCAGAAAAATTTCTTAAGGCATTTATCATCTTTAAGAATCTTGAATTTAGACCCACCCATGATTTAGAAACACTGCTTCATATCTGCTCAAAACAAAACAAAGAATTTGAATCCATAAGAACAGAGTGTAAAATGCTTAGCCCATTTTATATTGGAACACGTTACCCAGAATTTGACGAAGAACTCACAAGCGAAGAAGTGAAAGAAGTCCTTAAATATGCCGAAGAAATCGCAAAATTTGTCAAGAAAAAGATTAAGCTCTAGGAAATAAGTTAGTTTATCTCTGACTGCAACCGATAAAATCCGGCACCCACCGGCTACCAGACCTGTACCTATTAAAAATCTTCTTCTTGAAAATCTCTCAGCCATCGCCACGAATTATAACGCTATAGGCTTGAATTTGTCAGGCTTCTGCAGCCTCCGTGACAAATGGTCTGGAAGGCGAACGGGATCTCGGGTGTTCACTTAAACTTTTCTGAGTTGGCAAAATTTTTGAGGCATTAAAAATTTCAATACCGACAGGTCTATCTTTCGCGTCGTACTCAACAGTAATATTCTCTGAAATATCTTCAAACCGCTCCTCAATCCCGCTTCGCAGGAAAATGTATAAGATGTCCTTTTTTTTATCGTAACTAATTTTTGTTTTTTTCATAACTCCATCTCCCCGAAGTCAACCTCTGTCTTATCTCACTATCGCTGACTGGATGAACAGTAATGACTTCTGCTTTTGCACTTATTCTATCATATGCCGCAAGGACCTTCCTCGTCTTGCCCATGTAAATAACTTTACTTACTACAATATGATGGTTTCTTAAATTATCCCAGTAATTTTCTTGTGATTTAGCAAAAATTTCCTTGACAGTTGTCAACGGAATACCTCGTTGTCTTAGACGAAACCTGAGATGATCCGTATAGATAAACTCCATTGGCAAATTTATCTTAACAACGGAAACTGCTTATGACAATTTTAGCCATTAAGCTGAATGCACGCTAAGGTCTGTTGGAGAAAACACTTCGAAAGTTTCGAAACCGATATCATTTGGGACTCTTTCCCCGTCTTTTTGATGACGAGTGATGACGAGGACGGTCCTCGTTTTGATTCACCTTCTCTGTCCATCGCCGCAAACTTTACTACTATTGGTTTTATTTTTGTCAAATCCGCCCATCTAGGCTATAATTTTACCAATGACAAAGGCAACTTTAGATAAAGAAATCCAAAGTATCACAAATCAGATTGTCAATCAGATAAAACCCTATAAACCACAAAAGGTTATTCTGTTTGGTTCGTATGCCAAAGGCAATGCCAAAACAGACAGCGACATTGACCTTGTCCTAATTAAAAATACTAATGAAAAATTTCAAACACGGCTGAAAAAAGTCCGTCTTCTGATTGCCACCACTACACCAGTCGACGTCTTTGTATTTACCCCCAAGGAATTCGAGGAAGGAATCAAGACTAACCCTTTGCTTGCAGAAATCGAAAGAACCGGTAAGATAATATATGGGTAAAGGCGCATCCGAAAAATGGTTAAAACAAGCCGAAAGAGATTTAGAATGGACAGAGGCCAATATCCGCGAGAAAATTTGGTACGGAGCTTGCTTTACCGCGCAACAAACAGCCGAAAAATCTCTCAAAGCCTATTTGCTTTCTAAAGGTAAAACAGCTGCTAAGATACATGATTTGGGAGCTCTTTGCCAAATGTGCACAATTTATGATGAAGATTTTGAAAAGTTCAAAGAAGCTTGTGCAACTTTGACAAATTATTATTCGCCTGCAAGATACCCAGATATCGCTGAATTTATATTCGCTTGCAGAACACCGTCGAGTCTGACTTGACGGATGAATGCGAAAGCGAATACATACTTCCGAGGCATAGTTATCTGCTCGCTCATGTAAACTTGAAGGAATACAGAGGCCTTTCAGGCCTCGGAAGTTTATGACCTTTTCAGAAAAAGAAGCAAAAGAAGCCTACGAGTTTGCAAAATCGATATTGGGATTCATCCAAGACAAAACCTAAGGCCGCGACTGCCATATCTGTCACTATTTTTCGTCCAAGTCAACTATAGGACTTTACGAAAAATATCAGAGGAGCACACTGAGTTTATTCGTAGAAAAGCTCTGCTTATCAAAGTGCGACCTTTCTGATATGGGGCTATTTTTGTCAAGATCGTTCTATGGCCTTGTTTTTATGCGGCCAAACAATGCTCTTGCCGCCAAAAGTTGTTTTTGAGACTTTTTTGAATTAGAATACATCTATGCAAAGCAGAGTCCTAAATTACCGGGTGATAATCGAACCGGAAAAAACAGGCACAAAAACTGTTTATAATGCATATTGCCCGACACTTGGGATTGCAGATTACGGCAATTCGATAGATGAAGTTCTCGAAAGTATCAAAGACGGAATCGAATTAGCACTGGAATACTTAAAAGACGAAGACCGCGAAATACCGGTAGACAGTCCCAAGGCCATGGTTGCAACGGCAGAAGTTAAAGCTCCGGCAGGCGCAAGACTTGTCCCTGCATGAACAAACTTCCCAGAAATGTAAAGCCCCAAAAGCTCATTAAATTTCTCAACAAGCTTGGCTTTGAAGAAGGAAAGGGTAAAGGAAGCCACATTAGGCTGGTTCATCCAGACGGGCGCTGGACACAAGTGGCTGTCCATCCGGGTCCAATCCCTACAGGAACTATGAGAAAAATCGTCAGACAGGCAGAACTAACCGCCGAAGAGCTGGATGAGCTTAAATGAAAAGTTCTATCGCCTCAAAAAAATACTAATATTTACGATCTTGGGATCTGAACCATTAGAAAACGAGCTGTTCCACTATGGGTTTTATTTTGTCAAATCCCCGAATCCTATCTCTGTCCTAAAACCTCAAACAGTATCTTAGGAGTTAGGGCAATTGTTGGCTTCAAAAAATCCGCTACTTTCTCATTTAGAAAATCCTTTTTGTCCAAAGTCACCAGAAAATCCGCCTTTGATAATTTAGCTTCAACTAAGATAACGGCATCTTTTTCTGCGATGATTTTCTTGGCTTTAGCAATCAATTCCATATCCGGTTTTTGATCAAGAATTTGCATTTTGCCAACCAGCTTGAAAAAACGTTCCAATTGATATGAATGCAGTTTCTTTCTGACGTTTCGTTCAGTCTCCGTCAAAACTACCGGTGAAACAATCAATTTTATGTTTTGTATTGTATAAAGTTTTGCCGAACCGCCTGTTGGAGAATTTACTGCGGTAAAAAATACGCTTGAGCCAACGAAAACCGACCTCATCCCAGCCTATCTTCTTTTTGCCACTTTAGAATCTCTTTTTTGCTAAAAACACGTGTCAGAGGCAAAAGGGAAGGGTCAATAAATGTCTTTGTGTAGATTTTTTTGACTTCATTCTCGAGTTTTTTGAGATACTTAAAGTCAACCAAAGCCGCCTGGGGGTTACCCCCTTTCGTAAGAACAACATATTGCTCTCCCTTGACTTTTTTGGCTAGAATGCCCAAATTGCTTCTGGCTTTGGTGATCGGCACGATATTGATGTTCACGAACACACTATGCATTATGTACAAAAAAATGTCAAGAATTATGTACAGTCTTCTATTTGTTTTTAGATCCTAAGTTTATATTTAACAAGAACAACGAGGTCTCTCCTCGTTTCCCGCTCTCTCTTTCTATTTTTATGGCTGGTCTGTCGCTTTGGTGGGCTCTACAATTTCTATTGCTTCAGGAGTTGCTTCTATCACGTTTAATATTTCCAGCTGTGGTGACCCCTTGGCTTCAGGCGTTGCTTCCTGAACCGGAGAAACGTCCCTGCCGGTTTTTGAAAATTGGCCGGTTAAAAATATTGCCAGGCCCCCTATAACCACCACAACGGCAATAACCATTACGACAACAAGATATATATTTTTCATCACCAACAAATAAATACTAAATTGTGGAAACAGTCCTGTCAAGTCACCTGTAACGACCCCGTTTCGTTACTTCGTTATTTCAAACTGTGAATTAGTACAAAACCGGCGCTTCGCGTTAAGGGGCTACTTTTGGCGGTACCGGTACAGGCTCTCCGGCACTTCCCGGTATTGATATAACATCCGGCATCGGGGATGCTATTTCTGGAGGCACCGGCTCACCAGCTGCTCCTTCTTGCGCTCCCGCAGTAGATTCTTGGTCTTGAGGCTGCTTCTCTTCTTCTTGGGTTACCGCCTCGGGTACTTGAGTACCTGGTTCGGACTTAGAAAATCGCCCTCTTAAAAAGACTGCGGAAAGAGCAACAACTACAACAACCGCTACAATAACAATAGCTATATAAACATTTTTCATCTTTTAAACCAGAAATAAGATATTAACCAGCAAAAAAACGCAAACTATAGACAATAATAATAAAAAATTGCGCATAACTGCCTGCGCAGTTGTTAAGGTAATATTAATCTCCCCCTTTCTATTTCCATTGAATCATTGATTTGAATTTATTGTCAAATGCGAAAATTGCATTAATGAGATTTAAGTATCTAAATATATCATATAGCCATTTTTCTATATCAATTATTGGACACTTGTCTCTAATTTAATCCTCTGCTAAAATCCCTTAATAAGTATGTCTATAGTCTACTGACTACCGACTACTAGCTCATGAACTTTTTTGCCAGAAACCGCACGATTTTTAGTATCTCAATCGCCGTGTTAGTTTTTACAATTGCCGCAGGCGCTATTTTTTGGGCGCGCGGCTTCAAACCGGATCTAAAAAAAGGAATTGAGCGAACCGGCCTTCTGGTAATTACATCCACCCCAACCGCAGCCTCTGTTTTTTTAGACGGCAGGCTTACTGCGGCAACGGATACCAATATCGCCTATTTAGACCCAAAGACTTACAAGATCAGAATCGAAAAAGAGGGTTATTCGGCGTGGGAAAAATACGTTGACGTTGTTGCAGATCTGGCAGTCGAGATTAAAGTCCTGCTGTTTCCTGTTGCGCCCGGCATCAAACCCTTAACAACAGCGGGCGCATCAAATCCGGCGCTTTGCCCAGATGGTACGAAAATTGCATATGGAACGGCGGGCGAAAACGGCGGACTATTCCTTTTACCCATGTCCGACAGGCCATTTCCCTTCCGGCAGGGCCCAAGGTTGTTGGTCAAAAACCAGGCAAATTTTGATTTTTCCAAGGCAATTTTTGTATGGGGACCGGATTCAAAGGAGCTGATTGCCCAGTTTTTCGACGATGAGGGAAAAACTGTCGCCAACATCTTTATCGACTCGGATAAAAAAGACCAGCAGATAACAGATATAACCGCCTCTTTAAATGCTGCTCTTTCCGGCTGGCAGGTGGAAATCACACAAAGGGCCCAAACTTTGGCACTTTTGGCGCCGAAGGAAGTAATTGAGGCGACAGGTGAAGCAAAACCCGCTTTGCAAAACCAAAAAGCGGAAGCTGAGAAACTGTCCGTTCCTATGCTAGGCTTACCGCAAGTTGGGACAAATATTATTAACTATTTCCCCACCGGCCTTGTCTTTTCACCGGATGAAGAAAAAATACTCTTTCGAAACAAAGACGGCAAATATAAAATCTTTGACATTAAGGATAAAAGAGAATCAACTTTGCCTGAATTTGAGAACCTGATTGGCATTTCCTGGTATCCGGATTCTGCGCATTTGGTAATTACCGAAGAAAATAGAATTTCGATAATTGAGGCAGACGGTTTAAATAAAATGACGGTTTTTTCGGGGAATTTTGTCAACGGATTTGTCTTTGCCAATCCAGCAGGATCGGGCCTTGTGATTCTAACTGCCTTGACCCAAGGCGAAGGGATACCGGCGAACCTTTACGAAATTAATCTGAAATAGATGCTTCTGCGACTGCAGAAGCAGGCTTTGCAATAACAAGAAGCCTTTTCCAGGTTGTACCCGGCGGATAACAGGTCTGCAGAACTAAAATCTGCTCCTCGGTTTTTAATGTAAAGTAGGAAACGTCTTCGGGCTCTGTTATTTTTCTCTCTACCACCACATAATCAAACCGGCGGCCATTAAAGAAAATAACTACCTTATCTCCCCGCTCCATATCTTTTAAAAGATAAAAAACAGCATTGAAGCGCGGCACGTTGAAAATCGTGTCGGTTGAGTGGGCGAAAAGATAGCTGACTCCGGGCTGACCCGGAAAAGAGGTCCCCAAAGCGTGGGCGACTCCCCGCTTTAGGGCCTGATCGTAGGTGGTTTTGTCCGCCGCATTGACATTGGCAATTATAGGAGCGCTCGCGCCGATTTTTTCAACGATAATCGAAAAATTAGGATCCGGCGGAACTAAAATCTTTTCCTTGGCCGTGTTTTCCCCGCCCAAAAGCGACCCGAAACTCTGGCTGGTAGAAACCGCAGGTGCCGCCTCATATTGCGTGCCTCTTAGGCGATCAAGGGCATTTTTGGTGTAGGCCGAAATTACCGGGTAAAATGTAAAGGCAATCGCAAAAAGCGCCCCCAAAACCAGAAAATTGCCAACGGTTCTGATCAAAAGTATTTTCTTGTCTATTTTTGAAAGCATGATTACATTTGCAATTTTAGCACTGATTAGCAGAATGGTGCGGAGAACTTTTTGGGTTCAAAGCAAAAATATCTTTTGAATTAATCTAGTTTGTTAAAATATTTCCCAACCGGCGGCAGATTGCGGACCATGCTCCGAGTGTTATAATAGCATCATGCCAAAAGTAAAAAACTTTAAAGTCATAATTGAGCAGGATGAAAACGGCATATTTGTTGCCGATGTTCCTGCAATTCCAGGCTGCTACACTCAAGGAAAAACGTATGAAGAAGCCATCAAAGGAATCAAAGAGGTAATCGAACTTTGCCTGGAAGAGGCAAAAGATAACCCGGTTTATCGCGCTAAAATAAACTTGGAGGAATCTTCTTCTGACAAATTCTTGGGAATCACCAGCGTTCCTGCAAGAGTATCCTTCTAATGCCGAAACTGCCGGTTGTCACTGCAAAACAACTCATTAAGATTCTCGAAGATTTAGAATTTGTTGAAACCAGACAGAAGGGCAGTCATAAGTTTTTTAAACATAGTGACGGTCGGGTAACCTCCATACCTTTTCATTCTGGAGATTTGGGGAAAGGTTTACTGCGTAAAATTCTCAATCAAATTAAAATATCGCCGGAAGAGCTTAGAAAGCTGCTTGAAAGAAGTTGAATCCCGTACCAGAACAAGCTCGGTACGTAGCAGACCCCAATTTTGTACCCCAGGAGGGACTCGAACCCCCAACCTTTCCCTTAGGACGGGACTGCTCTATCCAATTGAGCTACTGGGGCAAAAATCATTCAAATTATACCAAAAAGCACAGGAATTACCGGCAGTCAGAGGCTTTATACTGCTCGGGGACTTGAAGATTGGCAGACGAAATATATGCCACATTATAAGAACATAATGATTCTGCGGAAAGTGCGGATTTTAAGGCCAACTGGGCGCTATTTTGGTTCGTTAAAAATTCGCTGAGTGCTCCCCCGTTAATAAAAACGTAATATGTATCCGATGCCGCTTCAAAAGTAATCCTGTATGCGCTGGTTTCTATCGGGAAATTGCCGGAAACAGCAGAAACTGGGGCAACCAAAGACTTCCGTACGGGGAAATTGCCTGTTTCGTATTGCCTGATTGCCTGCGGATAATAGACAAAGGCAAAATAAACCAAAGCGGCCGAGAAAATCAGAATAGAACCCTGCAATATTCCGTTATAAAGTTTATAGATAGGATGATTAAGATCGTTCATTTAATAATTTACCGCATTATAAAATTCCATCATCGAAAGAACTAACACCAAAAGAGCCAGTGCAACCAGGGCAATAGAAACCGGAGGCTTGGAAATAAATTCCGAAAACAATGTCGAAGTTGGCTCTTGTTTTGTTTTTTTCTTCTTCATTATCTATCTTAAGATTAAAACCGAATGTGCCCGATGTCAAATCATTTGGTATATAATAGTTCTCTATCGGGGATTAGCTCAGCTGGCAGAGCGCTTCGTTCGGGACGGAGAGGCCGACAGTTCGAATCTGTCATCCCCGACATATGCAAAACGAGGAGAGACCTCATTTTTAGTTTGACTTACTGCTTCCTTTTCTCTTACTCTAGAGTTAATGCCCTCGCTGTCGCGAACAGTCAACAGTCAACAATTAACAATTAACAAACGCAGAGGCTTTACGCTAATCGAGCTTTTGGTAGTAATTACAATTATCGCCGTTCTAATCGGTGCAGGTACTGTCTCGTGGACCAATGCCCAGAAAAAGGGAAGGGATGCCAAAAGAAAAGCGGATTTAAAATCAATCCAGCAGGCACTGGAGTTGTATTTCCAGGAAAATAAATATTATCCAAGGCCTTGGTACCCGAACTACTGGTGTACTACAACAGGACTAAGCGGTTATTTAGAGCCTACCTACATCAAAAAGGTCCCTACAGATCCTCTCTATGCCGGTACAACAAAAGATTACTACTACACCACAGCTTGGGGTAGGTATACACTTGCGGCATCCTTGGAAAATACCAATGACCCAGAATACGTTTCAGGCGGCCTTATACTATGTGATTCAGAAATACCAATTCCAAATTATACTTACCAGGTAACCCAGCCTTAATTTCTACTTTCTAAGACCAAATATCCACCCGGCTCTCTTTACACTTTACACTTCTTTCCTTTCTCTTTACACTTAAATTAATGCCCTGGCTTTCGCCAACAATCAACAATCAACAATTAACAATTAACCGCAAATCCAAAGGTTTTTCCTTAATCGAATTGCTGGTGGTTATTACAATTATCGGCATTCTCATCGCCGCAGGCACCGTTTCCTATACCAAAGCCCAGCAAAAAGGCCGGGACGCTAAAAGAAAAAGCGACCTTAAAGCAATCCAGCAGGCGCTAGATCAATATTTTTCTCAGAATGGAAAGTACCCAACCGGAAGTACAGGTTCAATTCAATGCAATGTCGGAACGGAGGGTACCTTAACCTGGGGAACCTCTGCTTTTACCTGCAACAGTATCACTTTTTTACAACTATTACCCAAAGATCCAACGAGCCAAACCTCAAGTGCAGGTTACTATTACACCTCAACAGGCACACCGCCCAATTCATATGTACTTTCTGCTGAACTGGAAAATAATAATGATCCCGATAGAATTACAGGAACTACCCCATGTGACCCGGAAGCATCAAGAGACTACTGCGCCAATAATCCCTAGACTTACCCCACAAACACCAAAAACCCCGCAATTATCACAATAAGTGCGATGATTAAATATTCAAGCAGGAGTTTTTTTTCGATTTCTCCCTTTATGTGATGATAGGTCGTGCCCCAAAGAAGATAGAAAAGAACGATTATTAAAATCACCAAAAACTGGCTTGTTGAGTCAAAACGCAGTCTATAAATTGCCACAGCACCGACAGCAAGCCCAAGAACCAAAAAAACGTGAGCCAGAATATCCAAGTGTTTCATAATTCGTAAATCGTCAATAGGCTAAATTTTCAATTTTAAATTTTAAATTTTTAATCAAATCTCAATTTTTTAATTTTAAAAATTCATTTCAAATTTTAAATTGTTGTCAAAAGACAATTTTTCTTCTAAAAAGCGAATTTCAAATTCGCAGCTAGATTATAGCTCCGCCAACAGCATACCAGATTGCCAAAAGCACAAATGCCAGAATCGCCAGATGGGCAAGAACGCCGGATCTCAAGCGAAGATGGCTTTTCCTGAGAGTATACAAAACCTCGATTGCAAAAAGCAGAAACACAAAAGCGGTTAAGGCCAATGAGACCCCTTTGACAAGCGCAAACCGGCGGGAGGCCAAGACCGTTGCCTGGGTGTTTTGCCCCTCTTGAATACTCGGCAGTTCAACTGCCAGAGCGGCAGCAGACGGCGATGGAGTTAGTTCGGGCGATGGTAACGGAACAGGTGATGGTTTTTCCTGAATCTGAGCAACTTGGGCCGGACTTGGTGCCGGCGATGTCTGCGACAAGGACGGTCCTTGGTTTTCCTGTGCCAAGGGCTGAGTCGCAGGAATCTGCGAAACCGGCGTGCCGAACATCTGCACAACCAAAACCACTTCCCTGCCCGCCAAATCACCGCTTGTGACCGCAACCCCAATTTCCTTGAAATTATCATCCAAAATATTGCTCCTATGAGAAGACGAAGCCATCCAGGCTTCAACAACACTAGAAGCATCCGAAAAATCCCGAGCCAAATTTTCCCCTGCATACAAGTACCTGTAACCTGCGGCCGAAATAAAGCTCCAGGGAGTTTTGCCCGAAGGCGAATTGTGCGCCCAGTAATCGGCGGCATACATATCGCCCGCTTTGGAGGTTGCCGCCTGCGCCAACTGACTATTGATAGCCAAAGACCCAAGGCCGTTTTGGGCTCTTTTGCTGTTGGTAAGTGCGATTATCTGATCCGCAGAAAATGCAACCTGGCCCAGAATTTGCGGCGCTTTGAGCTTAATTAAATAGAGACCTGAACCGAAAAGGACGAGTACCAGAAGATAAGAAACCAAATAAGATAAATTGAGCGCTTTGGCCCGGTGGTGCAAACCGTCTTCTTTCAGATGAGGAATAAAATGATGGGCGAGCCTTTTGTGGATCACAAATCAATTGTTAATTGTCAATTGTTAATTGTCAATTGTTGAAGGGGTTATCTTTCGTCTTCGGCGTAGAGGTAAGGGTCGATTGCCGACTTCCAGTCAAAAATCTCGTCTTTTTCAAAAAACCTTGCTTCTTCGTCTTTAGCAGCCGCCTCACTATCTGAAACGTGAATTATATTGGCAGAAGTGGACATCGAAAAATCGCCCCGGACAGAGCCTAACTCCGCCTCCCTGCTGTTGGTTGCACCCGCCATTTTACGGGCAACCAAAACCGCGTCTTTCCCCTCCCAAAGCATGCATACCAAAGGTGATAACGACATAAACTTTTTGAGACCTGCAAAAAAGGGCTTGTCTTTATGGTGGGAGTAGTGTTCTTCGAGAAGTGCGTCTGAGACGGCCATCATTTTAAGACCAGCAAGCTTTAAGCCCTTTCTTTCAAACCTGTGGATTATTTCACCGACCAATCCCCGCTGAAGTGTGTCGGGTTTTAGAAGAACTACTGTGCGTTGCATAAGTTTAGTGTACCAATTAAAATTCCAATTTCCAAGCTCCAAACTCCAAATTTGGGCTTTGGAATTTGGCAATTGGGCATTATTAAAATTTAAGTAACTTCTGAAATTTTAAGGGGTCTTTAAAGGGGCCGATAACGGCCAAATTGAGTTTGCTTTCGGCAAATAAAAACCGGGCAACCCGCCTGATATCTTCTGCCTTCACCTCGTCAATTCTTTTCAAATATTCATCCATTGACCTAATTTTCCCTTCCAAAAGTTCATCTGCACCGTGCACCAATGCGACTGTTTTTGAATCCTCCCAACTAAGTATTGACCGGCCTTTTATGGATTCCTTAGCTTTATCCAATTCGGGTTTGTCAACCTTCTTTTGGCTGATCTTCACAAATTCAGCCAGTATTATTTTGATTGCTTCATCAATGCGTTTTAAATCAACTCCGGCATATGCGGGGAGTGTACCTGTATCTAAAAAACTCCAATGATCTGCACTGATGTAATAAGCAAGTCCCCGCTTTTCGCGAACATTTATAAAAAGTCGGGAAGACATTCCTCCGCCCAAAATTGTTGCTAAGACCGCCACATTATATCTGTCTGGATGACCTATTTTAAATCCGCGTACGCCCATTACTAAATGTGCCTGATCGGTTTTTTTATAAGCCACTTTAACTGCCGGTTTTTTCTGATTCTCAATTACGGGTTTGTATCCAGAAACTCTATGAGGTTTTACATAACCAAAGTGTTTTTCTGCTAACTTAAGTGCTTCTTGTTTGTTAAAATTACCGGCCAGGACAACTACCATGTTATTTGGAGCATAACGCTCCCTGATATAGCTAAAAAAGTCTTTTTGCTGGATTTTGCGAATTACTTCCTTTTGACCTCCTATTTCCCATCCGAGCGGCTGATCACCCCAAAGAAGATTTATATATATATCTGCCACCCTCCTCATAGGTGTATCTTCATACATATTTAATTCTTCAATAATTACCCCTCTCTCTTTTTCAATTTCAGCCTTATCAAATTTTGAATTCCAGACCATATCCGAAAGCATGTCGAGGACCAAAGGAAGGTGCTCTGAAGCACTCTTTATGTAGTAACCGGTATATTCTCGATCCGTAAAAGCATTGAAATCAGCTCCAATTGCATCTATTGCGTGGGAAATTTCCAAAGCCGTAGACCGCCTTTTGGTCCCTTTAAAAAACATGTGCTCCAGAAAGTGGGAGATTCCGTTAGTATTTGCGGTTTCGTATCTGGAGCCTGCACCGCACAAAACAATTGCCGTTACCGATTTAACCGCAGGCAGAGGCGAAAGGATTATCCGCAGACCATTATCTAGAATTATTTTTTCAAAACTTTTATTATTCATCGCTAAATTTTAAATTTGAATTGAAATCTGAATGTTTAAAAATTGAAACATTAAAAATTCACTTAAAATTTCTAATTAAATATTGAAAATTAAATTCGCTCTAGCGAATCTCCACATCTTCCGCTTTCCATGAATAATCATCATAAACCGTAACGATGCCAAACCTTGGGCCCTGAAAGTTTTTTTGGCTGGAAACGGCGCCGATTGTAGTGATTTTAACAGCTTGCTTTGGTGTTTTGAACTGGGCAAAAAAATGCATGTCTGCGGAAAAGAAACCTGAGACTTGTCCCTCTTCCAGAATCACAAGCAGATTTCCGGCCTGCGCTCTTACGTTTGGGGCGTCCTGTCCCATAATGTGGGCGCTGTCTGGATGAAACGGCGTTTTGTGGGCCATCACAAAACGAAGTTTGGTATCTTTTTCCAAGGCTTCAAAAAGCAATTCCCAGCTGTCAGATGGTATCCCTTTATATATATCACTATTATCTAATATAACAATCTGTATCTCATTTCGTTCGATCACATGCTGGGCCAATCCAAAAATCTTGTTAAAGTTTGCAAGCGCATCTTCGCCCCGGTTTCTACTATCCCATAAGTCGTGATCGCCGGCGGTTACATAATACTCAAGTTTCGATTCGTCAAAAACCTGCTTGGCCACCGAAAGCTGCTCTAGCGTTCCGACCGTTGACCAATCGCCAAGCCCGATTACAAAGTTAATTCCCTTGCCCTGAGCTTGCCGAAGGGCTTTTTTTAAAAGATCGTTTTCGCCTTGGGAATCGGAAATTAAAGCAAATCTTAAAATCGGCCTTTTAATTTTTTCGGATTCCTGGTCTTTGTTTTTCTCAAAAAACGGCAAATTAGATGATGATGCGGCAAAAGAGTAACCTAAAAAAATTGAGATAAAAACCAGAATTACAAGAAGCAGAGTTTTTCTCATCAAAAAATGAATCGATTCATTAGACTAAAGTCTTTTTGTCGTGACCCAGTTTCTTTTTGATTAATTCCTCATCAACAAAAGCTTGGCTTTGAGAACTCGTCCGAAAGTGCAGTCTCTCAATTTCCTGCCAAAACTCCCTGAAGTTTTCGCTTTTCTCAAGCTTCTCTATCGCCTTCCTGTAACCTCCAGAAAGCTCCAGGGTTTTCGCCACACTCGTAATAGTTGACTGTGTAACTTTTAATCTGTCTTTGATTGACTCAAACGTCCAGCCCTTGGACAAAAGAATAGCGATTGCAAATCTTTTGGGAATCATCACTTTCTCTGTCTTGGTTAATAGATCGCCAATAAACTGAATTACTTCTTCCTTCTTTTTCAGCAAGCTGACAGCCTCATAAAGACTATTGTCCATTTTTTCTTGGATATGCTTTGGTAATGGCCTTCTTGATATCTGCGGCATTTTATTATCTATATCTAATAACTAATGAATCGATTCATTAGATCAAAAGAATTAGGCTTTGTCAACCTTAGAATAAAGAACGCACAAGCACCTAAAGACAACTCCAAAAAGGTTTCGAGATACATTAAGTTATAGTTTGATTAACTAATCAAACATGATTTGATATAATCTGCCCATGTCAACAGCCGAATTTTTAAGACCAACACCGCAAGCCGAAACAGAAACGGTTCCAAAAAAAAGCTTCCAGAACTTGATGGATTTTTTAGCAGTGCAGGTTTTTCCAATTGACTTAAAAACTCAAGTACCGCCAAAAAATTCAAACCAAAATCAAGAGAAATGGGAACGTAATTTGCGAATCACGGGAGTTTACGCAGGCACTGACCCTGACCAAACGTTAGACGAAATTGGCGGAGACGATCTTTCCCGAGAAAGAATTCGCCAAATAGTCAACAATGCAGTTAAAAGACTTTGGCAAATTCAAACGCCGCAACTCAAAGAGACTTTCCCCTGGGAAAGTCTTGATTTTGATAAATCCCATACTCTCGCAGGCAGACAAAAACAATCACAAAAACGAGGAGGCATAAGCTTAAAGGTCGTTCAATTAGTGTCTCAGGGTAAATCAGCTACTGAAATCAGAGAAATACTGGAGATTAGTGGAAGATCCCTATGCGCCGTCCGGCAAACACTTAAAAATTGGGGCATTGAAGTTCCGCGGCAAAAGAGAGTACGCGAAAGATTCGCTAGCCTTGCTGATCCGAAACTTTCCGACCGAGAAGTTCAGAAAGTTCTCGACACAATCACCAGGTATACTTATATAGTTTTATCTCAGGGCGAAAAGCCTCTTTTGACCAAATTATCAAATCTCGCAAGAGATGCCGGTTTAATTTTTAGTTCAAGAGATATAGGATTAATTTCTGCAGTTTTGAAAAAAGCAGGTGTTAGGATCGGATTTGTAGCAAACAAACATAATTACAGACGAAAATCGGGGGCACAAACCAATTGGGGCTATCATTTTATACGCACTCTTGACAGAAATCGAGCTGTCAGCATGTTTAAACAAGCACCTGAAGCTGAACATCTGAGAATAAATCCTGTCACTGTTTTAGGCAAAACTTCCGGTGAAATGCCATCCGTTAATGTTTCTAAACTTAAGTCAGGCGAATTCGCAAGTGTCATGAATCTGATTGCTGAGATTCGCGGCAGAAGAATCGGTTCGGGAAGTAAAATTAAACTCACCGATGTTGTGGAAGATAATTGTCCGGTTTCGATTTACCAATATGATAAGCGAGGAAGATCTGGATCGCATAATACATGCAGCGTTTACCGCTATCGGCTTGAGCAAAAAGAAGAGCTAAAAGCCTACCTTGCAAAACGCCTTAAGAGTCTGGGACTTTTATAGCTTAACGTAGTACTTTTTTTCGGAGCCGAAATGACAGGTTAGGAAAAAGAAATCGAAAGCTTAACGCCCAAGGCAACAGATAACCTTTTAAGAAAATCCAGTGAAGGATTGGCGTTCATTGCTTCAATTCTGGAAATTGCCGCCTGCGAAGTCCCCACTTTTTTTGCCAAATCTCTTTGAGAAAGGTTTTTCTTAAGTCTTGCTTCTATTACTTGACAGGCCAATAAATAATCTGCCTCAGATTCTTCCCAAGCCTTTTTAAACTCGGGATCTTTGAGCCTTTTTTCAAGATCTTCTCTAAAAGTATAAACAGGTCTCTTTTTCATTCTCTTCATGATACTATATATGATATCATCTGTCATCGCGATTATTTCACTCATTCAGTCTTGGTTTAGCCTCGTAAGGCGAGGCCTTGTAAGGCTTGTAAGGCAAACATGACTGTGTTAAGCTTAGATCAAAATATGCCTGCTCGAAACTCTATAAAGCAGTATCTAGAAAACGGTTATTATCATCTATACAACCGCGGGGTTGAGAAAAGATCAGTATTTTTAGATCAGCAAGACTATTCGGTCTTTCTCTCGTATCTAAAAGAATATCTCCTACCCAAGAATCTGCAAGAACTCTCAGAAAAACTTGCCGACCCTAATACTTCTTATAAAGAAAAGGATAAGATAATCAAGTTGCTCAGGCTTAATAATTTTGCCGGCGAGATTACCCTACTTGCCTATTGCTTAATGACCAACCATTTTCATCTATTGGTTAAACAAAAAAGTGCTCAGTCAATAGACATATTTATGAATTCTTTGGGCACAAGATATACCATGTACTTTAACCGCAAGTATAAGCGGGTCGGTTCCTTATGGCAAGCAGTATACAAAGCTGTTTTAGTGAATAATGAGCAACAACTTCTTCATCTTGTTCGATATATCCACAAACAGGCATTAAACTCCCAAGAAGAAGAAACCCAACCTAGTTCTCACTCTGAATATTTAAAAAAAAGGAAAACAGAGTGGGTCCACCCAGAGGAAATCCTGTCTTATTTTTCTAAAAACAACCCTAATCTCTCTTATGAGCCATTTGTTATACAGACAGAAGATCCAAAAATTATCGACAATATCAAAATCGAAGATTAGCCTTGCAAGGCCTCGCCTTATAAGGCTGGAGTTTACATTTTCTCCGGGGCGGAAACTCCAAGCAGTTTTAAGGTATTGGCAAGGGCAATTTTTGTTGCCGTGATTAACCCGATTCGCGCTCTCATCAAATCTTCTTTCTCTCCCCCGCCTGCATCGCTATGCGAAGCATTGCGGGCAGGAATCACCCGGCAGTTTTCGTAGAATTTGTGGAAGCTGTCGGCAAGGTCAATTGCGTACCCCGTCAATCTATGCACCGCGAAATTCCCTGCTATATCCGCGACAAGCTCCGGCAGTCTTGTGATTTGCTTGATCAAATTAAGTTCGTAGTTCGTAGTTAGTCGTTCGTAGCTGACTTCTGACTTCTGACTTCTGACTTCTGACTTCGCCAGAATTGATGAAATTCTGGCGTATGCGTACTGGACATAATAAACCGGATTTTTGCTTGATTTCTCGCTCGCCAGGGAAAGATCGAAATCTATATGGGAATTAGCATCGTGTGACAGAATGAAAAATCTGACTGCATCCCGGCCCACTTCATCTAAAACTTCTTTTGCGGTTATAAAAGTCCCGGCCCGTTTGGCCATTTTGACAACTTCAGCGCCGCGCTTAAACCTAACCCACTGGTATAAAATTACATAGAACTTAGAAGGATCAAAACCTACGGCATCAACTGCCGCCTTAAGCCTTGGAACGTGCCCGTGGTGATTAGCCCCTAAAATATCGATTACCAGATCATATCCCTCGGCAAACTTCAGTTTATGATAAGCAATATCGTTGGCAAAGTAGGTATAATCCCCGTCTGATTTAATGACAACACATTCTCTATCTCGAAGAAACTGATCGTTTGGCGCAAACCACGTTGCACCCTCATTTTGTCTAAGAAAGCCCTTTTTCTTAAGATCCTCAAGAACGTTTTCGGTTTGCTTGCTTTTGATAAATTCACTCTCGTGGTAAATTTTGTCATAATTAACACCCATCTCTTTTGTGTCTTTTATGATCTGCTTTAGGATAATTTCAACCGCTTTTTCTCCTGCTTCTCCCGAATTTGAAATTTGAAATTTGAAATTTGAAATTTTCTTGATCTTATTTATAAGATCAAGAATGTATTCCCCTTTATATTCCTGATTTTCCAGTTTCTGTCCGATCGCCACATTGATAATCGATCTCCCAAGCTTCGCAACTTGCCCGCCAACATCATTGTGAAGATATTCACGTATAACTTTATAACCAGATAACTCCAGTATTGATGCTAGACAATCTCCGATTGGCCCTCCACGGGCATTGCCAAAATGCAATGGCCCGGTAGGATTGGCACTGACAAACTCTACCCTTGCTTTTTTGCCCTTACCGAGGCTGTTCGATCCGTACTCGCTGCTCTGTTTGAGTACATCCTCTACCTGTTTTTGCCAGTATTCCTCTTTAATGAAAATATTGATAAACCCAGGCTTAACAACCTCTAGTTTTTTTAAGTAAGGCTGTTTTTGTAAACTATCAGCCAAAACCTTAGCAAACTCCATTGGTGATTGCTTGTCCTGAGCTTTGTCGAAGGACTTATTACCACGGCTAGCCTTAAGCGCAACATTGGTCGAAAAATCACCGAATTTTGAATCAGCTGTTCTCGTAACCTCAACATCTAGTCTTCGACCCTGAGGCTCAGGCCCGAAGGGCTTCCCCAACTCCAACCCTCCACCCTTTAGGGCATCAACAATGTCTTTTTTGATTTGGTCTCTAATCATCCTGTTAATTTTCAGCTGTCACGAGATAATTGTCAATTGACGGCGGAGTAAAGATTAACAATAACCGTTGTATAATATTCCCCGCAAAAATAAATTAAATGTCTCCAGAGCAATCCAGAACAAACCATAAACCTGAATACTGGCCATTTTTATACCCAATCAACGAAAATGCTGTTGTCCTTAAAGCCCGCAGAATTCAAAACACCCATCAGCCTGCTCAAACAGCGATTGCTGAGGCCCTCATTGACAACACCGCGGAGACTCTAACCAAACTTGAAGATACACCCGACTGCAAAGAAAGACAAGAATCCTTATCCGGCTACATCAGAACGCTGGCATCAATTGCTGTCGCAAACATTGACTGGGAAGAAAAAGTTAACTCCAAATTAGAAGAGGAACTGGGAACTCGGCTTAAGCCTTATTTTGACGATGATCTAGAATCCGAAGCCCTAAGTGAACCCGAAAAAATCGGCCGGCAACTGGCCATAAAGCACTACAATCGCCTGTTGAAACGCATGACCCCCGAAGAAATAATAGACTAAATCTTACCTACCTTCAACCGATAAACTCCGCAGTCAGGGGGATTACTAGGAAAAGATTTTCGGGCAATAATAATTTAGGAATTCGCCTTGGCTCGCTTTCTGTGTAAAGTATTTCTTCTTCTCTCCTCTGTCATTTCCCTCAGATCTCTAATTGCGGAAAACTTCTGCTCAACAATTTTTTGGCACGCATCATCCGGGCAAACACTCTCCCTGTGGGTAATCAGAGTTCCCTTGCCTTCATGTTTATCTTTCCACTGGCGCAAAAATACACGCAACTTACCACAGCGGATACAAACTGTTTCTGCCTGCTTCGTTATAATTTAAACCTCCTTAAGTTAATTACCAACGGTTACCGGACCTTGAATAATTTCCTCTATTTTGAGGCTGCGGCCTGTCTTCTTTAGGTCTCGCAACATTCACAACGATCTTTCTGCCTTCTATTTCAAAATTGTTAAATTTCTTTATGGCTTCTTGAGTTTCCTCATCAGTTGACATTTCCACAAAAGCAAAACCTTTACTTTGGCCGGAATACCTATCTGTAATTAAATCCAGACTTGCTATTTTGCCTGCCTGAGAAAATAATTCCTCAAGTTGTGCACTGGTCGTGCTGAAAGGAAGACTTCCAACGAATAATTTCTTTACCACTTTTTCACCTCCTTTTCAAAAAAACCTAAATGAGAATTATATTAAGAGTCTTGCGATACGAAGATTTCTCCGAAGTATCAAAGAGCTTTCAACCGCTCAAATTAAGTCGGCTAACTATAACAGTTATCCTGCTGAAGGTCAACTACAAACCCATAATTGTCCTTTGGGCTTGCATCCAAGAAACACGAAGCGGCCTTGGGGGACGATTTGAGGGCTTGCTCAACAATTGCTTTGCCAAACACATTGTTTGTATTATTAATATATAATCTATCTCCATGGCAATTGATTGGACTAACATCTTCAAAAAATACAGGGGGCAATGGGTAGCGCTTAAAGATGACGAAAAAACAGTATTGGCAAGCGGCCAAAGTGCAAAAGAAGCTTGGGACAAAGCCCAAAAGAAAGGCTTCAAAAAACCCATTTTAACCCGTATGCCTGCAAAACTGATACCTTACGTCGGTTTCGGGCTATGAAATTTCGTTATAAGAAATACGGCCCAGGTGTCCTTCGACCAGTAATTCCAATCGAAATTATCCGCAAAAACATATCAGTTCCTTACGAAGTCCTTGTAGATTCGGGTGCAGACGGCAATATCTTTGACGCCCAACTTTGTGAGATTTTAGGTCTAGATCTAAAATCTGGAAGAGTCGAAAAAGTTGCCGGTATTACCGGCGTTGAGAAAACATACTACGTTCACAAACTTGATTTGAAGGTGGGCGGACACTTATTCAAAGGTGTTGAGATCGGATTTCTTGAGCAAATAGGTCAATACGGATACGGAGTCGTCGGACAAAAGGGCTTTTTCGATTTATTCCGAGCGAAAAAATTCCAGCTTTCGGGCGAAGATGAAGGGAATTCTGAGCGAGGAAGAGAGAACCGCGGTCTTTAGGCCGCGGGAATCTATTCGTGGTGAAGTTTGATTTAAAGAAACAACTGGTTGAACTTAAACCCTCGCTAACTTACTAAAACGGGGGCGATTTGAGGCTATAAACTTAACCAGACTTTAAAAGGGAAAAGCGTAAGTTAAAACCTGCTTTGGTAACATCAAGCGTAGGTGACCCCTTTAACTGGGAAAGATGTTTTCGCTCCACGTCCATATTTCAAGCGGCAAACTAGGAAAAGATAATGCTTTTTTCAGAAAAAGTCAATTAAAAACGGACTTACATAAGCATTAAAAGAATAAATAAAACCATATACTACTATATAATAAGGTAGCATTGTGGATCTTATTCCGAGCGAGCGAACCCACGGGGCAACAGATCATGGCAATCTATTTTTGGGATTTGGTTTTGTCAAAACCCCGGCTATTTGAGATTTTGTTAGGCGGTAAATCCTGGGAATTTTTGTTCTAATCCAGAGCCTTACTTAATATCCCCGCAGGCAACCGATATTTCTTGCTCAGAAGCTGATTTGTGAACATTAAGTGCCAGGGGCAATTCATTTCTTAATTTATCAATTCCAAAATCAAGCGTTGTTTCCGAATTGTCGCCGACTACATCTTTAAGTGGATATTTAACGTTTCCTAAATCTGAACAAGACCCGGTATGTATATGAACCGGCTCAACCGAGTCTTTTGAAGCCCCGGAGATTCCAAGTGTGACAAGTATCTTCCCATCCTTTTCCCCTATTACCGCTATCCCCGATTGGCCGGAACCCCCAACCTCGTTAAGAAGAACAGCCATTCCCACCGGAGATTTCGGGGGTTTTCCTTCTTCTTGTTGCTGATTTGAAACATTTGGAATGCTTGTTAAATTCTGCGATTCTTGACTTCCCTTTTTTTGGGAAAAAACAATCAAGTATATTGCTCCTAATATAATAACTCCCAAAGCAACAATTATTGCCAAAACTTTCGGTGCAGGCAGTTTCTGACCGGTTACCGTTTGAGATTCCATCTGTATTAATCTTGCAATCTCGTCACCACTTTGTCAACTGGTTGTTAAACTATGGGCTGATTATAACAAGGGATAATTTTCGGACTCCAGTATAATATGTAACAATATATACTAATATATAATAAGGTAGCATATTCGAACATCTATTTTTCGGATTTGGCTTTGAAAGAATTGCCGTCACTTGTAATTTCAATGATGCCGTTTGTATCATTGCGAAGTATTTTTACTGAGTTTGATGTTAACAAACCAATCACTTCTTTGGTTGGATGGCCGTAACTATTTTTACCGACTTGAATTATTGCCAAACGAGGAGAGACCTCGTTTAGAACTTCCTGATTGGTGCCGCTTTTAGATCCATGATGCGCAACTTTTAGAACCTGACACTTCCTGTCAATCAGATTTTGCAAAGTTTCTTTCGGTATATCGGCAGTTAAATACGCACAGAATCCGCCGTAATTTGCCCTCAAAACTATCGCCGCCTCGTTCAAATCACGCGGCGGACGTTCCCACCACTGCTCTGTCGACGGCCCGCCCTCCGAAGCTTTAGCGAAGGGGGGCCACAACACATCCATTGACAAGGTCTGACCTTGTTTTAGGGTCGGACCTTGCTGGTGATCTAAAATAATCTGATCTCCTTTCTTGGCAACATAGACCTTTGCTTTTTCTTCTTTGACTGCTTTTTCCCATGCACGATAAAGCTCTGAACCATTATTGACCTTGGTAGTCGCAATCATCTTAACTTTATAGCGGGAAAGTACTTCCAGAAGCCCCTCCATGTGGTCTTTTTGCGCATGCGTCGCAACAACAAGCTCGACGGTCCGATCCCAAAAAGGCATGTTTGCAGAAAGACAATCGGTAATTTTTGTACCCGGGCCTCCGTCGACAACAATCTGTTTACCCGAAGGCGAAACCAAAAGCATGCCGTCGCCCTGGCCGACATCGCAGGTGATAAACCTGAACTTGCCGGAATTCTGAAACGAAAAAATTAAAAGCAGGCCCAAGCCTGCAAAAATTACGGCCAATGTTAGCGTGATTTTGGTCTTTGGATCCAACATTTGTTAATTTCTAATTGACCTAATTGACCTAATTTCTAAATAATGACTAAATTCCAACTCAAAAATCTCAAACAAATCCAAAATACAAATTTCTAAGTTTTGAAAAATTAATATTGTTCGGAGTTTGGTACTTGGTCATTGGGATTTATTTAAGAATTAGAAATTAGAATAATTAGATTAATTCTCATTTGCCATAAGACTTTCTTGTCCAAACTAACATCAGTACCATCAGTAAGACATAGAAACCAAATACCACCACCACATTCCCTTTCCCGAAACTTACCTGCTCAACCGGAATTTTGGCAAAAACTTCGACAACTTTGACGAAATAATAGGCAGGTACATAAGCAATATAAGAAATCACTTGCGCAAACGGCGAAAAAATTAGGCTGACAATTGAAACTAAAAACCCCAAAATCATGATCGGAAAAACCGCCTCGGCAACCAAAATGTTGGCAAAGGGCGCCAAAGGCGAAATCCTGCCGAAGTAAAAAAGGATAATCGGAGCCGTAAAAAGATAAGCGCTGGTGGCAATCGCGGCATTGTCTAGGAAAAATTCTCTGATCAAGCGGGTGGCAGCAGTGGAAGGGCCCCCGACAGCGCGCAAGAATTCAGGTTCGGAAGATTGAGAGGGTTGGGATGGTTGAGAAGACTGAGCACTGGCGGGAGGGAAACTGCTGACAGGACCCGCGAGGCTTATTAAATACCTTCCCAGTGTCATAATTCCCAAGGTCGCAGCAAATGTCAGCTGAAACGAAACTTCAAAAATTGCCTGCGGCCACAAAAATAAAATGATCAAAGCCGCCAAAATTAACTGCCAGACAGGGAAAGTCTGCCTGCCGGCAAAAATGGCAAGTGACGAGGCCAAAACCATCAAAGACGCCCTCACAACCGGCGGCTCAAAACCGGTTAAAAACGCGTAGATAAAAACCGCTACCGTTGCCAAAATCAAACTCCACCTTCTTCCGAAATATCTGCCCAAAGCCAGAAAAACACCTGCCACGATCATCAAGTTTTGGCCGGAAACCACAACAACATGGATAGTGCCGGTTTTTACAAGTTCGTCGCGGAAATCGCGCTCAATCGTATCGACTCCAAGGACCGTCCCTGAAACAATCGTTGCCTCGCGTGAAGGAAGGTATGATGCAATGTTCTGGGAAATATTAAGTCTTAAGCTTGAAAAGAAACTTGAGATAGATTCCTGACGGCCAATGATCTCGACCTGAGGCCTGAATATCCTGCCATCTGAATCTACCTGTCCGGAAAGTAAAACCTTATCCCCCACCCTGTATCTTGGGTACAAATCAAGATAAATTTGCGCCTCCCCTATTTCCATAATTTGCTGACCACCGTAAATTCTGGGCTCCTTTTTGACGGTTGCGGCAAGTTTAATGTTTTGGTTTCTGGGAATTTCTTGAGTTTGCTCTGTTGAAATCCTATAAGCAAATGCCAAGCCTAAAATTGCAATTGCAAGAAAGTAGGCATAATTAGGTTTGAACATTGATCAGAATTTTGAATTTAAAATTTGAATTTGAAAATTGATTTAAAATAATGTTTCACAAGGACTAAAGTCGGAAAATTGAAAATTAATAAACTGTCACCAAGTCCTTTATTTTTCCGTAAGTCGACTGCCCAACTATCTTCTTGGTCAACAGTTCTTCTGGCGCCGCGTAGGGGCGCGAGGCGATGATTTTTTGGGCGGTTACCGGCCCGACTCCCGGCAGTGTATCAAGCTGGCTTTCTGTGGCGGTGTTTATGTTTATTAAACTTTGCACTCCCTCAACTCCAGCTTCTCCAACCCCAACCCCTTCCCCAATTTTCGGAATGTAAACCTTCTGGCCGTCTGTCACTTTGGCAGCTAAATTAATGCGTGTCATATCGGCGCTATCTGACAAACCCCCTGATGCGGAAACGGCATCGGAAACTCTGGAATCAGAAGAAAGCTCATAAACGCCCGGCCTTGCAACCGCCCCGTCAACGTGGATCACAATTTTGCCTGCTGATTGACTCTGGGAATCAGCAGAAATTATCTGGATATCGTCACTTGTCGATGAATTGCGAAAGAGAAATATACCGCCGCCGACTGCTAAAAGAAACAAACCGCCAAAAAAGAGACCGAAGGTTGCAAATTTTAAACGCTGATCTTGCCCGCCAAAATCTTCTTCCTGTAAATCTTCAGCCATTTTTTGAAGGCGCCAATTAAGTCTTCCGCGCCTCGATCCTTCAGCTCTTTATTGACAATACCACCATGGTGCGGGTGTTTAAAGAGACGTTTGTTTTGGCTTGAGAA
>Ga0209210_1001021_pt1 | contig 25278 bp, 20 predicted proteins | sample RifGroA1_FD_183991 | JGI IMG/M metagenome (GOLD analysis project Ga0209210, IMG submission 183991) | Contaminated groundwater microbial communities from Rifle, Colorado, USA - Rifle Groundwater A1 (SPAdes) (version 2) | ecosystem: Environmental > Aquatic > Deep subsurface > Groundwater >...
CGCTGGACGCGCAAATTGAAGGGATACTTTTCTGGAAAGGGGAGCCTCTTCGCGTCAAGAAACTTGCCCAGATTTTGAACGTGGCAGAAGAAAAAATTTCAGAATCTCTGGAAATTTTGAAACAAAAACTTGAAGGAAGGGGAATGATTTTAGTTTTTAAAGAAAGGAGGTGGTGGAAATGTCAAAAGACAAGAAAAGGCAGTCCCATCGATTGCGGCTGGTTCCCGGCGACATTACGCTTACGGGTCAAAAACTTGAACTTGTTTCAGGCGGCACTCCCTCGCAAGATCCGAAGTCCAGAGAAGGCAAGGAAAGCAGTTTCGTCTGCTTTTACCTGAAAAACTTGGGACTTAACGGGGCATATGTAGGGGAGATCTGTGAGAGAGCTGAAGAACGCGGGTTGAAAGTGTGTCCATCGAACGTTTCTCTTCTACTCGAAGAGCTCGGGATGGGTCGATCTTGCCTGTACAGTATCACTTGGTTTAGTGCGAAGTTACAGGAGTTAATAGAAACGCAACCATGCCTGTTAGAGAGTGCGATTTATATCATGACGAGATCAACGACAGGCAAGATTGAGGTCTTCCAAGTAAGCCTTCGCACTAGCGGAGGGATACTGCTCAGGTGCTGCGATCCAGGTACATTTTGGCCAGCAGACAGCCGCTGGATCTTCCTAAGGGAAACGTCTTAGCGTTTCCCTTCCGTCTCCAGATGTTGTCTGGACCGATGAGTCTTTCGACTTCGCCTCGACTATTGAGGCTTCGCTCAAGACGAAACGGATGAACTTTAAAAATATTCCTTGGAGGTAATGATATGGAGGAAGATATTGGTAAGCTCTGTGTGTTAATAGGTACCGGGAAGGAAATCCCGGATGAGCTTCTTCAGAGGTTAGGGTTACCTCTTGAACTTAAGGAAGTACCCAATCCCTATTTGAAGCGGTGCGTGCTGCTACATTTTGAGGACCCTGACAAATTGTTAGAGTGCCTCAAAGCGCACGTTTAGCCTGCCAAAAGGGGTGTCCTGCCTACCATGATGTAGGTAAGGCTCGCCCCCACCGCTACGGCGGTGGGTGTCAGGGGAAACGTTCTGAGTTTCCCCTTCTGTCTTCCGATGTAATCGGAACTGATGAGTCCGCAAGGACGAAACAGAAAAAGCCCTTTGGAAGGAGGTTGGTAATGGTGAAGAGCTTTTTTCTTATTCTCGGAGCATTACTTTCGGCGGTTGGTTCTGGTATCGTCTATTTCCGGCCAGACGCCCCGGACTTTCTCCTGTTCCTCAAGCAGGAAATAGGCCTACCTCTACTCACAATTCCAATAGCTCTTCTAGTTTCTCTCCTTGTTTTTATAGGCCTCATTTTGCGTGAGGCGACAAGGGAAGAAAAGATACAGCATTGAGCCGAATCCCACGTCGATACCAAGGCGCGCGAATCTATAAGATTCGCGTTTTTTCTTTTTAAAATATTGCTTAAATTCTTTAATGTGCTATATTGGATAATTCGATAAATTTTATGAAAGAAACCATAGAAAAAATTAAAAAAGAAGACGATATTGCCGTTGTGAAAACAAAAACGGCAAAGAATATTAGTACTGGCCCTAGCGTTGAAGAGATGACCGAGGCTGGATTACAGTTTGGCCATAAAACTTCCAAGCTTAATCCCAAAATGAAGTCTTTTTTGTACGGTGCACGCAATGGTATTAACGTCTTTGATCTGGAAAAGACCAAGGAGAAATTTGAAGGAGTTTTAAGGTTTGTTAAGGAGATTGTTTCCCAGGGAAAGATAATTCTTTTTGTTGGTACTAAAATCCAAATTAAGAATTCAGTAAAAGAGACGGCTCAAGAATGCAAAATGCCATATGTGTCAGAAAGATGGCTTGGGGGAACTTTAACTAATTTTCCGACTATTACCAAAAGAATAGAGTACTTTAAAGAGCTGGAGAGAAAAAAAGCGGCTGGGGAATTGGAAAAATATACCAAGAAGGAAAGGGCGCAGTTCAACAAAGAACTTAGTGATCTTGAGAGAAAATTTTCCGGGATTAGAGATATGACTGTTTTACCTGACGCGGTTTTTGTTATAGATGCGCCAAAAGACGACTTGGTCATAAAAGAAGCGAAATCAAAAAATATTACCATAATCGGTATTGCAGATACAAACTGCAATCCTGACTGGTTTGATTATTTTATCCCGGCCAATGACGACAGCATTTCTTCTGTGAGATTTGTTTTAGATAAAGTTAAAAATACTATACTTAAAAATAAGTCCGAAACAAAAACAAAGCCAGAGTAAAAAGCATTTTTGGCTTTTCGGTTTTTGTTTTGGTTTGGTCTATGGCGAATATAGATGAAATCAAAAAATTAAGAGAGGCTACCGGAGTTTCAATTGCGGAATGCAAAAAAGCATTAGAAAATGCCAAGGGAGATATCAATGCCGCAAAAGAGATTTTAAAAGATTTGGGAAAAGAATTTGCAGAGAGGAAAAAAGAAAGGGCGGTAGGGCAGGGGATCATCGATGGCTATATTCATCCCAATAAAAAAATAGGAGCTCTCTTAGAGCTTAGATGCGAGACAGATTTTGTTGCAAAATCTGATGGTTTTCGAAATCTAGCTCATGAATTGTGTCTTCAGGTCGCAGCTATGGATTCGGCAGAAGATATAGTCTCTTTTTTGGATCAGCCATGGATTAAAGATTCAACAAAAACAATTAAGGATTTAATCAATGAGCAGATTGCAAAGCTGGGAGAAAATATAGCGGTAGGGAAGTGCGTGAGATATGAAATATAATTTTTTAATATGCTATTTTATACCGCAATAATAATATTATTTGGCAGCGCAATTGGTATTGGGGTAATTTTGGTTCGTAAGGCCCCATTATTAACCGAACTATCCGGTAATTATCCTCTAGCTGATTTTAAGGGTTTTTACTCTTCTTTCAGGGGTAGGCTAGATGAAGCTTTTCCTTTGAAGAATATCTCTCTTGAAACATTATTACAAAAGATACTTTCTAAAACGAGAGTATTGATTTTAAAGCTGGAAAGTAAGATCTCTTTTTGGCTTCAACACTTACGACAAAATTCTCACAAAAGAAAAGCCCAAAAACAAGATAATTATTGGCAAGAACTAAACGGTTCAGCTAGCGGTCAGGATAAAGAAAATCATCAGGTATAGCTTGTTCTCGTCGTATTAGAGAGCTTACGCCGAGAGTAGCGAGGCGCCACCTTAGCTCAGCGGTAGAGCAACGCTTTTGTAAAGCGAAGGTCCGCAGTTCAAATCTGCGAGGTGGCTCAGTTCTTTATTCTTTGAGCAGGAGAGGAATAAATGCGTTTCGTATTCATTCAACCAGATTGTCCTGTCTGTGACATCGGGATACTTGAGCCCGAAAGCAATAAGATGACAATTAACTCTGGGGACAGATTAATTTGCAATCTATGCTTTCGAGTGTTTGTGGCGAGGAATGTTTGCGTAGATATTAACTTTGAGGTCATGGAAAGCGAGGATGGAGAGGTTGTTATTGATCCATTTACGGAGTATTTGTACAGGGAAGGGTTTTCTTCGACGACTCATTAAGAAGTTAAGGGGACGAATGCAAAGTTCGTCCCCTTATAATGTAAAAATCTAGGACGAAGTCGCCTTTTCGGCTCTTGTCTTGTATGTGTCAATAATCTTGGTAGGCCTCTAACGGGGTTGACAAACTTTTTTAAAAGAATAAAATAGACCCAGAAGAGTTGAAAGTATATGGCAAAGAAAAAAGTAAAAAAGAAGGCGAAAAGCAGTAGGTGTTGCTAGGAATACAGAATAATTTTGCGGAACGAAACAATGATCGGGTCTCTGCCTGATTTTTCATTTACTGAAGGTAAATGAAAACAGCAGTGCGATTACACTTTTTTGTTTCCCTGAATGGAAACAAAAACAGCGTAGCGATTAGAAATCTTTCTTCTTTTTTCAAAAATTTGCCAAAGGATAGGAATGGTTAGAACTTTGAAAATTTAATTTGAGCATGAGTACTTCGACAAGCTCAGTACCCTTCGACTATCAAATAAATTATTGATAACTTGAAGTTTACCCTGAGCGAAGTCGAAGGGTTTTTTAGAGTTACTCCGATATCTCAGTGAGCTGATAGCCAGTTTACTGGTTATTGGATCACTATTTTTTTGAGAGTTTGATCCTGGCTCAGGATGAACGCTAGCGGCGTGGATAAGGCATGCAAGTCATGGGGGCCCGCAAGGGTCACCGGCAAACGGGTTAGTAACACGTGGATACTTACCCCAAACACGGGCATAACTAATCGAAAGATTAGCTAATTCCCGATAGTCCTGCAAAGGTAAAGAAGCAATTCGGTTTGGGAAAGGTCTGCGGCTTATCAGCTTGTTGGTAGGGTAATGGCCTACCAAGGCTATGACGGGTCGGCGGAGTGAGAGCTTGTCCGCCAACAATGGTACTGCGACACGGACCATACTCCTACGGGAGGCTGCAGTCGAGAATATTCGGCAATGGGCGAAAGCCTGACCGAGCGACGCCGCGTGCAGGAAGAAGGTCTTCGGATTGTAAACTGCTTTTATCGTTGAACAAGTCGCAAGACTGAGCGTAAACGATGAATAAGGGGGTGCTAACTCTGTGCCAGCAGCAGCGGTAATACAGAGTCCCCAAGCGTTATCCGGATTTATTGGGCGTAAAGAGCGCGTAGACGGATCGTTAAGTTTTCTGTTAAATCTTCAGGGCTTAACCTTGAAGCTGCAGAAAAAACTGGCGGACTAGAGGGTGCTAGGGGTTAATAGAACGCTAGGTGTAGGGGTGAAATCCGTTGATATCTAGCGGAATACCAAAAGCGAAGGCATTTAACTGGGGCAACCCTGACGTTGAGGCGCGAAAGCGTGGGTAGCAAAAAGGATTAGATACCCTTGTAGTCCACGCTGTAAACGATGAACACTGGCTATTTGAAGTGTCGACCCTTCAAGTGGCGAAGCTAACGCGTTAAGTGTTCCGCCTGGGAAGTACGAACGCAAGTTTAAAACTCAAAGGAATAGACGGGGACTCACACAAGCGGTGGACCATGTGGCTCAATTCGACGACAAACGAGGAACCTTACCAGGGCTTGACACTCAGACGACATTCCGCTGAAAGGTGGAATTTCTCACAAGGACGGCTGAGCAGGTGCTGCATGGTTGTCGTCAGCATGTGCTATGAAGTGCATCCTTAAATGGAGCAACATGCGCAACCCTTATCCTGTGTTTAATTTGTCACAGGAGACTGCCTTGGATAACAAGGAGGAAGGCGAGGATGACGCCAAATCAGCATGGCCCTTTGATGCCCTGGGCTGCACACGTGGTACAATGGCTACTACAATGGGTTGCCAAGCCGTAAGGCGGAGCTAATCCCATCAAAAGTAGTCCTAGTTCGGATTGAGGTCTGCAATTCGACCTCATGAAGCCGGAATCGCTAGTAATCGCCAATCAGCTATGTGGCGATGAATACGTCCCTGAGTCTTGTACTCACCGCCCGTCACACCAAGAGAGCTGGCAGTACCCGAAGTGCCTCCGTTCGGAGGAGCTAAGGTAAGGTCAGTAATAAGGGTGAAGTCGTAACAAGGCACCGGTAGGGGAACCTGTCGGTGGATCATTATATTCTAAAGATTGTCGACGGAAGTTGAGGTTTGAAATTTGAATCTTAACTTTCAAGGAGTTAGTCGAATTTCCTCAAAAATCGACTCATCTGCTAATTCGAGATTTATTTTGGATGTAGCATAAAAAGTATCGGAGTAACTCTAAGAAACTAAAAAGCAAAAATAGAAAATCCCGCTTGATGCGGGCTTTTCTATTGTAATAAAAATGATATTATAAATACAATATGATATACGTAAAATCAAAAAGAATTTTCTTGCCAACGATTTTTCTTTTTGTTTTTGGTCTTGGAATTACTCCAATCATTACTGGCAGCCAGCTTAATCAAGCTATTCAGAATGCTAACGAAGCATATCAGCTCAGCGAAAAGACGCAATATTATGCTGATGGTGAGATACCTTCGTATGATATAGATAAAAGGGTAGGAATTATCGGAACTGAATTTTACAATAATATTAATCAGGACAAATATGGTAGAGTTGAACAAATCGAAGGTGCGAAAGGAGAGCTTCTCATTCGCCTTAAAAGTGATGTTTCTTTATATGAAATAGCTGTTATCGCCAATCAATACAATATGGATATCTTAAAAAAATATAGAAGAAATAAACCATCTTATCGTTTACGTCTTTCAAGTGTCACACAAATTAATACCACACTCGACATTTCCAATTTACTTAAATCTGATGATAAGCTAGAACAAATCTGGAGAGAACTAGACGCTGACCCCAGAGTTTATTCCGTGGGGTTGAATAGTGTAGGTAAACTTGCCGATACTCCCTGGGGAGATCCGGGTTACTGGCCTAATGATCCTGATGTGGATGCCAAAATGGTAGATATAAATGCTCCGTTAGCTTGGCAAAAACTGGAAAACTTGGGTTTTCCCCCCGGTGGTTCTGAAAACATCTGGATTGCTGTGATTGATGATGGAGTAGATCTAGATCATCCAGATTTAATAGATAATATTGCCAGGGATGAAAATGGGAATATAATTAGCGCATCATTCATCGGGGGCTGTGAAGAAGATCTATATGATTGCGATGTGATAAACAGAGGGGGAGCAGCTGGTGACGATGATGGACATGGTACTCATGTTGCCGCGGTGATTGCCGAAGTAGGTGATAATACATTGGGCGCAGCCGGAATAGCTTTTAATACGCAGATCGTACCAATAAGAGTATTTGAAACAGATAACGAAACTGTTTTGAGAGAAAATGTGATAGAGGCAATTGAGTATGCTGTATCAGAGGAGAATGTAAGGGTAATTAATATGTCATTTGGATTCGACGATAGTTTAATTGATGAAAGTGAAGCCATTGAAAATGCAATGGCTTACTCTAATAAGATTTTTGTAGCAGCTGCTGGTAATACTTTCAATGAAGTAATTAAACAATTCCCAGCAGCCTATAAAGGCGTGATTGCAGTGGCGGCGGTTCAAATGTCAGGCAAAAAAGATCCTACTTCTATCTTTGGAGATTGGGTAGATATATCATCCTATACAGATATTTATGCAGCTATTTATGATGACATGTATGCCGTTAGAGGAAGCACCAGCAATGCTGCCCCTGTGGTTTCAGGTACTGTTGCATTGCTTTTAAGTAGGTGGCCCAATCTTACCACTCAAGAGGCAGTAGATATTGTAGTGCAAAGAGCAAATACTATTTACGAAGAAGATGGCAAAAGTACCTTAGGATGTGGTGTAGTTAATGCCGGTTTTTCTCTTATTTCCACTGCTCCAATTATTACCATGAGTCAACCCGATGAACCTCTACTTTGTAAAACCAGATTTACTCTTGGCAAAGACATAGATTTATCCTGGAAACCCTTTCCAGCAAATCTATTAGAAGGCAATGTCTCACCCGATTACTACACATTCTGGTGGGCGTTAGAAAATGGAGCATTCTATATGCCAGAATCAGATTACGGTTTTTTTAAAGATCTTGGTCAAACTTTAAAAACCTCTCTTACTTCTAGATTCATAGAAACCCTGTGGGATGGTACTTATAGTTGGCGTGTAGCTGCTGTATATATACATAATGATGGAGCCAAAGAAGTACGCTGGACCCAACCGCAAACTATTAAGAAACATACTAGCGCAGGAATATATGATGTGGTCACCACATATGACAATCGGGCTTCTGCTGGGTGTAAAATTAAATGGGAACCTATACCTGGTGCCAACAACTATATTGCTAAATTAACCGCAGATAATGGAGTATGGGCTTATATAGCATACAATAAGCCTACAGAAATGGAAGAACCCAGTTATACTTTTACAGATCAAGATATCCAAGCATTACATGATGCCGCAGGGCCCAATGCTAAGTGGGGCATATCGATAGTTGGTACTGCCCTAGGGAGTAATTTATCTTGGAATGACGAAGATGATCGGGCTTTAATGCTTATACCACCACACGATTCAAATCCACCTAGGTTCCGTGCTTTTGATTATTATATTAACGGTGATTGGTGTCAGTAACCAACCATATTTAGTAAAAACTAGGTCTTAATTAAAAAATAGCAGCCTGCACCTTAAAGGTAAGGCCGTATGCAAGTGTTTTTCGCGATGACTCGATGCGCTATTCAATCGTTTGATCATGAGTTGAAACCTGGCGGAACCTCGTTGCTCTGCCACACTGGGTTTCAGAGTGTGGTCGTCTGTCTCAGCGATCTATATAAAGAGATATTAGTCAAATGTGGATAAAAAGCCCGTTTTGAACGGGCTTTTTTGTTACAATAAAAATGATATTATAGAATATTATTATGAACAATTTCGTTAAATCTCAACAGATAATTTCTAAACAGCCAAGAAGCATTGTTTTATCAACATTCTTTCTTTTTGTCTTTGGTCTTGGAATTACCCCAATTATTACTGGCAGTCAGCTTAATCAAGCTATTCAGAACGCTAACGAAGTGTATCAACTCAGCGAGAAGACACAATATTATGCTGATGGCGAGATACCTTCTTATGATGTTAATCAAAGAATTGGAGTAGCGGGAGTAGAGTCTTACCGTAATATTAACCAAAGTAAATACGGAGAGATAGAATGGATAGAAGCAGCTAAGGGAGAATTGCTTATAACCCTAAAAGAAGGTACGCCGTTGTACGAGATAGGAATAATAGCCGATAAGTATAATTTAAAGATACTAAAAAGATATCAAAAGATAAGGCCGGCTTTCAGATTGCGTCTTGTGTCGACTGGAGAAAACACAATAAATCCATTAGAGATAATAGCTGGTTCTACACAACAATCTAATGGAGAACTAGAGAGTGTCTGGAGAGGGTTGGATAGTGATTCAAGATTATTAACGGTCGATTTAAATGCTACCGTTTATCCCGATGCCTCTGATTGGGATGGTGGTTGGTGGCCTAATGATAACCAAATTAATCCGCCACCGGGAGTTAAAGGTGAATTAGCTGAAATTGGAGCGCATAAGGCGTGGAGAGAGCTTCAGGAAGCCGGTATGGATCCTGGTGGCAATGAAGATATTTGGATGGCGGTGATTGATTCGGGAGTAGATTTGAACCATCCTGATTTGAAAGACAATATCGCTACAGACCCAAGTTTAGTTTCCTCCGATAATCCCAATGGATGGGTGGGGAAGTATTTTGGTATTTACGACTGCAATGATGAAGAGCTTTTCAAGGATGTGCTAGAGCCATGCAAGGGTTGGATGGAGTTTGGAGGAACGGATGGTGGGTTTCCGGGTGATCCTGACTATCATGGGACTTTCGTTGCTGGCATAGCCGCAGAAAGAGGAGAAAATTCTCTAACAGCTACGGGAGTTGCCCATGGCGTTAAAATAGTTCCAATTACGACTTATACTTCCGTTGAGTTAAATATTTTTGTCGAGCCCATAATTAACAGTATTAATTACGTTGCTTCTTTGGATAGGGTACGTGTAATCAATATTAGTTTAGGTGTTTTTTCACAAAGCAATGTTGGAGCTTTTGAGCAGGCCATTAACGACGCATTTGCCATTGGCAAGATAATAATTGCCTCTGCTGGTAATGAAGGGTTAGAAATAGATAAGTATCCTGCTTCCTACAATAATGTAATATCGGTTTCTTCGGAATCATTGAATTTTGGCAAATGGATAGACATTGCATCGATCACATCCAATATAAGATCTACTAAATATAATGATGTTTTTGGTTTGCCCGGTAGTAACAATAATCCTCCTCCTGCCTCTTCTTGGGGTGTTCCCCAAGTTGCAGGCAGTATTGCCCTTCTAATTTCTCGTTATCCGAATCTTTCAACTCAAGACATCATAGATATTACATTACAAAGACCTGATACTTTTTACTACGAACACGGTTCTCCTAATTTAGGTTGTGGTATTGTTAATCCTGGCAGAATGCTGACATCTTTGGCGCCATTGATCGTGTGGGATGAATCAAAGGTAAAAGAATATGGACCCCAATGCGTCAGGAGATTCCGGCTTGGAGAAGATATTAGACTTGAGTGGAGACATTTTCCGCCAGAAGGAGATTCTGATAGATACTGGATAAGGTATTGGCGAAAAGGAGATGATCCGTCAGAACCTATCGATGCGGTTTCTGCAACTGAGCAAAAAATAACTTGGCAAGACGCAGAGCTGTTTGAAGACGGGACTTGGTATTGGCAAATAGGAGCAGAATACGACGGTGAGATTCATTGGACTTCCGATCAAACCATTAAAAAACATGTAGGTACTAAAATTACTTCACCCGCTGAAAATACCAAGATCACTAATACAACTACCTTTAAATGGGATCCGATTGAGAATGCCAAGAATTATTTCTTATCCCTTCATTGCCCAGCCATGAATAATAATATTTTATGGAGGGTGCCTCTTAATACCACATCTACCACCCACGCCATAACTCAAGAAGAATATGATACTCTCAAATCTTTCGATTACGCTTCTTGCTCTTTTGGTATAGTTGGTACAGCATATGACGGGAATTATGACTTAGAAAGTCCGGAATTGTATAAGGTAAAATATCCATATGGCCAGGTTTTTCTGTTGCCGTAGGGTTTAATTCCTAGAAAGTAAAAGCCGCTTTTTCTAGAGAGGTTTTTGTTTTGAAAAAATACGTTATTTTAACTTTTTAAGTATTGGTCCTTTCTCTGTATCTTCAATTAAATATTCTTTATCTACGATTTCTTTTCTTGCTCTATCAGCAAGAGCCCAATTTTTTTCTTTTCTATATTTTTCTCGAGATAACACCAAAGATTTTATATTAGCTGGTATTTTCTCGTTTTTTACGTTGGAAAATCCTAATCCCAAAACCTTATCGAAATTAATAAGAATATCGTATTTTTCGGCGTCGTTGATTTTTTTATCTTTTACTAATTTCCAAACAACAGCTATTGCCTCCGGTGAGTTAACATCGTCACTTAGACAATTTTGGAATTCTTCCAGGTATTTTTTAGCTGCGCCGCTCTTTATCGTTTGCTTTTTGGTTTTTACTTCGCGAATTATTTCATAAATACTATTTAGGGCGTTTTGGCTGGCCTCTAATCCTTTCCAAGTGAAATTAAGTCCTTTTTTGTAGTGAGACGTGAGAGCTAGATACCTAAAGACTAGGGGATCAATGCCTTTTTCTATCAGATCTTGAACCAAAATAACATTTCCTAAGCTTTTGCTTATCTTAGTTTTTTCAAGTAATAGCCATTCGTTATGTAGCCAATAATTTGCAGTGTTTTTGCCAAACGCCCCGAAGGCCTGCGCTATTTCGTTTGTGTGATGTACTGGAATATGTTCTTTGCCGCCAGTGTGTATGTCAAAATGTTTTCCTAGGTATTCCGTTGACATTGCAGTGCATTCAATATGCCAACCCGGGAATCCTTTCCCCCAAGGGCTGTCCCACTGCATTATATGGTTTGGTTGGTTCGTTACCCACAAAAGAAAATCCCACGGCTGTTTCTTTTCTTGATCAATTTTTGTTCTTGATCCAGCAAGCTGTTTTTTTAAGTTAAGTTTCGCGAATTTTGCGTAGTTTTTAAACTTTGAAGTGTCAAAAACCAAACCCGTGTTAGTTTTATAGGCAAAGCCGTTTTCCTCTATTTTTTTAATTAGATCAATTTGTTCTTTGATGTGTTTGGTAGCAGGACAGAGAACATCTGGCTTTTGAATATTAAGCGCGGTAGCACTTTCTAGGAATTGTTTTGTGTATTTTTTGGCGATATCCCACACAGAGAGCCCTTCTTTTCTAGCACCTTTCTCTATCTTATCTTCGCCCTCATCTTCGTCAGAGGTCATGTGGCCGACGTCAGTTATATTCATTACCCATTTTGTTTTATAGCCGCTATGCCTTAGGAATCTAACCAAAACGTCCCAATGTATATATGCATACATATTCCCAATATGTTGGTTTCCGTAGACGGTTGGACCGCAGGAATATATGTCAACAACCCCTTTTTTTATGGGGCGGAAGTTTTCTTTCTTTCGAGTTAGAGTATTGTACAGACGAATCTTCATTTATACATTTTATCGACTTTTTGTTACCTGGACAAGTCTTAATTCAGCTTCAGATATTAGCAAAAATTTGATATTATAGAGAAATATGAATATTGATTTTTTTATCGCGTTGCCGGTTTGGATTAAGGTTTTTTTGCTTTCAATGACGCCTTTCGGCGAATTAAGAGCGTCTATACCGGTAGGGATTGCTATTTATAAAATGGATCCCGCTTCGGTTTTTTTTATTTCTGTTTTGGGGAATATCGTTGCGGTTTTATTAGTCTTGATGTTTCTAGGTTTTATTTCCACCTATCTTTCAAGAAAATCATACCTATTCAATCGTTTTTTTGCTTGGCTTTTCACCAGAACTAAAGATAAACATTATGCTATAATTGAAAAATATGGAATTTATGCGTTGGCCATCTTCGTGGCAATACCACTGCCTTTTACTGGTGGGTGGACAGGAGTATTGATCGCTTTTGTTTTCGGAATTCCGTTTTGGCAAGCATTTCTTTCGATCGGTGTCGGAATATTAATTGCAGGCTTGTTGGTTTTGTTTGTTGTTCAGGCGGGAGTTGCCTTGAGTGCATATTTTGGTTGGCAAGCTTTAATTGGTATTGCAGTAGTGTTCTGGGTCGGGACGCTAATATTTAAACAACTTAATAAAAATAATAAAATTCATGAGTTTCAAGAATAAGGATTTCGTTTTAAGTTTATTATGCGGATTTTTAGCAGGAATTTTCCTGTTGATAATCGTAAAAAATCCGTACGTTACAGAATTTAAGGGGCTAAACCAATTGGGCGCATTACTCTGGTTTTTGCCATTGGTATTTGCGTTTTTATTCTTTATCGCTATCGTTGTGGCGAAAACATTGTTTCGTCGTGTATTATTTTTGATGCAAGTGGGTAAGTTTGCCGAAAGTGGCGTTTTAAATACCCTAATCGATATTGGAGTTTTGAATCTCTTGTCTTGGTGGCTTGGAATCTTATCTGGTCCCTGGCTGATAGCGATGAACATGGTTTCTTTTTCTTTAGCCGTTGTAAACTCGTATTTTTGGAATAAGTTTTGGACATTCGAAAGCAAAGAAGGTGCGAAGGGAAAAGAGTTTTTAAGCTTTATCATTGTAAGTTTAGTCGGTCTTGGCATTAATACTGTGATTTTGTATTTTGGGAAAAGCTTTATCGATCCAATGTTCGGTGCTTCAGAGGGAGCATGGCTTAATCTGGTAAAAATATCAGCAACATTTGTTTCGATGGTTTGGAATTTCACGGGTTATAAGTTTATCGTTTTCAATAGATAGTATTATGTTAGAATAGTGAGTAAAAAATTCTCGAGAAATCGAGAATTTTTTCTGTTGACAACCACTATGTCTTTTCTATAATAAAAGTGGCACATTAAGATATTTGGATTCTGAATTGCCACCCATAGGAGAGGTAAAAGTAATTGGAGCGTAAAGACAATAAATACGCTCCACGAGACTAGTCAGCTCGCTTATAAAAAACTTTTCCTCTAAAACACCATGGGTCAGGCAATAGGATTCTTAATAATACTAATAGCCGTAGCAATAGTTCTTCCGCATGCCTTTGGGTCATTGGATGAATTTCTTGTTGTGCTGTTAGTAAAAATAACAGAAATAGTGAGCGCATTTTCTGTGCATTCACTATAACTGTTTTAGGGGGCTCTCTTTTGAGCCTCTTTCCTTTTGCTCTGGGGTAGAGCTGTTTTAGTATTCTTCTTTCCAAACAAGCAAAATTTTACTAAGATAGGATTATGGTTCTCCGCGACTTGCGGGGTCCCCTGGTGTTTCCTCTTATTTATTATGAACTTGGTATTGTATCGAAAACATAGACCGAAATTATTTTCTGAAGTTATTGGCCAAGAACACGTTGTGCAAACTCTGAAAAATGCCATTATTTCAGGGAGTATTTCTCATGCCTATATCTTTACCGGGCCCCGAGGTTCTGGAAAAACTACGCTGGCAAGATTATTAGCTAAAGCGGTAAATTGTCAGAATCGCGCCAGATCAACTAGTCAACCGGCCAACCAGAAAACCAGCTTTGAACCTTGTAATAAGTGTGATTCTTGCCTTGAAATCATGGAAAATAGGTCGATTGACTTGGTGGAAATTGACGCCGCTTCCCATAGAGGTATTGATGACATAAGAGAGTTGAGGGACGGGATCAAGTTTGCGCCAACAAAATCAAAATATAAAGTATATATTATTGATGAAAGCCATCAGATTACGAAGGAAGCCGCGAATGCTCTTTTGAAAACGTTGGAAGAACCGCCAGCTCATGCTATTTTTGTTCTGGCGACAACAGACATTCACAAAATGATTCCAACAATCATTTCTAGATGCCAAAGGTTCGATTTCAAAAAATTGAATCTAACAGAAATAATAAAGAGATTAAAGCTTATAGCCGACAGAGAAAAAATAAGGGTAAATGAATCAGCTTTAGAGCTTATAGCTATGAATGCCGGGGGATCAATGAGAGACGCAGAGAGCCTGTTAGATCAGGCATTGACTTTTGCTGGAGCTTCTGGCAAAAAAGGAGAGACGGGAGTAGATGATATAAAAGATCTTTTGGGTTTAATAGAAATAGGGTTGGTAAGTAAATTTTGCGACTTTTTAATAGAGAGAAAGGCTAAAGAGGCGATTGAGTTTTTAAACGATATTATGGATAGAGGAATGGATGTTCAAGAATTTGCCAAGGCAATTATAAATTATTTGAGACAAGCGCTTATCATAAAAGTTGCTGGCGATGACAAGATAGGTATAGATAATCCATTGGTTTCCGGTTTAACAAAAGAAGAATTAGAGAAAATGACGAGGCAGGCAAAAGGTTTCGAAGAAAAAGAATTAAGTCGCTGTTTGAGCTTGTTTTTGGAAGCTGAAAATAAAATGAAATTTTCACCGATACAGCAATTGCCTTTGGAGTTGGCAATAATAGAAGCAACAGGGCAATTAACAATTAATAACTAACGATTATTTTTTGCCGGGTCGTCTAACGGTAGGACACCTCCCTTTGGAGGAGGGTATTCTAGGTTCGAATCCTAGCCCGGCAGCACCAGTCAGCGCAGTATCGAGGTAGACCGAGACGGGTCAAAAATCGCCAATCAGGCGATTTTTTGGTATCATAGAACAATGATCTCATTGGTTTTTATTGATTGGACATTGGTTAATCTCCTTAGTATTTTCGGTCTGGCGTTGGGTTTATCCTGCAGCCTCTACCTATTTTATGAATGGTTAAAGCATGATAGAAAACAAGCCCATTTTCTTTTATGGTCTGTCGGCTTGTTGTTTTTCTATATCTTCCAGATTCCATTTATCCGGGTAAATCTGGGCAATAGCATCATTCTTCTTGATTGGATGAGCTTTTTTACCATTACAGTTTCTTTGGTATTTTTAGGTTGGGTATTGGTATATTGGGGCATTGTTAGTATAAAATCCTACCTGAAAGAACGGGAACCAACCGTGTTTCCTCTGCTTCTTCTGTTTTGGGTTATTGCGTCATTTATTTTCTATTACTTCAGATTCTCTCTAGTAGAATACGGAAAAACCCTATCAATTATAGGTTTTTTGATTTTCTTCATCCCAATACACGCTTTCATCTTATTTTCTTTGCTTAACTGGTTAAGAGTAGAATACCTACAAAAACCCATACGAGTAAAAATTGGTATTCTTGTTATTATTGTCGCAGTCATTATTTCCATTGCAAGATATCTAATCGTTCTTAGTAGCTTAATGCAGCTTCCCAGAATATTCTGGTTTCTTTCTGCAATGTCTTTTGATTTTATATCTATCTTAAGAAGTGTGGTTATCATACTGATGACTATCGGTTTTTTTCTGGTTCATAGACATTATGTCGTTAAACCCACCGCATAAACACATTCCTTCTGTTATTGAATAATGGTTCTAATATCGTTCAATACTCATAGAGCCAGGCAGCGCGCTATCGCGCAAGACCTAACAACTATTTTTGAAGCTATTTTCCGTAACGGGTCTAGGATGGCCTAAACCCGTCCGCACAGTGAACTCAGTGGTTAGTATGAGAAAAATTTAATATAAAAAGAGCGGGTATATATTTATACACCCGCATTTGAGTTGTCCTCAAAAATTCCTGATTGGATTACGATGGCATAATACTCAAGATAGTTCAATCTATAGATATCTTGGGAATCTAACCGTAAATAGTTGGTCAGGTCATGCAATTCAATAGGTCGAGGCGATGAATTGGCAGTACCAGACAAGTTGCTGATGTCTGAAAAAATATAGAACCAATCCTCATCGCTGACAGAAGAAAGATCAACACTACTGACGACAATACCGTCTACTTGCAGAACACTGATTTCGGCGATTGATTGTTTTAGAGCCACTACACCTGCCTCAATGTCCAATTGTGGATTAGTTATCAAAAGCCAGTTGATTTCACGGTCAGATAACTTGGACATATCTATGCCCAACCTTTCCCATAGACCGTCAGCCCGAATGTTCTTCTCTTCCTCAAAGCCATGAATTGGGCTGGCTTTGACTTGCATATTTCCCATAGTGGTTGACCCACCCATAACAATTCCCCCGAGAAAATCTGCCGCCCTGTCTTGGAGTCGAATGTGAGTTGGCAATATACGCAGAAACCATCTGCCAATCTCTGACCTGTAGAGAGAGGAGCTGTCATACATATTTCTTTGCTCAGGAAATACTCTCCAGTGCCATAACAGATGAGCTAACCCACTATGAAAATCATAGGTAGGATATTTCTCTCTCAACATCCTATTCACTAAGACAAAAGTAGCAACGGCTTCCGGTGAAACACCGTTAGCCTCACAACTCTCAATGATGTAGGGGCGTAATGGCAACAATATCTGTCGTGCTTCTTTGACCGCTTCGGCATTTTGTATGGGTATATTGCCCACGGAAGCGTCTAACGCTTCGGGGCTACCAACTTGCCAATGCCCATATTGCCAATCATTGAAGCTCCCGTCTCGTGAAAATACATAGAGAGCGGAAACTCCAGTAATGTTCAGGATAAATATCCCCGAAATAGCCCAAAGAGCTATACGGTTTAATATCCTGCGGACGTTAGTGTCCTTGAGATGTTGAATATCTGTGCGGACGATGAACCTGCTTAAAACAGATGTAATTACAATCAGATAAGCAGGACTTAGGAGCGCTAAGAATTCTTTTAATTGCGGTATGTCTGTGTGCAACAAAAGAACCAGAGCCGTTGTGATAGACACAGCTATAGCTATGCCGATTTTCAGGATTGACATATCTGTCAGACCTCCTATTTGGTAATGTTCTAAGGATAATGAATGATAAAATAAAAGACTACTTATGTCAATCTGTAACAGCTAAGCTTCTTCTATTATGTTAAATTATAAATTCATGGTCTCTTCATTAAAATAACCGTCATTTACAGAAGGTCTTAAACCGCTGATACTCATGTTAAAATGGCATACCGGCTGAGTGCCGTATCCAGAAACAAAACCGCTTTCATCGGCGGTTTTGTTTTTACTAATCAGCTATGAATATCACTTTGTCTCTTAAGAGCATTTTGTTTTTTATACATCCCAGTAATTCCCGTTTTTCTTCAAAAGTTCCTTCGGTAAGTATATAAGTCAGATATTTTTTTTGATCAAAGTTTTCTTCAAAGGATTTTATTTGATTACCGAAGAACGCCTTTTGGAACCTTTCCACTCGCTTGTATTCTTCTGCAAATTTTTTGCGTACCATGCCTTCATCGGTTTCTATTTTTCCCATCAGCAGAATCAACTGCTTGATGAGTTCTTCTTCTCTTATATATCCGCCCTTGCAGAAGCGGTCTCTTGATCTGTTGCATCCGTAATATACGTATCTTGCGGTCGTGCAGGTGCTTTTTATCACTTTGAATTTTTCTTCGGCACAAACACCCGAGCCGCAGATGCCGCAAGTTACGAGTTTCGTGAATGCGAATTCTTTGCTTTCACCGCGGACGATTCTGTCTCGTTTCAAATGTTCTTTTACTTTTTCAAATAATTCTCTCGTAATAATCGGCTGATGTTTTCCGGTATAAAAGTTTCCACTTCCAACCGGATATTCGAAAACGCCGTAATAGAAAGGGGATTGGAGTATTTTATAAATATTGCTCAGAGAGAGATGTTTATTGCTTGTGGCCGTTCGGAAGTTCATTTCAAATTTAAGCCATTGCCATATTTTTCGTCCGCTCCATTTTTCGTAGGCCATTTTTTCGAACATCCGTCTCACGACCGGCGCCCTTTCGGTGTCCACGATAACATATCCTTTGCGGTCAATCCGTTTCTCATTGAAATATCCGGTAGGAGCTACGCTTGGCCACAGTCCCATTTCACATCGCATCCTTAGTCCTCGTTTTACATTTACACTTTTATTATCATTTTCCAATTTCGCCTGACTGCATAAAATCATCAGTAAAAACTTTTCGTTAGGGGAGTTGGTAAACCGTTGTCCGTAAGTCCTGATTTCTATAAGAATTTTTTGGTCTATTAAATCTACCAGCGATCCAAGATCTCCGGCGTTTCTTGATAATCGGTCTGGCGCCCAAGTCAAAATGCCGTTGTATCGTCCAGTTCGTATGTCTTTAATGATTTCACTGAATATTGGTCGTTGATCCGAATCTTTGGCCGAATGAGATTCTCGTCTTATGTCGATAATCTCTAGACTTTCCCTTTCGGCGATTTGCAGCATCTCTTTAACCTGAGAATCTATCGAAAGGGCCTGTTTTTCGTCAGATTCGGTCGATTTGCGGGCGTAAAGCACGTATTTGACCTTTTCTGGGACTTGGATGTTCGTTTGGACTGCTGCAGTTCCTACCAGCCCTATGGGTTGTGTATTCATAGTAAGGCAAGGATGTCGGAACCATGAAGGTAAGTCAAGGCATGTCTCAAATCTCGAGCTTGTAAGATAAGCCAGAACAGCTATTGACAAATCTTCTAAGGTATGCTAATATTAATATATTAGCTCTTTAAAATAAGAAATTTGTAAGAACAATTAGCCATAGCTATAAGATTTTGATAAAAACGAAGTTTTATAGCTATGGCTAACTAGAGTAGCCCGCTAGCTTAAGGAGCTGTCATTATGACGGAACAGAATGCTGTCTTGGACGGCAAGATGGACAATGAGAGACTCGGTGGCCTTCAACGCCGCTACAACGAGATCACTCGCAGGGTGAACGAGAAAACTCTCGATTACGACGAGGTGATGGGTAGGCTTCAACTGATTGTTGAGGATAATCCTGTCGTCGTTTCGACCGAGCCTACAGAGAAGTTTGGTCTGTTCAAGGAACTTGGTATCATCGTGGTCCCTGACGACTACGACCCCAACACTCAGCTCGCGTCGTTCAAGAGAAAGAACCATAAAAAGTTCTATCACTACAACGACGACATCTCTGACCAGAATTTCCCAAATCCGAGTCGGAAGCTGGAACCCGGGAAAAAATACCGCGTTCGCGCGTACAAACAGATCGTACCAGGCGCGACCACCTCAGAGGAGCGCATGGCGTTTCTCGCAACCCAAGGAGCGGTCTATACTGGTGCTCAGGGAGTATCCTTGGTCTTTGACCAGAAGAGGGATCAGTTACCGAAAGGTTACTGGTACAGTTCCTTCGATGAGAAGGAACGGCTCTTCAAAGATGCCGGCGGCCACTTCGGGTACACGTGGGATGAGTACCGTATCATTCTCTGTTTCAGCGACTTCGAAGAGTCCTTGGAAGCTTAGGCACTCAAATTGTTCCTCAATTTCTTTGACTCTTGAAGCCCTTGTCGCAAGACGAGGGCTGTTATTTTTGCATAAATTTTCTACAATAAATCTGGATAATAGATTGTGCATGCGGCCATGGCTTCATGCCATCGAATTCTCGTATAAGGAAGGGGTGAGTTATTCATCGGGTACGCCTTATGAATGAGAGCCGCCTTTTATGAAAAAATCAAATAAGTCGGTGCGACGCGTTAGCGAGCGAGAGTTTAAACTCGGGGCTCGGAATAAAATACAAAGAATGGCCGGTGCTGTTCTTGGTGGTTTAGGTGGCGTGTCGTACATTGAATAGAGTGCGCCGACGGTAACCACAGGGTGCCGAACATCAACGTCAACAACGATGGTGACTTCAACTTCAACCTCGGCAACTTCGAGAACACGTGGAATGAGAACAATATCATTCTCTGTTTCAGCGACTCAAATGATTTCTCTCCGTTTTTAGCGGGGAGTTTTGTTTTCGAGATTTTTCTTCCAGCCGCCAAGCATGCGGCCTATTTCGTCGAGTAAAAGAATAAGCGCGCCGTAAATCTTATTATTTATGATTTTGTTTTCCCACGCTATTTGCAGAAGAAATTTAAGCAAATCTGATTTTGCTATTGCTTGAGATATAATAGATATCTTCTCAAATTTGTCATAGGCGAAACATCCTTTGAATATAAGTTCTAGTAGCGAGAGAAATGTATCGTCAATCTTTGCGCCGATCGTATAGCGATCAACGCGGTTGAGATTTACAATATAGTTATGCCATAATCGATAAACTTCTTTTGTCTGGACGAGAACGAGTGGGATTGTCGGGGATACTATTTGTTCATGTGTATTCATAGATATAATAATATTATTTCTATTGAGAATCTCCTTTTGACTTGGGAGAAGTTTTTGCGCGGCAAGAAGAGGAAGAAAGATGTTGTGCAATTCCAAGCCGAACTTGCTAAAAATATCGTTAATCTTTATTTAGACCTTAAGAATAAAACATATGTTCATGGTTCGTACTCTGTGTTTAATATTTCAGATCCTAAGTCGCGCATAATTCATAAAGCAACCGTACGTGATAGGGTTTTGCATCACCTTATATACAAAGAATTGTATTGGTATTTTCACGACAGATTTATTCATGATTCTTATTCTTGTCGCGTAGGTAAAGGCACTCATCGAGCCATGAATCGTTTCAGGAGTTTTGCTCGTAAGGCGTCAAAAAATCACACGAAAACCTGTTTTGTTCTTAAGTGTGACATTAAAAAATTCTTTGCCAATATAGACCATGATATCTTAATGAAAATCCTTGGGAGATATATAACTGACACTAATATCATTTGGCTGGTTAACCAAGTGGTCTCGAGTTTTAATACAACTGTCCCTCGTATCGGCCTACCTCTTGGCAACCTCACTTCGCAACTCTTGGCAAATGTTTATATGCACGAATTTGATATGTATATCAAACAAGAACTTAGAATTAAATATTATATCCGTTACGCTGATGATTTTGTGATTATGTCGCAAGGCAAGGATTGGCTTAAAAGCATCCTTCCTAAAATCAAAGAATTTTTATTCAATAATTTACGGCTTCAATTGCATCCGGATAAAATATCGATAGAAACCCTTGCTTCAGGTATAGATTTTCTGGGTTGGGTTCATTTTCCTGAATACAGAACATTAAGAACCAACACAAAAAGGAGAATGTTGGAAAGGATTAAGAAAGTGAGCGGCAAGAGGGAAACAATTGTATCTTACCTTGGCTTAATGAGTCATGGAAATACAATAGAGTTGCAGAAAGAAGCAGAGAATTTATTTTCATCCCATTCTTTTTGAATTCATTTAGTCATTATTGGTAGTAATCTATGGAAGGTTTTCGCAAGCACTCCCGTCTTTGTCGGCATCTAATTTGTGGATATCATTATTTACCCCTCCGCAAGTCTCAAAAACATTTTGAGCTTCTGTGTGGGTTGTAAAGTCGGTACAATTATATGCATTGCTAGAGCATATAATTGTTGAACTATTTTGAGCGGGTGGGGGAGTAGTTGTTTGTGATGTGGGAGGCGATGTTTCCTGTTGTGTGGAAGTAGGAGCGGTTTGGCATTTGCTCCATAACCCTCTGTTATTTTCCCTTGCTTCCTTTTGTGCCTGAACGAATTGTTCTGAATATTTAACGTCTGGTGGATAGGTATATGCCGTAGCATATCCATTTCTTACGAGATAGTCATTTACGAATATATCATCTATCCAAACGTATCTTAAAAGCCTTCCGTATCTATCTGTTTCAGAAACATCTTTTTCTATTTTTATTCTTTTTCCCTGAACTAACTCTTTGTTTTTATTGGATGATTCTAACCCAAAACATCCTACCGGTTGTGACGGATGAACTGTTTCTGGAGTATCAATGCCAATATATCTGATGGTTTGGCCGCCTTCAATTTTGATAGTATCTCCGTCAACTACTTCTGTTACTAGATATGTTTTTTCTTCGCTAGGCGGTTGCGCTTGTGGTACTTGTTCTTCTTCGTTCGATTGAGATTTTACTTCGATAGGTTCTTCGTTTTGAGAAGGCGTTGTTACCTGAGGAGTGATTCCAGTGTCTTGGTTTGAATTTCCAATCCCAATCAGTACAAGAATAAAGAATATAGAAACTATCCAATATACTACCTTGTATTTTTTCTTTTTATTAATTTCTTGTTCTGGTTTTATTTCGGTCATATTTTTATATTTTGTTTATATCAAGTATTCTTTCGACCTTTCCCGTCGGCGTACCCATACAAAAAGCCCACCACGGGTAGTGGCCGAAGCCACTCATACCGGTTTCCCGATATGGCGTATGAAGCGACCCCATGATGGGTTCTTTATGCTTCATACGGCTTTTTGCCATGTTTCGTAATACGAAGTTTAGGCGGATATTAAATTGTTAATTTATTATAACTATTCCTCTTGATTTTTCCAAGAAATAGATATTGACCTTTCAGTAACAAAGATGCCGCAAATCAAAGGGTTAGTCCAGACCCCTAATTATTACCATTTGATAACCTAAACTACCGTCAACTCATTTTAGGATAAAGGTCTCCAGCCGTCCCCATCTTCTCCATTCTCTCCCAATGATAATCCTCTTCTTCGTGGTCTTGGTGCTTCAAAGAATTCGATGTGTAATGATGGCATGTTGGCATGCGCGATAAACTGGTTGGCGGCGATTGCATATGCGTCTGCAAGATCGTCGTATTTTTCCGTACCAAATCCTGTAAGCTGAGAGATGAGTTCTTCGGCGCCTTTATTGGGGAACAGAATAAGCCCTTCTTTTATGGCTGCGGTGGTAAGTATGATTCTTTCGTGTTTTTCTCCACGTGGTGGAATTCCTTCTACCTGGATTCCTATACTTTGGCAGTGTTGAATAATAGATTCCTGATACGCAACTTTCTCAACAAAAATTTTCGGATGGCGATATATCTCCGTGTTTGACACAAGAAGTTTTATCTGTGTTACTTGGTCGGGGAATCCCACGGTATCATTGAACGGGAACGGCATAACATAGGCGTAGCTTTTATCGTCTTTTCTGTATATCTTCATCGCAACAATAGCTGTTCGGTTTGCGCTGTCCTTTTCGGATATCGCCAAATCAACGCCAATATAAGTTTGTATGAACTTATCGTCACCAGGGAAGTCCTTGTCGGGATCGTAATAATGTATCCATTCTGGATTTACGGCTCTTCCTGAGTCGGAAATTACGCGAAGGAGGTATTCTCTCTGCCAAGCGATTTCATTGATTCCTTTTGTTTTTTCCGCATCAATGGTTTTTTGATCGGGGAATTTCCCCGGCCAGGCACAATTACCCTGTTCGTCCAAAAGGGGATATTCACGATAAAGACCATTCATCGTGTTTTCTTCAATGCTTCTTTGTAGTCTTTTAATAAGAGAATCTTCATGAAGTAAACTTCCAACAATCACAAGGCGAGTATCCTTGCTTCCGGCAGGAATTACGTCTCCAATAAGCCAATTATATATTTTATCTCTTCCTTCTCTTGTTTTGACGGAATCCAAATCTTCCAAGTCGTCGCAGATAATTAATTGCGGACGATATTGTTTATGTCTTATTCCTCGAATACTTTGTTCGGTAGAAGCTATGTTTATTTTGGCACCGTACCGAGGAAGGTAAAGCGATACCAAGTTCCAGCCGCTGCGTTCCTCTTGAAAAGGTCCCAAGTCTTTTTTCAACAGTTCGTTTGTTTCAAGTTCATACTTTATCTGCAGGAGAAGCATTTGAGCTTTTTGCTGTGTTTTACTCAAGATTAGAACGTGCTTTATTTTTTGTTCTCCAAGAATGGCCCAAAGCGGGAAAGAAAGAGTAAGCAGGGTTGACTTTCCGCAACCTCGAAAGCCGAGCATTATTGCATTGCGTATGTTCACGTCTTGCGTTATGTAGAACATTTCTTCATGGAAGGGGGCAATAGGAAATTCGGTGTAATGAGAGAAGTAAAAGTAGAAGAAGAATTTATGACTCCTTTTTATGATACTCAGTCTTACTCTTTTATCCTTGAGCATTACGTTGAATATTTTCTCTATGTTCATCTGTCTATTTTTCTTTTTCATTGTTTTTATCGAACGATGCCAAACGCAGAGCCGTTCTTACCAAAGACGCTTGTTCTGGCGTTAGTTCCTCGTCCGCATAAGTTAAGTTTCCGCTAATCTCGACTTTGTTAGCGTATGAGGGATGATGGTGACGAAGCCAGTAGATTATGGCTGTCATATTTTTTTCTCTGATCGCCGACATTAACTGGGATTCCGCCACGTCATTAATCAGTAGAGTACCTTCGAGTAAGGCTTCATCGGTTTCTTTGGTGAATTGCCGGCTTTCTTTTCGCCATCGGTAATATGTTGATCGACAGATACCAGCTTTTTCGCAGGCAAGCTGAATGATCGGTACATTCTTTAATTGTTTGATTAACAGCTCTTTTTCTTTCTTGCTTTTCATCTTATTTCCTTAGCTTTAAGGTTGGTTAACTTTTCCCACCTGTGTTTTATGACTTCGCAATACACAGAAGACTTTTCCATGAGATAACATCTTCGTTTCATTTTCTCCGCGGCAATTAATGTTGACCCTGATCCGCCAAAAGGTTCAACGATTAAGTCATTGCGTTTAGTAAGAATCTTAATGTAGGGGATCAGTATCTCCAAGGGCTTTGTGCCAAAGATTATGCCTTGCCCAGAGGATTTTTCATCAGCCGCTTTAAACTCGATAAAATCTGTTGGGCAGATTCTTTTTCCTTTCTTGTATCCTTCCCAATAAGGTTTTCCAGCGGTTGCAAAAAGGGCATTCTCGTATTCACTCTGGAATAGCTTATCTGCTTCTGGAGTGAGATTCAACTTTATATTCCCCCTAGTTCCTACCAATGCTATATCTGCCTTATTGAAGAATTTGTATTTAGCAGAAAATCCCTGCACTCGGTTAGGGACATGCCAAGTAATGGTATTGCGGTATT
>Ga0209210_1001023_pt1 | contig 25214 bp, 29 predicted proteins | sample RifGroA1_FD_183991 | JGI IMG/M metagenome (GOLD analysis project Ga0209210, IMG submission 183991) | Contaminated groundwater microbial communities from Rifle, Colorado, USA - Rifle Groundwater A1 (SPAdes) (version 2) | ecosystem: Environmental > Aquatic > Deep subsurface > Groundwater >...
GCTTACTTCCGCTCCTTTAGGCTTTGATTCAGCCAAAATTCTTTGTACTTTTTTATTCGTTCCAGCTGGAACGGTACTTTTTGTTGCAACAACTGTGTAGCCCTTAAGGTTTTTGCCTATTTTTTCTGCCACGTCAAGAACTGTTGACAGATCTGCGTCTCCTGTTGTTGTTGATGGTGTTCCGACTGCAATGAAAACAACGTCAGCCTCAGGTATTGCTTTCTCGAAAGACAGAGTAAACATTAAACGCCCTGCATCAATGTTTTTCTTAACAAGCTCGCTTAGGCCAGGCTCGAAGATTGGGATTATTCCTTTTTTTAAGTTCTCTATTTTCTCAGGCGTATGCCCAACAACACTCACCGTGTTCCCTAAGTCTGCAAATACCGCTGCTGTTACTAAACCCACGTATCCGTGTCCGATGAAAGTTATAGTCATATGGTTAGGGGTTTGATTGGTTTTTTGATTCTTCTATCCCTTCTTTGAAAGATCTCATCTCTATTCCTAATGCCTCTATTTTATCATTATTAAGCGCCAAATTAAAAGGTCTCGGAGCGCTACCCTTGAAGAATTCTTCTCTTGTTGTTGAGCTTACAAGTCTAACGTCAAAGTCAAACACTTCGGCTATCAAAATTGCAGCCTCATACGGGGACAGCGCCTGTTGACCCACTGCATGATAGATTCCGACAGCATCGTTAGATATTAGTGTTTTCATTACGGGACCCAGATCGTCTATGAATGTGGGGCAAAATATATGGTCTGTGACTGCATTCACCGGCTCGCCTTGAGCTAGCCTTTCCTTAATTGATCTGAAAAAGTCTTTTCTTATTTCAGAATTCGCTCTATACGGATAAGCTATTCTAAGTATCGTATAATCGGCTCCGCTTCGTTCTACAACTCTCTCCCCTTCGTATTTTGTCTTTGCATACCAGTTAATGGGATTTGGAATATCTTCCTCGTTATAGGACTCTCCCTCCTGTTTTTCTCCGTCAAATACAAAATCTGTCGAGATATAAATTAGTTTCTTACCCGTCTCTCGGCAAATTTCTGCTACATTTTCCGATCCAAATACGTTTATTCTCCAAGCATCCCCTTCCTCACCCTGATCGCGATCCAGCTCACAGCCATCCACATCGGTTTTAGCAGCAAGATGCAAAACAAAACTAGCATCTTTATGCTCTCTTATTGAAGTCAACGTTTCGGGCTTGGTTATATCCACTCCGCCCACTCTGTCCATCCCTATCAAATCGAAGTCTTCCATCAAAAGTTCTTTTAATCTAGAACCTACCAGTCCGTTTATTCCTAAAACAATTAGTTGTGGCTTCATATTTTACCCAAAATCGGAATATTGAAATCCTTTTCCTTGTTTTTAAAGAACCTAATTATTAAATCTCTGTGATCGAAGGCAAACTCTTTATCCGAAGGAAGACTTTCCTCGCTAAACCAGGAAACGTCTGAGACTTCTTTATCATGCTTTTCCCTATTCCCCATAACCTTCACCAAAAAGATTAGGTCTACGTTTTGTCTATCTTCTTTAGGTCTTAGCGGACTATCGTTAACCTGAATAAGTCTTATTACTTTTCCGTTATATCCAGACTCCTCCTTAAGCTCCCTGAGGGTCGCTTCGGCTGCGTCCTCACCTCTATCTAGAAATCCGCCGGGTATAGTGTATTTGCCGCCCATATGAATCGAGGGATCTCTTTTAACGAGCAGCACCTCATCCTTATCGTTTATTGCAAGCGCGCCTACTGTGACATGGCGCAGGGAGACTTTACTGCCATTTTCAAAAATGCATTGAATCATTTTTTGTACTGGTCTTCGTAGTATTTCTGATACTCGCCAGTCTTAACTTTTTTCCACCATTCACTATTTTCTTTATACCAATTAACCGTGGCTTCAAGCCACTCATCAAAAGTATGCCGAGGCTCCCACCCGAGCTCGTTTTTGGCTTTTGACCAGTCTACTGCATAACGACGATCATGTCCTGGCCTATCTTTGACAAATTCTATTACTGTCTCGTCTTTTCCTAGAAGTCCTGCGATTTTTTTTGCAACCTCAAGATTATTTATATCCTCCGTCATTCCTCCAAGGCAATATGTTTCTCCGATTTTCCCACGGCTAAGCACAAGATCTATGCCCCGACAGTGATCTTCAACATACAGCCAATCCCTCACATAGAGTCCGTCACCGTAAATTGGGATTTTCTTCTCCTCAAGAACATTGGTTATAGCAAGGGGTATGATTTTCTCTGGGAATTGATACGGGCCAAAATTGTTTGAACAGTTAGTTATAGTTACCGGAAAATTATATGTATGGAAATATGCGCGGACTAAATGATCTGAGGAAGCTTTGCTTGCAGAGTAAGGACTTCTGGGATCGTAGCACGTGCTCTCGTTAAATTTTTCATCCGAATCAAGTTCAAGCTGACCAAACACCTCGTCTGTCGAAACATGATGAAACCTCTTAATATTATTCTTTCTTGCTGAATCCAGAAGAACCTGAGTGCCTAGCACATTAGACATTACAAAAGGAGCTGGTCCTGAAATGGATCTGTCAACGTGTGTTTCTGCAGCGAAATGGACCACTGCATCGACTCCCTCCATAGCGCTATTTACCTCATTTACGTTAGCTATGTCTCCTTTTACAAACCTGTAATTGGGGTTTTTCTCAATGCTTATTAAGTTTTCTAAATTTCCGGCATAAGTAAGTGCGTCAAAGTTAACGACTTGATCTTCCGGATGATTCTTAAACCAGTAGAGGATAAAGTTTGACCCTATAAAACCCGCTCCGCCTGTTACAAGAAGTCTCATTTAGCTTAATTCCCCGTTTTTAATTTTCTCAGCTATTGTGTTGTTCGCTCGCAATAACTCATCAAACGACGTTCCCGAGTCTACCCACCAATCCAACATGACACACTCCATTGTTCCTTCCGAAACATAGCGGTTATTCAAATCCGTTACTTCAAGCTCGCCTCTTGCGGAAGGCTTAAGTTTTTTTATGAAATCAAAAACTCTTTGGTCATACATATATATTCCTGTTTGAGCTATGTTAGATTTTGGATGATCGGGTTTTTCCTCAATTGATACAACTTTTCCCTTACTATCGATTTCAATTACACCGTAATGTTTTGCGTCTCCGGGAATTTGGGTCCCAAAAACTCTTGCTCCTTTATCTTGTTTTTTAAATTCATCTGCAACCGGTTTCAAATTAAAATTAAAAATGTTATCTCCTAAAATTACAAGAGTTTTGTCTTTTTCGGCAAAGCTTTCTCCAAGCGCAATTCCCTGCGCAATTCCTCCCGCTTCCTGCTGAATTTCATAAGTAAGTTTTAATCCAAAATCACTTCCGTTTTTAAGAAGATTCATAAACGCTCCTACATGGGGCGGACCGGTAATAATCAGGACATCTTCGATTCCAGCTTTTTGCATCGATTCAAGAGGATAATAAATCATTGGTTTATTGTAGATAGGAAGCAGATGTTTATTAGTTACCCAGGTCAAAGGCCTGAGTCTTGTAGCATTTCCTCCTGCTAAAATTATTCCTTTCATAAATAAATTTTTAAAGCTCCGTTTATAAGAAATATTCTACTATACTAATTACAATTTAGTCAAAGAAATTGTAATTTAGTACGATATATCTTATAATACTACTATGGGTTTTAACGAGCAACCTTCAACAGTTAGTTATTTAGATTCTCATATAGATACGATGTTAAAAGCACCTGAATTAACCGGCATAAGAACCTGGTATGAAGGGCAATTAGCAAATCTTGGAGAAATAACCGTAACCCCAGCTCCCCTTACAGACGGAGATAGATGGAGAAGAGAATTAACTTCAGCCGGTGAGGTAGACAAGGTAGACGGAGCTTTTTTTACTCTCCAGGGACAAGCAATAACAAAATACAATCCTGATGGATCTGTTTCATCCGGATGGACTCAGCCGGGGCTACTCCAAAAAGAAGGAGAAATTGAAATACCAACCCCAGAAGGATCAAGAAAAATAAAATTCAGTGGGGCTATAGGCATAATAAAAGACGCAAATGGAAATGTTCTTTTAACTGTAGCTCAAGAACCTTTTGCTCAAACACCCAAAAGAGCTCTTGCAAGAACCCCTTTCCAAACATCCTCTACAAAACTTCAGGGAATTGTGGATGGCAACAGAGATCTTGACCCTACGCTTTACGATTTAATTGCGAGTGTTGCTACGGGAAAAAGTCCATCTGAAATATTCCAAATGGGTGATGTAAGCCTTTTTCCATTATCATATGCCGACGCTAACAGAATTGCTGCAACAAATATAGGATTTGTGCTTGCCGTTACCGATGCAAAACTTGCTAAAAAACTTGAAAGTGATGGGAAAAATAGATGGTGTAGCATTGAAGAAGTTAAAGGGTTAACAAAAGCAGGTCTTCTTAATGGGCTTACTGCCACTGCAATTTTTGCAACTTCATAATCCAATCCCTCCTTTAAGAATTAAGAGCGCTATTGATATTCCAAGAGCACTCATGAGTATATATTCTACCATAATTTTTGCTACTAGATCGTGGTTTATGGCGTGATGCATGATGCCCCAGATTGCATAAATCGAGGATGTAACGAAGATCCCCATTAGTTGAAGCTGTCTGTCTGGGCCTGAGGAATATACAAAATAGAAACCAAGCCCAAGTATCATAATGAGCGAGCCGTAGTATAGTAAGTGTTCATTTATCCTGTTATCCATCATATAATCGACCCTTTATTAAGCGCTGCTATCAAACCTAGAACAATTATTAGAAAAAGTATGTGATCCAAGTTGTGGCCCACGAATCTGACTACTTTTCTTCTCTGCATTGCTATAAGATCCACAACAAGCACGGTGATGAAGAAAAAGACTATGAGAGTTGAGACATTTGAAGTAAGACTTATGCCGTTAAACATCGGACTTGCTTTAAAAACAGGCGCACCATCTATAAGTTCCTTTATTGGACTCTGTGGTTCCCCTAATACTGAGCTTGTCTGCTTAATTGCTTCAGGCGCCTCGGGGGAAGCAGGCTCGGAGCTCTTTGCAAGTGGCGCGGCATTCCTGCTGCCGAACTCCTGCACAACAAGAACAGTCTCTTCTCCTGCAAATGTTCCTGTCTTAACTGCGAATCCTATATCCGTATAGTTTGCTGAAAGAAGATTTTCCTTGTGACCCGCAGCGCTCGCCATCCACGCATCTACTGCCTCTGAAGCACTAGAGTACCCCCTGGCTAAATTTTCACCTGCATAAGTATATTCATACCCGGCCCCCTTTATAAAAACCCAAGGTGTGGTTCCATCTGGGGCGTTGTGCGCCCAATAATCCCTAGCGAACATATCGTCTGCCTTGCGACTTGCTGCAAGAGAAAGCTGTTCGTTAAACACTAGAGGTAGGAGATTGTTTTCAAGCCTTTTTTGGTTTGTCAAAAGAAACAGTTCTTCAGTAGATATATTATGGGTTACACCAAGAATCTGAGGAGAAACCGTTCTTACTTCGGAAAGAAGAAAAGACGCGAAGATAAGGAGAATTACCGTTAAAAGAAGGCTTTGAAGATGTAAGAATTTGGCCCTATGATTATTTGATTCATGTGGCAGAAAGAGGTGCCTTAGTGAATTTTTCACGCCTACAATCATGCTTCTTACTCATACTTGGGCTTCGCGGAAATCCCTCCGTTAACCGGAACGTTTAACGCAAACCCTAAAGCATTGGCAAGCGATACTCCTACTTTTATCCCGGTGAAAGATCCCGGACCTGAGTTGACTTCAACTTCATCGATCTCGGTCGGATGAAGCCTGTTTTGCTTTAGAAGCGTATCAATAAGAAGAAGAACTTTTTGCGAATTTCCGCGCTCAACATCCTGTACGATTTTATCTTCTTTTTCATCTATACATAGCCCTACCATGACTTGGGCTGAGTCTGTAGTGTCAATTGTAAGTCTTACCACCACTTCTATTATATATCCCTAACAGCCCCAAAGCGCAATACCCTCCATGGATTTACCGAACAATCAATAACTGTTGAGGAAATTCTTGTTTTTGTTTCACCGTTAAGCACATAGTCTACCTTAGAGATAAGATCCCTGTTTAAATCATTATAAGAGTACGGAGTCGGATCTCCATGAAAATTAGCAGAAGGACCAAGAATTGGTGCGTCAACCATCTTTATCAAAGCCTGTGTATCGACGTGGTCCGGTATCCTTACTCCAATGTTTAAGCCTCCGCCCCTGACAAGACTGGGAACTTTTTCTAGATTCGCAGGCAAAACTATAGTCAGACCTCCTGGCCAGTGTTTTTCCATTAGCTCTCTAACTGATAAACCGAAGGGCAAAACATATTCCTCAACTTGTTTTATTGAACTAAACAAAACCGGAGTAGCCTTGCTTTCTGGCCTTTTTCTTATTTCAAACAGTCTCTCAATAGCTTTTTCGTCATCAATCCTGCATCCGATACCAAAGGCTGTATCCGTAGGAAAAATTATAATTCCTCCCTTTTTAAGAACATCTATTGCCTTCTTAAGATCGCTAGTCATTTTCTAATTATCCTGAGCTTTCTTTGGAATTCACCTTCGTGCTCCATATGCACCTCTATTCTTTTTTCAGGTAAAAGTTCTTGCGCCTTCTCTGCCCATTCTATAACTACAATATTTTCCGGATTGGACAGGATTTCCCTAAAACCTATACTTCCCAACTCGCTTTCAGATTCTACTCTGTAAAGATCAATGTGGTACAACTTCCTAATTCTTGATTCATAATTCTTAATTCTGTGCTCGCGAACGAGTACGAAGGTGGGGGAAATAATCCGCTCCTTTATTCCCAATCCTTCTGCCAATCCCTGAGCAAAAGTTGTTTTGCCCGAACCCAGTTCGCCGAAAAGAGCGATAACACCCCCTGCTTTAAGATTTGAAACAATCTTACCTGCAATCTTTTTAGTTTCTTCGGGACTTTTAGAGATTGTTCTTCGCATCGAGGAAAAAATTATATCAGAAACCAGCTTCTTTTCTCTCTTTTATATAGTTTCTTACCAAAAATCCAGCTCCCGAAAGCAGTAAAACAATCCCTATAATAACTAAGAATTTCGAAAGAAGCGAATAGGGATTAAAAGTCTTTTCAGACAAAACTTCTGATTTTACGGGAGTTGGTGTATCTGTTTGATTATTAGGCAAACTAGTATTTGAAGCTAAACTTTTATCCGTTGATGAATTTGATTTCGAACTTGAAGATTTAACGGGCGTGGGGGTCTTCGTGGGAGTGGGTTTGCTCGTTGGTGTTGGCGTTTTCGTAGGAGTTGGGGTTTTTGTGGGCGTCGGGGTCTTAGTCGGAGTGGGCGTTGGGTCGGGAGTAGGGGTGGGTGTTGAGAAAACGGATGAGGAATTGTTTGAAGAATTCTTCGATTGAATCGTAAAAATTACCCATTCGCTACTTCCGTCTGTCTTTCTTCCTCCGCTCTGGTTCTCTTCGGGCTTAGCCAAGCCCCCCTTATCTCCATATGAAACCTCATCTACAACTGATTCGTTTGATGCCAATATAAGTTTTATCGTGTCTCCACCGTTGTTTAGTTTGTTGCTCCAATCAAAAGAGGCAAACCCTCCGCCATTAATAGTTCCCGTTAAATTAAGCTCATTTGTATCGTTATAATCTCTAATTTTATAACCAGAAAGATCAATAGCTTCCTCTCCGCTGTTATAAATTTCTATCCAATCACTAGTTGTTGCCGAAGAAAATTCATTTATTAATACGTCTGCGTAGGATTTTAAAGGAGGAAAAATAAAAATTAGTAAAAATATAGATAAAAAGAAAGGTAATGACAGCAGACGCCTAAAAAATCTTTTCACATCATTGTAGAGTTATAGCATGAAGATAATAAGTTTGAGCTCCATCGCCTTGATCAACTTTTGAATAAAGAAGAACACCACTGCCACAGCCGATACTTCCGCTATATAATTTCCCTTGCTTGACAGCTTTTACGACTAGACTGCTTAATGAATACATATCGATTCCCGTATGAGGTCCTCCCCCGTAAGCACCAGCCTGTGCAAATGCTGTCATGCCATAATCTTGAGTAATGTAGACAGGGTCATTTATTGGCCAGGGCCATGAACCACTGAAAGACAGCTGGTCTCCTTGGACTCCTTTTGGACCTAGGTAACCTTTAGGATCTACTAAGGATCCATTGCTTCGCACTTCAAAATGAAGATGTGTCCCTGTAGAACAAGGGGATGCCCCAGATATGATTTGCGCTATGCTTGCTCCCTCACCTACGTCTCTTACAGATATTTCTTTTCCTTTTCCAGCAATTATTCCCTGAATGGCTCTTTGTTCTGCTAAAGCTGACTGAAGTTTCTGTTGGTAGATTACCTCGTCGTTTTGGGTTATCCGTAGTAGTTCATCCTTATCTCTTTTTTCTTGCTCAATTTGTGCAGTGTATGTTTCGAGTTCTACCTTCAGTGCCTCGACTTTATTTCTCCTGCTCTCGAAAATTTCTTTCTGGTTTGAGTAATCATTCTTTGCCTGAACAGTGTCATAAATGAGTCTTTTATCATGTGCCTGAGCAACTCTTAGGTAATTTGCTCTCTGGACGAAATCCGAAACATCGGACGAAGCCATAAGAACCTGAAAAGACGACGAGCTTCCCACTACATACGTTGCTCTAATTCTATTGATGAGAATCTCTGTGAGAGAATCTATAGACTTCTCAAGACCCCCTATCTTTTTTGTCGTTGTATCAATATCAAGTGCCAAGTCTGTAATCTGCTGCTCAACTGAAGCAATTTTTAGTTCGGTTAGATGGATTTGGTTGTCCATTACAGCAATTTGCGAAGAAAGAGTTTTCTCTTGTCCTTGAAGATCTGAAATCTTTGTCTGTAGATCATTTATCTCCTTCTGTAGTTCCTCGGCCCGAGAGCTTGACGTTGGACTAGGAGTAGGAGTTTCTGTTAGAGCTGCTACAAAAGATGAGAAGTAAAAAGAAGCAATGAAGAAAAAGCTTATCAAGAGATATAAAAGGATTTTTTTACTCTTAATCATAAGCAGACAAATCTAATTTTTAAGGTATCGAAGAACAGCTAGATAACTTGAAAATGCTCCCAGGAGAATAGCAAGAAGCACCTCTGCTAAAAGAAGAAGTATTAACGAAACAAATGATACGGGGAATAATGGTATTCCGCGGAGGAATGAGGACAGGAATGGAGCAGCATACCAAAGCGCTGTAGCTGCTATAAGCCAGCCGGCGAGTGAACCCAAAACTCCATAAAAAATCCCCTCCATTATAAATGGCTTCCTAATATACCAATTAGTTGCACCTATCAGTTTCATTATCTCAATATCTTCTTTTTTGTGAGAAATTTTTATTCCTATAATTGTAACCATGATGAATATAGAAACAAGGCTTAGGACCAGGATCGCTGCTACTCCTACTCTACGAAGTGCATTTGTCCATGAAGTTAAAGTGGCTATAACATCCCTTTGATATATTACCTCCTGCACAATGGGCGATTTAGAAAGCTCGTTTGAAACCAAAGCCAAATCCTCGATCTCAACTGTAGATATCTCAAGAGACGCCGGTAAAATATCTGCGGTAACTAAGTCTAAAAGAAGCGGGTCGTTCTTATTTTGCTCTCTGTAAATCTTAAGGGCCTCTTCTTTTGAGACAAAGCGGACACCTGAAACCTGTTCAGTTCCTTTTAAACCTTTCGATAACGCGTCTATGTCCGCCTGTTTTGCTTCATCCTTAAAGAAAGCTGTAACCTGTGGCTTTGATTCAAAATAATTTATTACCTTCGATGACCCCGCAAGAATGAATATAAAGAAGGAAAAGACGAGGAAAGTCATCGTCATTATGAATATCGCGGCTATTGCCTGATAGGGCGATCTTCTAATATTCTTCCATGCAGTTATTTTAGAGTTCACTTCTCTCCCTTCCCATCCCTGACTATTCTCCCTTTTTCAAGCTGTATTGTTCTCTTCTTAAGATTTTTAACTATGTCCACATTATGCGTAGCCATTATAACTGTTGCTCCTTTTTCGTTAATATCTGAGAGCAGCTTTACTATTTCCCAAGAAGTTGCGTTATCCAGATTTCCCGTAGGCTCATCAGCAAGAAGAATTTCCGGATTAAGAACAAGAGCCCTGGCAATAGCTACCCTTTGGAGTTCTCCTCCCGCTAGCTGGACAGGGAATTTATCCTTATGCTCTATTATTCCAGTCTGTGTTAGAATTTCTTCAACTCGCCTCATGGCGTCTTTTGCAGCTACGCCTGCCACCTCCATAGGAAGAAGAACGTTTTCAGAAACAGTTCTGTCGGTTAAAAGTTTTATGTCCTGGAAAACCACGCCTATTTTTTTTCGAAGGTCAGGAATCTTTTCATTTGGGAGCTTTGCTACATCCCAGCTTTCTATCTGAATACTTCCCTTTGAAGGCAAAATTTCGCGAATAAGAAGCTTAAAAACGGTCGTCTTACCAGAACCCGTAGGCCCCACCAAAAAAACAAATTCTCCTTTGTCTATCGAGAAGGAGACATCGGAAATACCAAAAGCTCCAGTACCAAATTTTTTTGAAACATTATCGAGACTTATCATAGTTTGACTTTGTCCTTCGACAGTGAGCTCAGGACTGTCGAACTGCTCACTATGACCCTGAGTCTAATCGAATGGGTCATTTAAGCACTTCAACCCTCCCCACATCCATGAGCCAGCCTGCATATTGGGCTTTTTGGGTTTGACCCCATATTTTAATTTTTTTACCCTCAAATAAAGATAGGTCAACAATTGACGAGGTTAGATAAACATTCTGGCTTTCTCCACCGGGTCTCACTAGGTGATACTGGCCTTCTCCTTCAATGCCTCCCTTCTTTAGCTCTCCCTCTACTTCGTCACTAAATGTTTTTTTGTCATTTGAGCCGAAGGATTTCCCCGCAGTGACCGAAGATGCATCTTTAGGCTGATCTACACTGCCACCGGATGATCTGCTAAAAATAAATCCTGTGCCGATTCCAAACGCTACGATAATCAGGTAAATTGCGGCTATCTTAGGAGATAGAGAAAGTTTTGTTTTCTTATTCTCAAAATCATGAACCAATGAACTGTCTTGGGAATTTTTTGAATCCGTAAAAATCACCTCCTAAATTTGTTAAGCATAACTAGTAAACCACATTTGAGCTTTTTTATCAACCTTGAAGCAATTTTATTGCTTGGCCTGTTTTGTAACTTTTCGCGTGTTTTAAATAACCAAGATATGACTGGATAGTCTGATTTAGCGAAAAATCAGAGATTCTCCCTGTTTTGTATTCATCAAGCTTATCTGATATCTTTCTAAACATCCTTTTCTTTGTTTTTGTTCTTGGCAAAACGTAGTGGGGAAGTATGACGTAACCTAAAAAATCAACTCCCCATGAAAGTCTTCTCATAATAATCTTGCCTGGATTAAGTCTCAGCTTAAGATTTTCTTCCAAGAAGACTGGTATACTAGTATACCAGTCTAATAATCTACTCCTATTGGATTCTAAAATTAAAAAGTCATCAGCGTAACGCAGGTAATATTTCACTCTTAGACTCTGCTTTATAAATTGGTCCAGTTCGTTTAAGTAAATATTTGCAAAAATCTGACTTGTCAGATTGCCAAGAGGAATTCCTTTCCCTCTTCCTTGTTCCACGCTAAAACTTTGAATAACTTCTTTTAAAAGCCAGAGAATATCTTCATCTTCTATTCTCTTTTTTAGAAGTTCGAACAAAATCTTATGATCAACATTTGCAAAGAATTTTTTAATATCAAGTTTTAGAGCAAAGCAGTTTCTTGTATAATTCTTGCTCACTTTTCTCGCAAATAACTCAAGCCTTTCAACTCCTTTATGCGTTCCTTTATCTAAACGACAAGAATATGAATCATAAATAAAACTTTTATCAAAGACAGAATATAAATATTTATATAAAAGGTGATGTAAAACCCTATCCGAAACACAGGCTTTATGGATGTGCCGTCTTTTCGGATCGTTAACGAAGAATTCCTCGTATTTTCCATGTTGGTAAGTTTTGTTTTTCAAAGACAAGTGCAGAGAGAACAAATTGTCTTCCAAATTCCGCTCGAAAACTTGTAAATCCAATCTCTTCTTCTTTCCTTTTTTAAATTCAGAAAAGGCTTGAAAAAGATTTTCTATTTGTATAAGATCTTCATAGTTCATATGAGTAACATCAATAAACCTGTTCACACACACACACACACATACACACACACCGATAGTAATTTAGCCCGCCTGCCAGCACCTGACCGCAGGGATGGCGGGCAGGATATCCCAATCTTTACCAAGCTCTACGAATTTTATAAAACGCTTAGCTCAATTATTCCATCTTTCCCTAAGACAAAACGCTACACGCTAGGTCAAAAGTTGGATAACACAACCTTGGACATACTCGAATTCTTGTTTGCAATACCGTTAAGCAGTAATAAGCTGATTATCCTTCAAAAAATAAGCGTAAAAGTCGATTTATTAAAAATTCTAATCCGTCTCTCTAAAGACACCCAGATAATTAATAACAAAGACTGCTTAGAGCTTGAAACAAAACTTTCTGAAATAGGCAAAATGCTTGGAGGATGGATCAGAGCCTCCAAGCAAAATACCACTTAAAAAACTTCTTCTACTAGAAACTATCAAGCGAACCGCATGAACATTGTCATTGCCGTTATCAGGCTTAAAGTCATTGACATTCAAACCGTTATCGGGATTCGCATTGCCGACAATCGCAGCATTAGAACCCACATTTTGTGCATATCCCTTCGTTAACAGAACCTCACCAAAGATTTCTGTAAAGATCTCTTTTGAATTTTATCCGTCTCGCCAAAAACGGCGGAGCGAAAAAAGATATACGTAGTGTCTAGTAAATTTTTCTTTAAGTACTCTCCCTCACTATGTATAGTGAGGGACTCTGACTATTGAAAGATCCTAGAAATAGGCGGTACGGCTTAAATCAAACCGGACTCATTGCGCTATTGCGAATAATTGTAGCAAAAAAATCGGAGAACCAAAATACAAGAAGTCCAAAATTACCAAGAGGACAACTACTTATTTCCGTGGTTAGGCACTACCAAGCGAACCGCACGAACATCGTCACTGCCGCCATCAGGCCTAAAGCCAAGGACATCCAAACCGTAACCGGGACTCGCATTGCCGACAATCGCAGCAGGAGAACCGGATTTAGTCGTTGGATTTTTTGTTCTTCCGTACCGATAGCCGTAATCTGGTCCAAATAACCATTCTCCTGTTTGATCTAAATAGTCAAAAGTAATTCCTGTAAGAGTCGATGCCTCGTTTGGAATTCTAACATCTACTCCAGATAATCCTAATCTTTCTCTTAAAGTCTCTCCGTCTCTACTGACCATCCTCTCCTGCGTAGCTAAATCTTTACCGCCTGTGCCGGGAATAAAGAATCTGTCCGGATCGGGATAAATTGCTACTTCAGCAAGACTTGAAGGGACATTAAGAAGTCCGTCTTCCGCATTAGCAACAAAATAAAACGAGGGTTTTTCTTTTTGTCTTTGGGCTTCTCTTTGTGAGGGAATAGTCTGATCGAGGGGCTTTAAAATAATTGCCCCGTCTTTTGATAAAGCGCGCTTTTCTACGGCAGTAAACTTATCGGCTTTCCCAACCTGTTCACGTCTTGGAAGAGGGACATCTTTCCCTCTAGCTTTATGCATTGCAGCAATTACATCCGCTCTTTCTGCGTCGCGGGGATCGTTTGTTACTCTAAGTTTTCTTTCGACCCATTCCATTCCCATATGAACGAACAATATATCAGACTATAGGGCGTTTGTCAAGTCTATAAATTGCGAAGCTCTTCTTCTATAAATTTATCCAGCTCGCCATCCAAAACTGCGTCCGTATTCGAAGTTTCATAGCCTGTCCTTAAATCCTTGACCATTTTGTAGGGATGAAGAACGTAGGAGCGGATCTGATTTCCCCAGCCCGGAGTTTTATAGCCACCCTTTAAGGATGCCTCCTCAGCTTTAACTCTTTCCTGCTCTATAAGCCAAAGCTTGCCTCTTAGAAGCTTCAGAGCGTATTCCCTGTTTTGAGCCTGATACCTCTCGGATTGGGCTGTCACTACTATTCCCGTCGGCTTGTGCTTTAGCCTCACTGCCGATGAGACTTTCTGGACGTTTTGTCCTCCATGAGAGCTTGCTCTGTAGAATTCCCAGTCCAGATCGTCTTCTCGGATATCTGTCTCTATATCTTTTTCTATTTCGGGCAGGACTTCGACAAGAGCAAAAGATGTCTGGCGAAGGCTGTCTGCGTTAAAAGGGGATTGACGAACAAGCCTATGTACGCCTGCTTCGTTTTTTAAATATCCATAGGCAAATTCTCCTTTAACCGTAAATGAAACACTTTTGAGACCTGCCTCCTCGCCTATGGTTTCTTCAAATACCTCGAGCGTCCATTTCCTTCTTTCCCCAAGCCGGCAATACATTCTGAAAAGCATACTCGTCCAGTCCATTGCCTCAACTCCGCCTTGACCCGAATGAATTGAAACTATTGCTGCCCCGCGATCAAAAGGACCGGATAGATAAGCATATACTTCAAGCTCCGAAAGAAGATTCTCGGCCTCTCCTAAATCTCCTGACTTAAGCAGAGAATTAATTTTTTCAACCTTCCCGAGCTCCTTCTGCACGGATGCCATTTCCTTCATCAGGATTGACGCCCTCTCGTTATCTTTCCAGAAGTTCGGGCTCTGGGACTCTTTATGTATCTCCTCAAGTCTTTTTCTTTTTGCTTCAGGATTTAAAGAAACGATAATTTTTTGGGCTCTAAGCTTAATCTCTTCCATAGAAACTACCTCTCAGTCAAAAGTTTTTACAAAGGTTCTCGCAGGTCTGGCGGGCGGTACTTGAAGGCAAATCTTTTAAAGTTTTTATATCGTTTAATATTTTCTGAATTTGCGGGGAAGAAGATGCAATTTCCTCGACGTCTACGCTATCCAAATCTTCTTTAATTAACCCCACTTTTTCTTCCAGATCTATGCTGAATTGAGGAGTCTCCACACCCTCAAAGGCATCCTGAGTAGTAAGCTTTTCGGTTTTTATTCCCCTTGTGTCTTTTTTCGTAGTCCCTCCATCATCTAAGAGCACCGACTTTAGCGTGAAGAAAAGAAGAGCTACGCCTAAGAGAAAAAGGCAAGCTAAAACTATCTTTTTTTTGTCCCACGGTTCTCGTTCAGTATCTCTCTCTTTCATCTCACAATTGTAAGTAAACTCTCCGGTTATTGCAAACAGGCTAGTCTATCTAATACTATTGTTTTATGCACTCCTTTGATCTGTTGTCCATAGGAAACGTTACAGTCGACATCTTCTTAAGTATTCCTGATGCCAGTGAACACTTCAGTGTCACAGCAAACAAAGAGCTTGTCTTAAAAATCGGAGATAAAATTCACCTTGAGAAATATGACATTTCACTTGGAGGAGATGCCTCAAATGTAGCAATAGGCGTGGGAAGACTCGGATTTTCGACAACCCTTGCAGCGGAAACAGGATACGATGAATTTCTTCCAAAGATTACAAAAACTCTTGAGAAAGAAGGAGTAGATCAATCACTCCTAAGGCGGGGTCAGGAAAAGGAATCGTGTTTTAGCGTAATAATTAATTATAAAGGAGACAGAATAATTTTTGCTGAAGAAAGGCAGCGCGAGCATAAATTTGATTTTACGCAAATCGAGACAAAAATCGTTTATCTCACGAGTCTTGGAAAACAGTGGATAGACGCTTACGAAAAAGCTTTGCTGTTCGCAGAACAAAATTCCTCGAGACTCATTTTTAACCCGGGCGCGCATCAGATCGAAGAAAAAAATGAAATCATAGGGAAGGTTTTGAAAAGATGCGATCTAATATTTCTAAATAAGGAGGAGGCAAAAACCATACTTGGCGAGAATCCTTTGGAAATAAGAGAACTTGCTCAAAAAATTAAGGCGCTTGGCCCGAAAGAAGTTGTTATAACTAATGGCGTGGAGGGTTCGTATTTTCTAGATAACCAAGGGGTACTATATAAAGCAGGCTTGGTTCAAACGGAAGTTGTAGAAAGAACAGGCGCAGGCGACGCATTTGCTTCAGGATTTATATCGGCAATACTTCTTGGATTACCTCCGGAAGAAAGACTATTTTGGGGTAGTGCTAATTCGGCATCGGTCATAGGACAACTTGGCGCTATAGCAGGACTTCTTTCAAAAGAAGAGATGGAAGAAAAGTCAAAGAGCAAATCTAGTTTCAGAGTAGAAAAACTTTAAACATTGAAAATTCATTAAAAATTGGGAATTAAAAATTGAAAATTTAGAGTATGGTGGACCTATCAAAAATTATTCACACAAACGGCAAAGCTATTTTTTTAGCTTATGACCAGGGCTTGGAACACGGACCTACAGATTTTAACGATGAGAACGTAGATCCGACTTTCGTGCTGGGAATTGCAAAAGAAGGGGACTATAGCGCAGTCATACTTCAAAAGGGAATTGCGCAAAAATACTATACGGACAGATATAGGTCTGTACCCCTGATAGTAAAGCTTAACGGAAAAACTAACTTAGTAGCACATACCGATCCCTATTCCCCTCAGATTTGCAGCGTTCTTGAGGCTATAGAATTAGGAGCCTCTGCAGTCGGTTATACCATTTATGTGGGCAGCTCCTATGAACCGGTCATATTTTCTGAGTTTTCAAAGATTGAGAAGGAGGCTCACGAAAAAGGACTTCCCGTAATTGCCTGGATGTATCTTCATGGGTCAGGAACAAAAGGAAAAGATGTAGGAGAAATGACTGCATATGCTACAAGACTAGGCCTTGAGCTTGGGGCAGATATAGTAAAGATAAAATATCCGGGAGACTTGGAGGCTCTTTCGTGGGCAGTAGAATCAGCAGGGTTAACAAAAGTTGTCGTATCAGGAGGAGAAAAGAGGGAAGAGGAGGAGTTCTTAACTACTGCAAGAGAAGTTATGAAATCAGGAGCAATTGGCATGGCAGTGGGCAGAAATATTTGGCAGAATGACAATCCAATGGTAATAACTGATAAACTAAAAGCGATAGTATATGGTGAGCCTGTCGAACCATGAAAATATTTATCGGAGCTGACCATAGGGGATTTGAATTAAAAGGCAAGATTATTCTTGAGCTCCTTTCCTCAATGGGTAATGAATATATAGAAGATTGCGGAGCATTTGAGTTTTCTCAAAACGATGACTACGTAGATTACGCGAAGAAAGTTTCAGAGAAAGTTTTGGCAAACGAAGGATCGAGAGGAATAGTAATCTGTGGATCAGGCGTAGGGGTAGATATTGTAGCAAATAGGATAAAAGGGATAAAATGCGGTCTGGGATTTAATCCCGATCAAGTACGAAACGCGAGAAATGACGATGATATAAATGTCTTGGCCCTCGGGTCTGACTTTATAGATTTTGATGGTGCAAAAAGAATAGTAAAATCTTTCTTAGAAACTCCATATGATCCCGCCGAAAGACACGAACGAAGAATAAGAAAAATAGAAGAATTAGAAAATTAGGATTTTTTCCCCACCATCACTACTTCTTCGACAAGTCTATTTGCATATCCGTATTCGTTATCATACCAGGCTATGACTTTTACCATATTTCCTCCGACAACTTGAGTAAGAGAGAGATCAACTATAGCGGAAGCAGGATTTCCTATAATATCTGAGGAAACAATAGGATCTTCCGTCGTTTCAAGTATTCCCTGGTAATTCTTGTCTTCTGAGGCTTTTTTAAACGCATTGTTGACTTCCTCCTTGCTTGTTTCTTTTTTGGTGACGAACGTAAAATCGGAGAGTGATCCCACGGGTACGGGTACACGTAGAGCCAATCCTTCAAAAATTCCCGAAAGTTCGGGTAAAGCTTTACCTGCAGCAATTGTAGCGCCTGTTGATGTAGGGATAATATTAAGGCCCGCTGCCCTCGCTCTTCTATAGTCTTTATGCCCTCCGTCCTGAAGCCTTTGGTCTGAAGTATATCCGTGCACTGTAGTCATCATTGCTTTTTCTACCCCAAAATTATCTACCATAACTTTTGCAACAGGCGTAATACAGTTCGTAGTGCAGGATGCATTGCTGATTACATCTTCGCCAGAGTAATCCTCTGCGTTTACCGACAAGACATATGTCGGAATATTTCCCTCCTTCACGGGTGCCGACAAAACCACAGCTTTTGCTCCTGCCTGAAGATGCAATTTCAAACTTTTTTCGCTTTCAAAATGGCCCGTTGATTCAATAACTACGTCTATTCCTAAATCTTTCCAGGGAAGAAGTCCCAGATCTTTTTGCGAAAACATTTGGATTTTCTTTCCACTTACCAACATTTCCCCTAAGAAGTCAGCCTTTGACTGACTATTTTCTTTAACGGTTATCTTGTTAGGGAACGTCCCGTAAACAGAATCGTATTTGAGAAGATACATCCATCCCTTAATGTCAGTTGAGGAGCCGGCATTTATAGCTACAACATCTAGCTGTTTGGAAAATCTCTCGAGAATTACTCTATGCGCGAGTCTCCCGATACGCCCATATCCGTTAATTGCGACTTTTATCATACTTTTAGCTTAACACCTCTTTTACTTTTTTAACAATGGCGCTGCTTGAGATTTCTTCATAATTTAAAAGCTCTTCAGGCGTACCACTTCGGGGCTTTTTTGAAACTGCCAAGCTGTATACTGCTGTCTTTAATCCGGAGAGGCAGGAGCGGACCGCATCTGCGATTCCGCCTTCTGGATAATGATCTTCAACAACTACTATCACACCTGTCTCCTCCACTGCTTTTTCTAGCGTCGCACAATCTATTGGCTTAACAGAATACATATCTATCACCCTTACATTTATTCCGTCTTTTTTTAGCATCTCATGTGCCAAAAGAGCCTCATGGATTGTTATCCCTGCTCCGACAACAGTCACCCCATCTTTGTCCGATTCTTTCAAAGTCTTACTTCCGCCAATTGGGAACTCTTCAGAATTCTCGTAAATAACAGGCGTCTCTTTTCGCGTGGTCCGTAAATAAACAATCCCATTTGTATTTGCGGCTTGAAGGGTAAGCTTGGCGCAGGAAACTGCGTCTGATGGATATAAAACAGCACTACCAAACACGCTTCGGAACATTGAGATATCTTCAAGACCCATCTGGGACGGCCCGTCTTCACCAATTGACACTCCTGCGTGTGAACCGACAAACTTTATGTTGGCGTTAGAATATGCTGCCATACGTATTTGGTCATGCGCGCGAGACCAAAATGCTGCAAAGGTAGAAGCAAAAGGAATTTTCCCTCTTTTTGAAAGCCCGATTGCAACTCCTACCATATTCTGCTCTGCGATATACATTTCGAAGAAACGCTCAGGATACTTGAGCTTAAAAATTTCAGAATAAGTAGAATTTGAGACTTCAGCATCAAGAACGACTAGGGGAGTGTCCTCAGAAAAAATGGCGACCAATGTTTCACCGTATGCTTTTCTTGTAGCAATTAAATCTCCCTTATTATATTGTGCGACGCGAGATCCATGAAACCCGGAGAAGGGCTGATTTACGCGGCCTAAGCTCTCACGCTTATCAATATGTCCCCGAAGAGTCTTGTCTATATCCTCAAGCTCTTTCAAGGCCTCCCCTAGTTTTTCGTAGGGGAGTGTCTTGCCGTGCCAGCCAATCTTATCCTCCATAAACGAGACACCTTTACCCTTTATGGTCTTTGCAATTATCATCACAGGCTTGTCTTTGGATGACTCTGCGAGAGAATAGGCGTCCGCGACTTCTGTGACAGAATGACCGTCTATAACTATAGTCTCCCAGCCAAAAGAAGAAACTCTTTTGGCATATTCTTTAACATTATGCCCAAGCATTGTCTCTCCTCTCTGACCCAGCCTATTTACGTCGAGAATTCCGATCAAATTACTAAGTTTATAGTATGAGGCGAGCTGTATCGCCTCCCACACTGACCCTTCCGCCATTTCACTATCCCCCAATAGAACGAATGTTTTGTATGGAAGCTCGTCTAGCTTTGCATTTAAGGAGTAGCCCACACCAATTGATAACCCCTGGCCTAAAGACCCTGTCGCCACTTCTGCATACGGAAACTGCGGAGTAGGATGACCTTCAAGAACACTTCCGAACTTTCTATAAGTCAGGAGCTCTTTTTCTGACATGACTCCGGCTGAAGTCCACAAAGCGTACAAAAGCGGGCTGGCATGACCTTTGGAGAAAATAACCCTATCGTTTAAAGGATTTTGTATGTCCTTAAGGTCGTATTTTAAAAACCCTCCAAAGAATAGCACAGTCATAAGTTCTACAGCTGATAAAGAGGACGAAGGGTGGCCAGAGCCAGCCTGGGTTGTAGATTTAAGGATATAATAACGAATAAGCTTTGATAGCTCTTTAAGGTTATCCATAACTTTATAGTAAATAGAAAATAGTAAATAGTAAATAGAGCCATTACGGCATTGCGCGGGGAGCTTGTGAATTTTTCGCACGAACATCAGGGACAATGACTTTATGGACGGTACAAACTATTTCCCGCAGGCAGTAAGAAAAATTTATAAGCGACTTCAGCGCTCACCTTCTGATATAATTTCATCAAAATGGACATCATACATGCTTTAATCCTATCCGTCGTAGAAGGAATTACGGAGTTTTTGCCCATTTCCTCAACAGGTCATCTTATATTAGCATCACAACTTCTTAAAATTGAGCAGACGGAATTTGTTAAGAGCTTTGAAATATACATACAGTTAGGTGCCATAATGTCCGTACTTTTTTTGTATCTAAAGCAGATTCGAAGAAAAGAAGTGCTACTTCCCACAATCATAGCTTTTCTTCCAACTGCCCTGGTAGGACTTTTGCTGTATGGATCGATTAAGAATGTACTTTTGGGAAATAGCCTGGTGACTGTAGCTGCTTTATTCTGGGGCGGGATACTTATAATCATTGTTGAACTTTTTTTTAAGGAAAAAGATCACCATGTTAACGACATAGGAAAAATTTCACTTAAGAGTGCACTAGTAATCGGTCTTTTCCAGTCCATTTCCGTAGTCCCGGGTGTGTCCAGAGCCGCGGCAACAATTATAGGAGCAAGGCTTATGGGAGTTAAAAGAAAAACAGCTGCCGAATTCTCTTTTATCCTGGCTCTTCCCACTATGCTTGCGGCAACGGGACTTGATCTTTTAAAATCAGACTTTTCATTCGGCACAAGTGAAGTAATCCTTCTAGTTGTGGGATTTTTGGGATCTTTTCTAGTAGCATCTCTTGCAATCAAATTTCTCCTGAGCTATATTCAGAACCACTCGTTTATTGCGTTTGGCGTCTATCGAATAATTTTGGCGATACTGTTTTATCTTCTAATTCTAAGAAATGCTTAAAAAAGGCTTAGTTCTAGCAGCAATTCTGCTGCCACTCGTTGCTATTATCACGCTTAAGACACCCGTAAAATCCCTTATTCTACCTGAGCAAAAACCCATCGTTTCTCCTATTGCCAAGACAACTCCAGCTATTTTACCCGCAAGCACAAGCATAACCGCCACGCTAACGCCCACCAAGAAACCGCCTGCTAAGCTTACGAAGTCTACTTATTCAATAGCCCTCATAGGTGACTCTATGGTAGATACGATGGGCGAAAATCTAGAGTATCTTGATCGAAGCCTTAAGGGAAAATACGAAACAACTTCATTTAAGCTTTATAACTACGGCATAGGCGCGCAGAATGTAGAGATGGGGCTTGAGAGACTTAATAGTCCATTCACCAACAGAGAGAGAAATTACCCTCCTATCACGCAGATAAATGCAGACATTATAATCATCGGGTCCTTTTCTTATAACCCATTTGACCCCCACAATCCTCAGAAGCATAAAGATCTTCTTGGACAGATGATTGAAGAAACGAAAAAATATGCTTCCCAGGTTTATGTCCTAGTTGAAATTGCGCCACTTGGTAAAACCTTTGGTAAGGGGACCAACGGAGTTAACCTGCCTGAAGATAAAGCCGAAGAACATGCACTTAGAATTATTGAGCAATTAAACGATACAATTGAGATTGCAAGAGAACGAAATGTGGGTATAATTAATGTGTTTTCAAGTACGCAGGTAGATCCACAGGGATTTGGAAATAAACTATATGTAGACGGGAATGACGGAATTCATCCGTCCCCCGCGGGACATCAGCTTATGGCAGATTTTATAGTAGCAGGTGTTAAATTAAAATGAACATGTTTGATAAAGTTTATGATCTGGTAGCTTCCGTACCAAAAGGTAGGGTGACTACATACGGTGTTTTGGCAAAACTCGTGGGAACAGACCCTAGAGTAATTGGATTCGCCCTACACCAAAATAAGGATCCCAAGAACGTCCCCTGTCATAGGGTCATTAACTCAAAGGGCAAAATTTCCCAAGGTTACGCTTTTGGCGGCCCCCAAATCCAGCAAAAAATGCTAGAGAAAGAAGGAATTGTCTTTGATAAAACCGGCAAAACCAACCTTATAAAATTCGGGTACCTAATTGATTAAATTCTTGATAGACTCATTAGGAATTATTTAATGAATAAAAAGCCATCTTATATTTTTTCCGCTGATATTATTCGGGACATTGCTATTTTTGGAGTTGTAAGTATTCATATTGCAAATGCAGTCTATACCAGAGCAGACTTTTTTGGAGGAATGACGTGGTGGGCTACCATAGTTATTGACTCCTTATCAAGAATTTCTATCCCTCTTTTTATAATGCTGAGTGGCTATCTCATGCTAGGCAAAGATGAGTCATTTGAACAATCACTCAAAAGAATATTTCATAGAATAGCGATACCCCTTGCATTTTGGTTCACATTTTATATCTGGTATGGAGGGGGCTTACCATCACTTCGGCATTTCAACTCGCATGTCTTACCCAATGCTTTCCTAGGCAACATGTATCATTTATATTTTCTTGTAATCATAATTGGCCTTTATTTTATGGCTCCCTTAATCCGGTCTTTCCTACGTACCCATAAGGCATCCTCAAACGAATTCGCCACAAAAACTTTTCTCATACTGGGGGCTGTTTTAGTGGCTTTTCAATTTGTTTTTCAAGCTTGTGGCTATGAAAACTTTTTTACAAAATGGATACCTTATACCGGACTTTTTATCGCAGGATTTATATTGGGAAATAAATCTGATAGTTTCGGCAGAAATAAATTGTTAGCTCTCTATCTTCTGGGCTTTACAGTAACCTTAGTGGGAAATTACTTTCAATATTCACTCGCTGGAGCTAATTATAGTTTTTTGTCATCCAGAGGCTGTCTTTCACATTATACTGACCATTATCTAAGCGTTAATGTTGTCATAATGTCTATCAGCGCGTTCTTACTGCTTCTAAACTTGAGATATACATGGCTTAAAAACAGTATACTCTCTAGCAGTCTCGTACATTCTATCGCAAGAGCGTCTTTTGGTATTTATATAATTCACCCTTTTGTTGCACGCTTTCTTGAAATGCAATTTCATTTAGCTGTGGATTTTAGCCCCCTACCCCTCCCTGTAATTATATTTTCCAGACTAATCCTGGTTTTATTTATCTCCTATCTAATCACTATTCTGTTATTAAGAACCCCTATTGTAAAGCTAGTTTTTGGAGCAAAATAGAAATTAAGCAGAAACTTCAGGATAGTGGCACTTCTTCCATTTCTTACCCGATCCACACCAACAGGGATCATTTCGGCCTAACTTTTTCTTGCCGTTTCCGGAAGGGAGATCGCCTGATGAAACAGGCCCTACAGAAGCCGAACTTATTTCGGACACTGAAGCTTCTTTTATTTCTTCTGATCCTGCTGCGTGCTCATGTTCATGAGTATGTTCATGCGGGGATTGAGCCACTTGGATTTTAAAAACCTTGTGAGCTATATCATCATCAATCGCAGCTATAAGCTTTTCAAACATTCCAAACGCCTCATTCTTATATTCCACTAAAGGATCTTTCTGCCCATAGCCCCTAAGCCCTATTCCCTGCCTTAAATTATCAATTGCGTCCAAATGGTCTGTCCAGAAAGTATCTATTACTGAAAGCATTACGAACCTGTCAATTTGCCTCATTATTTCCTCACCCAAGTCTTCTTCCCTTTTCTTATAAATGCTTTCCGCTATGCCCGATAAAAATTCTATTTTTCCCTCACTGGTTTTTTGCCCGGACAACTGCTTTACGAGTTGTTTTTTAGACTCGTCATTAAATGGAATTATAGTTACGAATTCGTCTGCTATTCTCTGGTTTGTGTCTCCTTCTGCTTCAATTGAGTTAACAGAAATTACTGCGGTAATCGCCTCTCTTATCTTTGAGAGCATTTCTTCTCTAAGCGACTTCTCCTCAAGCACAGATCTTCTTCTTTTGTAAATTATTTCTCTTTGCTTATTTAGTACGTCATCGTACTCAACTAGATTTTTTCTGATATCGAAATTAAAGCCCTCCACCTTTGACTGGGCCTGCTCTATAGCTTTTGAGACTAAGGGGTGCTCAAGCGGTACGTCCTCGGGCATATTGAAGCGAGTCATTATTCCTGAAATCTTGTCCCCTCCAAAAAGCCGCATTATCTCATCATCCAAAGAAACGAAAAATCTTGATTCTCCCGGATCGCCCTGCCTTCCGGATCTTCCTCGCAATTGATTATCAATTCTTCTTGATTCATGCCTTTCGGTTCCAATCACGAAAAGTCCTCCCGACTCAACAACTTCCTTATGCTTTTTCTCCCATTTCTCCCACTCCGCAGTCCCCCTCATATCAGTTCCGTCTTCGTTCTTTGGAGCGTCTCCACCAAGAACTATATCCACGCCTCGTCCTGCCATATTGGTAGCAACAGTTACAGATCCTTTTTCTCCTGCCTTCGCAATAATCTCCGCTTCTCTTTCATGATTTTTTGCATTTAGAACTTCGTGTCTTATCCCCCGCCTTTTAAGTAGTTCTGACAAGACCTCGTTCTTATCAATTGACGTTGTACCTACAAGAACCGGCTGGCCTTTTTTATAAGCTTTTTCGATTTCGTTTGCGACTGCTGATAATTTTGCACGTCCTGTTTTGTAAATTGCATCAGAGTTATCCCTTCTTCCCGTGGGCATATTTGTAGGAACCACAACAACATCAAGCCCGTATATCTTATGGAACTCCTGAGACTCTGTAACTGCAGTACCAGTCATTCCCGCCAAGCGTTCGTACATCCTGAAATAATTCTGAAGAGATACGGTAGCAAGGGTTTTTGATTCC
>Ga0209210_1001030_pt1 | contig 25164 bp, 27 predicted proteins | sample RifGroA1_FD_183991 | JGI IMG/M metagenome (GOLD analysis project Ga0209210, IMG submission 183991) | Contaminated groundwater microbial communities from Rifle, Colorado, USA - Rifle Groundwater A1 (SPAdes) (version 2) | ecosystem: Environmental > Aquatic > Deep subsurface > Groundwater >...
GAAACAATGCCGGAAAAGGCAAAACGGCTTTTAGAACCGGCGACAAATGGCGGGCTAGGAAGAGTATAGTGGTAAGAGATATAAAAAGCATGCATGCGGGCAAGTCTCGCTTGCCACGGTTTAAATCAGAATAAAATTATGTCAGCGATTAAAAAAATTGGCCTTGCTTTAGGTGGCGGGGGAGCGAAGGGGTTAGCTCATATCGGCATTATTAAAGCGCTTGAGGCGGCAGGAATTAAAATTGATTATATCGCCGGCACCAGCTGCCAATAATTTAAGAAAAGAATTAAAAAACATTAAAGTTGAAGATTGTAAGATTCCTTTTACCGCTTTGGCAACCGACGCTAAAAATGGAGACGAAGTTTGTCTTAAAAACGGCGATTTGGTTGACGCCATAAGAGCCAGCGTCGCTCTTCCCATAGTTTTCGCGCCGGTAGCGATTGATGGACAAATATTGATGGATGGCGGGTTGGCAAATCCCGTGCCGGCTGACGTGGTAAAAGACATGGGCGCCGACTATGTTATCGCCGTTGATGTTTCAAGCAGATGGTTTACGGTGCCGGAAGAATTAGTGACTACGCGTGATATATACCATATTATCTCAAATGCCTTTGGAATCATTGAATATCAAATTGCAAAAATACCTTTAAAAAGCGCCGATTTGGTTTTGCGGCCGCCGGTAATGAGCCACAGCTGGATAGAATTTGATAAAGCCCAGGAAATTATTAAAGCGGGAAAACGAGAACTGGAATTAAATTTGAAAGAAATCCGCCGCAAAACCGGTTATAAAAAACCTTCCCAAACGCTGACTGAAAAATTTTTGGAATTCATACTAAATAAACAAAACTAAAATAAAAATAAATCAAAATGCATGTATAATTCCGATCGGTTTTATACCTGCATTTCATAATTTTTAAAATCCGCAATTTTGATTTTTATCTTAAGTCCGTCATAAGCTAAAAAGATATTTTTAGCTTGTTTTTGGACGATTTTTTGAGCCAGTTCGTAATGCGGCCAGGCGATGCCGACTTGAGTGAGATAAACTTTTTCAAAATTTAATTCTTTAACAAGTTTTAAAATTTCAGGAAAACTCTGATGGGTGGGGATGGGTTTGTTATACGCTGCGCAGTCCAATATCGCCAAATCGGCGTTTTTAATCAACTTTTTTGATTCCGGCGGCATTATTTTAAAATCGCTGGCGTAAACTATGCGCTTTCTTTTTATTTCAAATAAATATCCCAGTGTTAAAAATTTTGGATTAAAAGCATGCTCTACCCGGAAAGGAATAACCGAAAAATTATTAAAATTCATTTTTTGGAATGGCTTAATCTCTTGAAAAGGAAAATCAGCCCAGATAGAATCTTTTACACGTGGAAAATTATTCCAGAGAAAATCTTTGGCTAAAATATTTTTAGTATTTTTTTCGGTGTAAACAGTCGGCAAATCGGGTTTGCTTAACTCATATAACTGTTTTAATCCTCCGGCCGCGTCAACATGGCCGTGGGTTAAAAAAATGGCATTGATATTTTTATTTTTTATCAGCTTAAGCTGTTTTTTAATATCTTGGGATGCGTCAATTAAAATATTAAAATTGGAAAATTCTCCGCCAAAGGCGGATCCGCCTATGGCGGAAAAAAAAGCCGAGCTTTGCAAGCGAGCACTTTTACTTCCCGGTTTTCTGGCCTCTTTGCAGACGTACCAATTGCCGCAGTTGGGGCGGGGGATTCGACCCGATGGTCCGGTTCCTAAAAATGTTATTTTCATATTTTATTATGATATGATAAAATTAAAAAATTATGAAATATATTTTACCACAATTGCCGTATTCTTATGATGCGCTTGAGCCGTATATTGATGCTCAAACAATGGAAATTCACCACGGCAAGCATCATCAATTTTATATTGACAAGCTTAATGCCGCTTTAGAAAAATATCACGATTTGGCTGATAAAAAATTGGAAGATCTTATAAAAGAACTGCCAAGCTTAACTATAGATGAATCCGATAAAAAAGCGATTCACAATAATGGTGGCGGGCATTTGAATCATTCGTTTTTCTGGCAAATTATGGCGCCGCAAAAAGAAACTGATGAAGTGCTGTTTGAAGAAATTAAGACAACTTTTGGTTCGCAAGAAGAATTTAAAAAAGTTTTCAACAATGTTGCCGCTAGTCATTTTGGCAGCGGCTGGGCATGGTTAGTTCGCGATGAACAAAATAAACTTCAAATATATTCACTTCCAAACCACGATTTTCCGTATCTTAAAGGACATCAGCCGTTAATAGTCCTTGATCTCTGGGAACATGCTTATTATTTAAAATACCAAAACCGTCGAGCCGAATATATAGAAAATTGGTGGAATGTTTTGAAGTTATTGTAAGGGGTTGACAAATTCTGTAGGTTTGATACAATGGTACTTGGTGGTTGGGGCGGCCTAAAAACGGTTCTTTTCCTTAACAAAGCCAAAAAATCCCGACCGTAGCTTACCAGCTGCGGTTCGGGAGATAGTGCCCTATCGCTCACAAGCGGTATGGGCAAGCCAGGGCAGTGAGTTCCCTGGTAAGTAATTCAACTCCTCCGCCGTGGGCCGATGGCTCGTATCATAGCAAAGACCGGCGGAGCATCCGACCCCGCCTGCGCGAGCTCACCGCGCAGGCCTTTTTTTATTGCTAATAATCAGATTAATAGATTTTAATGTCTTCTGTCTTCATTTGCCAGCGATCGCTGACTGGTGAAGATTGATATTTCTATTTTAATATACTTCCAATAATGTCTCTGTGGCCGTTTAAAAAATCTTTGGCTAATAAAACTTTACCGCCTTCAAGTTGAAGCTTTTTTATTATTAAGTCTCCGGCGCCGCATTTTATTGAGAGTCGGTTATTTTCAGTTAAAAAAACTTCACCGACAGTATGGTTATTTTCTTTACAACAAATTTCAACTTCAATAATTTTAACGATTTTGAATTTTTCACTTTTAATTTTTAATTTAGCGTAAGCGCTTGGCCATGGATAATAGCCCCTAGTCATTCTTTCAATCTCTTCGGCGCTTTTAGACCAATTAATTTTTCCGTCTTCTTTTTTTATTATTTTTGTATAAGTGGCTTTTAAGTGATTTTGTTTAACCGGTTTAATTTTTTCGGAAATATAATCCAAAATCGTTTTTATTAAAAGTTCCGCTCCCAATTCTGCCAGTTTTTTAGATAGTTCCGGATAAGTAATTTTGGAATTTGTAATTTGGAATTTGGAAGTTGCCAATATTGGTCCGTGATCCATTTTCTCATCAATTTTCATAATCGTTACGCCTGTTTCTTTATCACCGTTTAAAATTGCGTATTGAATCGGCGAAGCGCCGCGATATTTTGGAAGAAGCGAAGGATGAACATTAATAAAGCCATGGCGGGGTATTTCTAAAATTTCTTTTGGCAAAATCTTTCCATAAGCCGCAATAACAGCCAAATCCGGCTTTAAGCTATTAAGTTTCTCTATTAAAATAGAAACCGATTCTTTTGGATCGCGAAATACGGCTCGCGGTTTAAGCCCAGATTTAATTAATTTTTCCAAAATTATCGTTGCAAACTCCGGCGTCCCAAAAAATACGAATTTAATCATTTTTTTCTCCAACTTTATAAAGTTTTTCCGCTTTATCAACGAATAAAATACCGTTTAAATGGTCCATTTCGTGCTGGATAACGCGCGCCAATAGCCCCTTGGCGCGGATTTTAACCGGTTTGCCATTTTCGCTAAGCGCTTTAATAGTTAGTTTTTTCGGCCGCACTACCGGTCCCCAAATTTTTTGCACCGATAAACAGCCCTCTTCAAATGGAATTTTTTCTAAAGACATATCTTTAATTTCCGGATTTATAAAAACGTAAATTTTGTCTTCTATATTTACGGTAAATAGCCGCAAAGAATGGCCAATTTGAGGCGCGGCCAAACCGATGCCGCTTGCCTGCTTCATGGTTATAATCATATCGGCAACCAACTTTTTAACTTCCGGATTTTCCGGATTTTTTACGGTCTCTGCTTTTTTTCTTAGTATCGGATCGCCTTCTTGTAATATTTTTAACGCTTTTTCCATAAATTTGCTTGTCCTCCGTAGCTTTAGCGAAGGAGGAAGTTTCTTTTTTTAAAATTCCCATAAAATATTTTCCGCGGTCTTCACTTTTTATTTTTCCCTGCCGCCACGCATCTTTAACCAAACTCAAAATTCGCCTTAAAAATGTCTCGTCATAACCCTTGGCGAGCCGAAAATAAACGCCTTTATGCTTTTCATCGCCTAAACCTTCAACCAAATCCCACGCCAAAACTTGATGTCTGGTAGTTAACGCCATTACTATTAAAATATCACAAAAAAACAATCATTGCCATATTATTTATTATAAACTATAATAATTTTATGTTTGGAAAAACCAGAAAATACGCATATTTAGCAATAGTTGTGGCGCTTGTTGCCGCGTCTTTTGGCGCCGGGTTTACTTTCGGAGCGATAGACAAATTACCGCGTCCGATCGTGGGGATTATCAATCAGGAATTCGGCCAGCCAAAAGAATTTGATTTTTCCCTTTTCTGGAATACTTGGGACGAACTTCATAATAAATTTGTAGATCAAAATAATTTAAAAGAGGATAAACTTTTATACGGCGCAATTTCAGGAATGGTTAAGGGTGCAGGGGATCCTTATACCGTGTTTTTTCCGCCTGTTGAATCCAAAAGTTTTAAACAAGACGTGGGCGGCAGTTTCGGCGGCATTGGCGCTGAAATCGGAAAAAGAAACGGTTTTTTGGTGATAGTGGCTCCGCTTGAAGACACGCCGGCTCAAAAAGCGGGTCTTTTAGCCGGCGATAAGATTTTAAAAATAAACGGCGAACCAACGGACGATAAAACGGTGGAAGAAGCGGTTACAAAAATTCGCGGCGAAGTCGGCACCAAGGTAACACTATCTATTTTAAGAGGCAACGACGGCACGAAAGTAAAAGACATAACCATTGAGCGGGCAGTGATTAAAATACCCATTACCAAACTTGCAGCGCTGAAAGATAATGAAATTGCCCATTTGTCGTTTTACAGCTTTGCCTCAACCGCGCCCTTTGAATTCCAACAGGCGGCGGCAAAAATTTTAGCTACTACCGGATATAAGGGTATTATTCTTGATTTAAGAAATAATCCGGGCGGTTTTTTGGAAGTATCGGTTGATATCGCCGGGTGGTTCTTTGATGCCAACAGCCTTGTGGCAATTGAGCAGTTTGGCAAAACGGAGAATAACAATAAAACCGAATTTCGAACCAGCGGCTTGGGCGCTTTGAAAAATTATCCGATTGTGGTTTTAGTTAATCAAGGCACGGCTTCGGCGGCGGAAATTTTAGCGGGCGCCTTACGCGACAATCGCGGCATTAAACTGGTGGGAGAAAAAACTTTCGGCAAAGGATCGGTTCAGGAACTGATTAATCTCAAAGACGGCTCGTCGCTGAAAGTTACAGTTGCCAAATGGCTGACTCCGAAAGGAATATCTATTTCTGAACAGGGTCTCGAGCCGGATTACAAAGTTGTAATCGCGGAAGACGACGCCGGTAAAAATAAGGATTCTCAGCTGGATAAAGCAGTGGAAATTTTATCATCTCAAATAAAAAATAAATAAATGAAAATCGTCTTGCTTAAAGATATTTCGGGTTTGGGGAAAATGGGAGATATAAAAAACGTTAGCGACGGTTATGGCCGGAATTTTTTGCTTCGCAAAAAATTAGCCGACATTTTAAATCCAACAACTGAAAAAAGATTGAAATCGGAACGCGAAAAACAAGAAAAGATTGCCGCGGAGTTAAAAGAAAGTTCGGAATTACTTAAGAAAAAAATTGAAAATCTAAATTTAACATTTGAAGTCAAAGTGGGGGATTCAGGCCGGGCATACGGCTCTATAACGCAGTTAAAAATTTTAAGCGAATTGAAAAAACAAGGAATAATCTTGCGAAAAGAGCAAATCCCGTCAAAACCCATAAAAACGCTGGGAAACAGTAAAATAACAATTAAACTGCATCCGGACGTTGAGGCGTCTTTAAATATGATGATTAAATCGATTGACAGCGATACTGCAAAATAAAATTCCTTTGTTTTATTTTGCAGTATCGCTGTTAACTATGTTGATAACTTTAACAATTTTTCTATTGCCGTCAAAACGTTTTAATTTTTTTGTAGTAAATTTGACTATTCCGCTTGAAGTCGCGTAAAGTGTGTCATCGTTGCCCTTTTTAACGTTTTTGCCGGGAACCCATTTAGTGCCTCTTTGGCGCGCTAAAACAAAGCCTGCCTTAACAGCTTGACCATCAAATAATTTTATTCCCAGCCTTTGTGATGCCGATTCACGGCCCAATCTGGTTGAGCCAGCGGCTTTAGTATGTGCCATGTTTCAAATTAAAAATTAAAAGCTAAAAATTTAAAATAAATGTATCAGAATTTTAATTTAAAGTCAAGATACCAAGGTTTAAAAGAGTGGGGGAAAGAGTATCAAAGTATCATATTCGCCTCTCTAATTTTAGTGTCGGTGTTTTTTGTTGGGTTGGGGCTCGGATTATTAATCCGGCCAATTAAGCCGATGCCGATTATTATTGACAAAAACGTTAAAATCGGTTTGCCCGAACGGCAAGCGGAATTTTCGGAAAATTCATCTAAATCCTTTAATTTTACCGGCGGCAATTTTGTCGCTTCAATTAATGGTAAAAACTATTATCCTAAAGATTGTGCTTCGGCAAAAAGAATTAAAGAAGAAAATATGATTTGGTTTAGCAACGCAGAAGAAGCCGAAGCCGATGGATACGCGCTAGCTAAAAATTGCCCCTAAATAACAAATGATATAGTATATAGTAATATAAATATTAAAATACCAATATATGAAATTTTTAACCGGGCTTTTAGCATTTATATCCAGTTTTTTCGCGGGGGATTCACTGCCTGAATCTCAGCCGCTCCCACCTTTAAATTCCTCCATCATTGCTTTCCATGAAACCTATTTCGCGCCCGCGGTAGCAGAACCGGGAAATTTCCCGTTTACGAAGGCAATAAAATTTGAAAAAGAACCGACAAAGCCGACTATTGCACCGTCGCCGCCATTACCTCCGGCTCCAGCTATTGTTTTACCTGCTGTTCCCGTGCCAATTGTGCCGCCTCCTCCGCTACCGCCAACGCCAATAGACACAGGAGATCTTTACATGCCGCAAAACATTCCCTTTGTGGACCAGTCCACACAATGGCTTAAGATGGATTTTTCTTTAAATGGAAATATTTATGATAATGCCGAACACTCTTTATCTAACATCACTATGGATAGGGAATACTGGAAAGTGGATGTCTTTACTTATTGGGCGCCGGGCATTCTTCCACCACGGCCGCCATTAGAAATTGATTATTTTAAATTAGAGATTTATGATGAAGGAACCAGTAAAGTAATTTATACGATGACTTCCGGAGATGAGGAAAATATTCATAAATCGCAAATCTTCAAAAAAGCAGGCAAATATACATTTAAAGCATTCGCTAAAACGAACGGTAAATACGAAATTAATTTTCTCGTTTCGCCCAAAATGGCTAAGTAACTTATTTATGCTTATTTAGCAGGGGGGTTGTGTTTAATAACGTCGGACAATATACCTTTTGCGACGTATATCTATTTTTGAGGGCAAAATAGCTCGCTTGCCTTATTTTCAATTGGCGTTTTAATTAAACTAACCGCTTCACCTAAAATTTTATCTTTTATCTCCCCTATTTTTGATTTCATTTCTTCGGCTAATTTTGATTGCATTACACCGCTGCCACCAGATTCATTAATGGAATTAACTGCTTCAGGATTTATTTTTTTGGCTTGATTTAAAATTTGGTTTAAAATGGATTTTCCAATATCAATGCCGGCCGGGACGGCATTGCCTCCACCTTTTAACGAAAGCGATTTTTCGGTATTAAAAACGAAATATGTCGCAAAAATAGCTAAAATTATTGCTAAAATTATCAGTGTTTTCATTAACAATATTATAACACATTACTGCAGTAGATAATCCAATGGATTAACGGAGCCGCCGATTGGCAAAAGGCCGAACCAGCGTTTTTCTGTTCTAAAAGTATTGGTAGAATAAACCGTAAAATGCAAATGAGGGCCGGTTACAAAGCCGCTTGAACCCTCATAGCCGATTAATTGGCCCTGTGACACATTTTCTCCAACAGAAACAGTTTTAGTCGAAAAATGGGCGTAGAGCGTGGTTAAACCGTTACTGTGGCGAATTGCCAGCCAACTACCGTAAGCGTAGCGGCCGTTATCTCCCGAAGCGACAACTGTGCCGTCAAGCGACGCTCTTATTGGAGCTCCATATTCAAGAGCAATATCAATGCCATTATGAAATTTATAGGCATCATTATAAAAACCTGTCACAGAGGTTGGTCCGTATCCTTGAGTCAACCGTCCCAAAAGCGGCCAAGCCAATTCGCCGGGCCGCGCCGGAGGCACTCCGGTAACTTCCCCGCGCAACTTATTTTCCAATTCTAATATTTCTTTCTGAATCTGAGCTTGCTTTATCTGAATCTGGGAAATAATTTTTTGATATTCGGCTTCTTGGTTTTTTGTTTCTTTGAGCAGAACGTTTTTTTCCTGTTTTTGGTTTTCTATCAGGCGGCTTTTTGATTGCAGTTCTTTTTTAAAATCAGTTAGGTCTTCTTTCGATTCCTTCTGTCCGGAAAGTAAATTCGTGATTTCCAGTCTGTCCTGCGCGAGAATTTTATAATCGCGATAAAGACCGTTAGCAACGCTGGCAAGATATTCACTCTGGTTCAAAAAATCAGAAAGTTTTTCACTTTGAAGCAAGCTCGCCAGAAATCCGCGATTGTCGGCATAAGCTAAAAACCTGAAAGAGCGCGCCATCACCGCATGGCGCTCTTTCATTTTTTGTTCTTTTTCTTTTATTTTCAGGGAATATAATTTGATGTTTGATTCAGTTTTAGAAATCTTCGCCTGTGTTATTTTCAAATCCGTTTTAAGCTTATTTACTTGCGATTCTATCAAAGCGATCTGGCCTTTCAGGGTATTTGCCTGACTTTTATTTTTTGAAAGCGCGTTTTTATATTTACTAAGTTCTGCCTCTAATTTTTTAATTTCCACTTCTTTAAATTTTATTTGTTCGCGCAAAATATCATTTTCATCTGTTTGAGCGTAAAGATTGCTAAATGGCAATACAAAAAATATAAAAATAAGTAAAATTTTATACCGCATTTAATTTCTTTAAAGCAGTTTCTATTCTTTCAAGTGTTCTTTTTTTTCCTAATATTTCCATAATTTCAAAAGGTCCCGGAGATTTCTCCAAACCGGTAAGAGCCGCTCTAAGCGGCCAAAGCAAGCGGCCTTTATCTTTATTTTTAGCTCTTTCCGCCTCTTTTAATAAAATTTTCTCCAAATTTTCACGGTTGAAATCAGTTTCTTCAATTAAAGAAATGGTTTCAAGAGATATTTTTAGGGAAATATTGACATCTTTAAAAAGCATATCTCGCCAAACCAAGAGTTCCGGCCGGTATTCCGGAATTTTAAAAAAATATGCCGACCTCTCCCCTATTTCGCTTAGTTTTTTAAGACGTGGTTTTTCAAGCGCCATGACTTTTTTAATATACTCCCAGCCGGAGGCTGGTCCGCTTTTGGCGGAAAAATCACCACTTATTAAGTGGTCTTTTTCAAGAAATGGAATAATTTTTTTTGTCAATTCATCAATTGGCATGCTTCTTATATAATGACCGTTCAACCAATCCAGCTTCTCGGTGTTGAAAATCGCTCCGCCTTTCTGAACTTTACCAAGATCAAATTTTTTAACTAATTCCACCAATGTGAAAATTTCCTTTTCGTTTCCCGGATTCCAGCCCAAAAGTGCCAAAAAATTTACGAGCGTTTCGGGAAGATAGCCCATTTCGCGATATTCCATAACCGAGGCGGCGCCATGGCGCTTTGAAAGTTTTGATCTGTCTGGAGCTAAAATTAATGGAAGATGAGCGTATTCCGGCGTCGCCAAATTAAGGTCTCTTTGAATCAAAATTTGTTTAGGCGTGTTTGAAATATGCTCCTCTCCCCTTATTACATGAGAAATTTTCATTTCATAATCATCGATAACTACGGCAAAATTATATAAAGGTATAAATTGTTGAGGACTTTGGGCTTTCGCCAAGCTGAAATCTCCGCCCAAAGTATCGGAATTAAAACTGATTTTTCCCCGAATTAAATCCGTAAAAGAAATTTCAAAATCGGGCGGCGTTTTAAAACGAATTATCCCGCCTTCCTTATCAAGCCGATGCACTGCGTCGCTTATTGGCAGTTTTCTGAATTCGCAATAATGAGCCGGATTTTTTTTAGTTTTAATCTGATCCTCATATTCTTTATCTAAAAATTCCTTGCTGTGAAAACAATAGAACGCGCTGCCGCCGTCAATAAGTTTGTTTAAATAGCCGGCGTATAAGTTCATTCTTTCGCTTTGACGATACGGTCCGTAAGAACCGCCGACTTCTATCCCCTCGTCCCAATTCAAGCCAAGCCATTTAATGCTTTCCAAAATATCTTTTTCATATTCCGGTTTCGAACGTTCTCGGTCGGTGTCTTCAATGCGTAAAATAAATTTTCCGCCACTGGCTTTGGCAAACAAAAAATTAAAAAGAGTTGATCGCGCCGAACCAATATGGAACAAACCCGTAGGACTTGGCGCGAACCTTACTCTAATATCTTTTCGTTTAAATAATGATTTAAAAATAGACATTTTTATAATGAAACGGATAATAAAATAAAATTCTAGGCGGGGGCGAGCCGAATTTGCGAAGCAAATTTGGGGCTAAGGAATTTTATTTTATTATCTGTTTCATTTATTTTGGGATTAAATTTAATAACGCCTGAGCAATTAATTTTGCTGCGTCCGGCGTGGCGAATTGCCTCGCTTTTTCTTCCATTTTTTTCTTTTTTTCAGGGTCATTTAGTATTGAGGCGATTACCGAAAGCATAAGATTTGGCGTTAAATTGGTCTCTTCAATAACTTCAGATCTTCCTTCGTTTTTATAAATATAAGCGTTGCGGCGGGCATGGTCGTTTGCCGAATCGGTGATAGGAATTAAAATACTGGCTCGGCCGGAAGCGGCAATCTCAAAAATAGAGCCGGCGCCGCTTCGAGAAATTACTATTTCCGCCGAATGCATAGCGGCCACGTATTCCGGTTCAACCAAAAAATTTACCGGATGATAAGAAATAAATTTTGTGCCGTTTACGCTTTTCAAGACTACCCGCGATTCGTTAAAAACATCGTTATAATTTTCATCGCCGGTTTGATGGACAACTTCAACCGTTTCAAGCAGTTGGGGCAAAATGTCTAAAATAATATTATTTATCTTTTGAGCTCCTTGGGAGCCTCCTAACACCAATATCATCGGTTTTTTTGTCGTTAAACGCAAGAGAGCGCGTTCTTTTTCCGGTTGGGGCGGCGCAAAAAACGCGTCTCTTGTTGCCTCGCCGGTAAAGTAGGTTTTATTACTGGGAAAATATTGCGCGGCTTCAGTAAAAGAAACGGCGATAAAGGTGGCATAAGGAGATAATAAGCGATTGGCGAAACCCGGCGCGCTATCCGATTCGTGAAGAATTATGGGTATTCGATAAAGCCAACCGGCTAAAACAGTCGCTACACTGCCATAGCCGCCCTTGCTAAAAATGACATCCGGCATTACTAGCCAAACTTTCCAAAGCGCTTGTATAAATCCTATAAATACTTTAAACAAGTCAATAAAATTTTTAAAAGATATGTATCGCCGCCATTTCCCGGTTATTAAAATAGTGTAATGAAAATTCATTTCCTCCCTTTCCAAACTGTTTTCAAGGAATAAGCCTGGGCCGAGATAATAAATTTCCGGTTCTCCATAATCTCCGGTTTTTGATAATTCAAATATTTTTCTCGCGACGGCAACAAGCGGAAACAAATGCCCGCCTGTTCCTCCTCCAGTTAATATAATTCTAATCATGTTGTGTATCTCGATATATTAGCTATAATGCCGGCTCCTGCCAGATTAACAACCAGTGCCGAACTGCCATAGCTGATAAAAGGCAGGGGCACGCCGGTTAAAGGAATGATTCCCGATATTGCCGCGATGTTTATAAAACTTTGAATTATAACCCATGAAGTAATGCCGACTGTTAAAAGCTTCGGGAAATATTCGTTGCTTTTTAAAGCGATTCTAAAACTAAAAATTGTAAACAAGAAGTATAGCAATAAAGCAAAACTTACGCCGAAAAGGCCCAATTTTTCCGCCAAGACCGCGAAAATCGAGTCCCCGATGGTTTCTGGCAAATAAGTTGAAACCAAATTTTGATTTATGCCGATGCCGCCGGTTCCCCCTACTCCGATTGACGTTAAGGCCTGATTAATTTGGTAAGCTGCTCCTTTGATATCATCTTGAGGATTTAAAAATATTCTTAATCTTTCCGTCCCGTATGGCTTTAAAAAAATAAAAACCGAAAATAACGCCAATCCGCTTATGCCGACAATAATCAGGTGGCGCAATTTTGCTCCCGCAGCGAAATAAGTAGCGACGGCCGATAAAGCGATAATGCTGAAAGTGCCCATATTCGGCTGCATTAAAAGCAAAAAACCGATAATGCCGATAATTATTAAAAAAGGCAAAAGGCCGGAATTAAATTTTTGCAATTCTTTGCGGCGCGATTCAAACCATGAAGCCAAATATATTAAAAATGACAACTTAAGAAGTTCGCTTGGCTGAAAAGCTATAGGGCCGAAATTTAGCCATCGCGTTGAACCGCTATGAGACAATCCCAGCTTAGGGAAAAGAACCATAATGAGAAGAGCGATGGAAAAAATTAAAAAAACAAAACTGTATTTTTTAAGCATTTCAAGCGGTATTTTTAAGAAAATAAAAAAACTTATAACGCCTATCAACACGCCTTTCAATAATTGTTCTTTTAAATAATACTGGGGATCGCCGAATTTTTTTTCTCCAACAACAAACGAAGCGGAGGAAAGAACAAAAAGGCCAAAAATCAAAAGAGATGCCACAACCAAGATAAATCGCCAATCAATATTTTTAGGTTTTATTTTTTTAAATTTCATTGTTGTATTACAGGGTCATATTATCAACTGTCCCAGGCCTTGATTTTGAATTTTTCCTCCCGACAAAGCGATTTGGCCGTTAATAATAACCGAGCGGATGCCTTGGGCATATTGAAAGGGATTTTCAAATGAAGCCAAATCTTTTATGGTATCAATATTGAAAATTGCAATGTCGGCAAAAAACCCTTGGCGGATTATGCCGCGATAAGGCAGCCCAATTTTAAGAGCCGGTAAAGCGGTCATTTTCTTTATGGCCTCTTCTAAACTAATGATATTTTTTTCGCGAATATAACGGCTTAAGACTCTTGGAAAACAGCCAAATGAACGGGGATGGGCTAAATATCCGTCGCGAGCGTCGTCTAAATTATAAGCTGCGCCATCCGAAGCTATTATTGACAGCGGATTTTTTAAGGCCTTAATGAAATTTTCTTCCGACAAACTCGGCCAAAAAACAATCAATTTGCCTTCAGCGGCTATTAAAAGATTAATAACGGTTTCTAAAATACCGGCGCCTTGATTTTTAGAAATTGTGCCGATAGTTTTACCGATAAAGGTCTTATCAATATTGCCGCCGGCGACAATAATGCCGCTAAAATCATTTTCCTTGCCCTTCATTTCTTCTATAGCCCGCTTTTTTAAATCCTGATTTTTTAAATTTTCAACTAATTTCATCCGGCCTCCTATGGCAATCCAATCCGGCAATATGGTGTAAAGAACGGTCGCGGTTGAAGTATAAGGATAAATATCAAAATTAACGTTAATCCCCTCTTCCCCCGCTTTTAGAATCGCTTCCAGGACTTTATCAAACAAATCCCAATTTTCCTTGCCGACGGACTTTAAATGAGATATTTCAATACTGGTTTTAGTTTTTCTAGCCGCATCAATCGCTTCCAAAACGCTTTCATAAAGTTTTCCTTCTTCGTCTCTTAGGTGAGAGCTGTAAATTTTATCGGGCCCGAGAAGAGAAACAAGAGACGTAATTTCATCCGCGGTTGCCGCTTTGGCATGGGAATAAACCAGACCGGTTGAAAAACCAAGGGCTCCCTCCGTTAAGGCCTTTGCGAGCATCTGTTTCATTTGAGCCAACTCTTGCTCGGTTAACTCTCGAAACTGGTCGCCAACAATGCCGCGCCGCAAAGTGGCATGGCCTATTAGCGTTCCAAAATTTAAAAGCAATTTTTTTCTTTTTACCTCGTTAAAAAATTCGGAAAAAGTGAGCCAATTTACATTGATTTGCTTTATATCTGCCCATTTTTGAATGGTGGCGATAATATTGCCGGTGGTAAGCGGCGCTAAAGATGAGCCGCAGTTACCGCCGATAATAGTGGTAATACCTTGATACAGCAAACTTTCCGATAAAGGATGATTAAACAGAGTCCAGTGGCGATCCGAGGCGTTGTTGATATCAATAAACCCCGGAGCGACGTACTGGCCGGCGGCGTCAATTATGGTTTTGGCAGTGGGCTCGCCCAAGAAGCCGATTTTTTCTATTTTGCCGTTTTTTATCGCGATATCGGCGTGATACGCCGGCGTTCCCACCCCATCCACTATAATCCCGTTTTTAATTAGAATATCTAAAGCCATTACCTAATATTATACAACAAAAGCAGGCAAAAATAAAAAACTGTTTTGAAATATTAAATTTCTTCTTTAGCCTCAATTAATTAACACTAATGGTGTCAAATTCTTATAGTTGTATTCTTCTTCTATATTTCTCCAACTTCTTTTCGTCAATTTTCGTTCTTTCCCAGTCGGTAGGGACAATTCCGTTAATTCGCTTGTTCTCAATATCAATATTAAAAATCATATCTTTCAATTTCCAACTGCGAATTATGCCAGCTTCTTCAAAATGCTGTTGTAATTCTATCATCATCGTTTCCGTTTGCCTTTTTAGATTTTCGACATCCTCGTCGGAGTAACCTTTTTCTTTCAATTTCAGTGCACCTTTTTCATACCAGCCAATACCTTGCACTTTTTCCATTACAATCAAATGCGTTCCTTGTTGTTCAACTTTTGCAACTGGGCAAGGAGCGGGCAAACCAACGCCAGTTACGGTTTCCATAATTTTATATTCGTAAAATGGATCACCCGATTCTCCGACTCTACCTTTTTCAATATTTACTCTCTTTCCGATTGTTCGTAGTTCTTGTCCGTTTGTATTTGTCCAAACTGGAAATTCTTTAACTGCTGTGGGGTCTTCTCGTACTCTTCCGGTTTCGTCTCGTTTAATTTCTCCAGATTTTATGTTTTGTCCTTTATTCTCAAAATATTTTACCGGATTTTGTCTAAATTCTTCCGGTACAAAATCATCAAGGCCAGGTTCAACCTCAATTTTTGCTTTAGGTTCTGATTTTTTTCCTGATTTAAATATTAGATTTTTAAAGCTCATATTTTTATAATAGATAGTATAACAAAAATTTAAATAAACAAAAATAAAAAATTAACGTATTTATTTCCGATCGGAAACTTATACGTTAATTTTAATCTCATCGAAATAAACGGGATAAATTAAAATAAAAAGGGAATATGCCTTTGGTTCTGATTTTTTTGATTCAAATGATCACTATAATTTTAAAATACTTTTAAAGCGTAATTTTAATTCTGAATCATTTGTTATTTTAGTAACTTCCGCATATCTAACATATGGCCTAATTTGAAAGAGTTCTACAAGAAATTCAATTTCACTTAAACAACTAAAAGGATGAATAAAAATACTTTTTTGCAAATTATAAAATCCTAAATCTAAGAGTTTTTTGTGAAGAGCATAACGAGCCTCTCTTTTATTTTCTGGAATATCAAAAATAACCATTCTCCATTTGCTATCCCATGATATTGGCGTTTTTATTGTCATATTATCAATTTCGAAACTTAACATCTTTTTCTTGCCTTTTTCGGTCAAAACAACCCTGCAAACGCCTTCAGAATTTTCTTTAAAATCCACCAGTTTATCTCTATAAAACTCTCTGATACAATCTAATAAATATCGTCTTTTCATTTTCCGCCATTCTTTGGGAATATCGCCAATAATTTTAAAATACTGATGTGGTGAACGATGTAAACTCAAAGCAACGCCCGCCATTAAAGTAAACATTATTTTTATTTTTAAAAGACTTCTCATGTTCAGTTTTATTTCTTTATCTTAACGTTAATTAGCAATTAAATTAACGTAGTTATTTCCGATCGGAAATTTATACGTTAATTATATTTAGAAATCATTTTAAAAATTATTTTTCCAATTTTATGTAACTCGAGATATATTTGTGATTACTTCCCCAGAAGGCCGATGATGAGGCCGATCGTAGCGGCGACGGCGGAAATAATCCAAAAGCGCATTGTAACCTTGGTTTCCGGCCAGCCAAGCGCTTCAAAATGATGATGAATGGGCGTAGAAAGAAATATCTTTTTGCCGCGGAATTTTTTTGACAGCGTCTGAACAATCACCGAACCGGATTCTAAAACCAAAATAAAAGCGATTAGCGGCAAAAGCATGGCCGCGTTGGTAAGCATCGCGACAATGCCCAAAGTAACGCCGAGCGACATTGCGCCGGTGTCGCCCATAAAAAACCTTGCCGGATAAATATTAAACCACAAGAATGCGAGAAGGGCGCCGACGATAACGCCGGTAAAAGCCGCCAAATCGTAATGCTCTTGGGTAAAAGCCAGGGCTCCCAGAGCCGCGAAAGCAAATAAAAGAACTCCGCCGGCGAGGCCATCCAAACCGTCGGTTTCATTGGCGGAAAACGCGGTGGCAACGATTATAAAAATAAAAATCGGCAAATACCAAAATCCGACGCTGAAATTTCCCAAAAATGGCACATAAAAAATATCCCATTCAAGTTTGAAATAAAACCAATAGGCGCCAATGGCGGCAATAGCGGTGTAAAGCGCGATTTTATATTTCATTGACAGTCCGCCGCCTTTCGGGCCTATTCTAAATATCCCGAGTAAATCATCCATAAAACCGAATATTGCCGAAAAAATTAAGGCGCCCAAAGGCAAAAAGGTTTGAGAGCGGCTTAAAAAATTTAAATTTGAAAAAACGCCGTCAAAAAAAAGCGATAAAATCCAAAAGCCCAAAGCTAAAATCAGGGTAACGCCCCAAATTAAAATGCCTCCCATAGTGGGGGTGCCTTCTTTACTTCCATGGATTTTAGCAAATACCGGAGCGCCTTCGGTCCTGATTTGCTTCCCCAATCTGTATTTAAAAAGAAAATGCGTTAAAAATGGCGTTAAAAGAAACGCTACAAGAAATGAAACTGAAGTTAAAATTAAAAGACGGATAACTTCTGGCATATTAATTCCAAATATATGATTCTTTAAGCCACTGGATTAATTTTTCTGATTCTCCAAACCGGTCCGGTGATCCCAGAACAATAGTAATTATATTATTTTCATTGCCAAAATGAAAACTTGAAACCAAAAGCGCGAGCGACCCGCCGGCTTTATCGGTATAACCGGTTTTACCGGCCTTTATTTCACTTATCACGCCTAAAAGCGCGTTAGTATTTTTAAGCCGATGAGCTACTTTACCGTCCGCGGAATAAACAATCATATTTTCCGTTTTTAAAATATCAAGTACGGCCGGATAATTGCTTGTGAGATAGTTGAAGATCTTGGCGATATCAATGACGGTTGAATAGTTATTATCTTCATCTAGGCCATCGGGATTACTAAAGCGCGTGTTTAAAAGCCCTATTTCTTTGGCTTTTTTATTCATAAGAGAAACAAAATTAGGATTTTTTTCAGCCAAAGCTATAGCGGCGTCGTTTGAAGAATCTATTAACATCATATTTAAAAGAGAGCGAACGGTTATTTCTTCAGACGGCTTCAAATCTCCCCTTGAGCCCTCTCGCTGTACGGCCGCTAACGGGATTTTGATAATTTCCTCCAAATTATAATTTTCTAAAACAATAATGGCGGTCATAAGTTTAGTAAGCGACGCCACCGGCCGCCTTTCTTCCATATTTTTATTATAATAAATCCGCCCGCCGTCGGCGCGCATCGCCAAAGCCGCCTCGGCGTTAATTTCTAAGGCCGGGGTCGACCAATTTCGCCGAGGCAAAGTGTTTTCGCCGTTGCCCCAAACAACAATTGTCGGCGGAACAAAATTTGATAAAGCCGTTGGAGTCGCTTTCATCTGCCTTTGCTCCGCTTCCGGATCTAATATAATGACATTTTCTTTCGGAGAGCCAAAATACCAAATAAAAAAAGCGGCAAAAAGCAAAACAGACATTTTAAGATAAAATTTTTTATCGTTATTCATTGTTCTATTGTAGGCGGGGGCGAGCCATTCGCCGAAGGCGAATGGGGCTAAGCAATTTTTAAATTTTATTTTTTAGTTCTCTGTAATTTGGTAGTTCTTCTAATCTATTTAAACCCAAGTGTTTCAAAAAATCAAACGTAATATTATAAACATAAGACCGGCCGTCTTCGGGATTATTTTTTTTATCTATAAGCCCCCTTATGGCCAAGCTTTGCAAAATAAAACTGCAATTTACGCCGCGCAAGTTTTCAATCGCCGCCCGGCTTATCGGCCCACGATAAGAGATAATCGCCAATGTCTCCAAAGCTGCAGAAGATAAATCTTCTTCAAAATCGCTTTTTATAAGCTTTTTAACCGCTTCCATTGAATAAGGAGAAGCAACAAGCTGGACTTTGCCGTCAAAAAACACAAGCCGCAATCCCCTTTCGTTTTTTTCATATTCATCTGCCAACTCTCTTAATGAGCTGTTAATTTCTGATTCGCCCGTTTCTAAGATTTCTGCCAATTTTTTAACAGCCACCGGATGTCCCGCCGTAAATAACAAACTTTCTATTTGTGATTTTATCTTCATATATTAATCCAGCTTTTTTATTTTTATATCACCAAATAATTTATCTTGCGAAATGTCTAAAATTCGATTTCTAAAAAGCATAAGCATTGCTAAAAAAGTCAGTATAACATCAATTTTAGCTTTTACTCCCAAAGAAATGTCGGTAAACGATGTTTCAATCGCCACACCTATTCTTTCTGTCAGTTCCTTAAGTTTTTCTTCAATTGACATTACCCTCGCCAAGCTCTGTTCTTCAAGTTTTAGAGCTTGCGGCAAGGTTTTTATAAAGGCCTCGTAAATTTTAAAAAGCTCTTCGGAAGAAATATTTTTTGGCGGGTAAAAAATGGTTCGATCTTGCTCACCATAAACTAACGGAAGATTTAAAAAATATTCACGGGAAAAATATGGCGCGCGGTCTTTGGCAAAATGGCCCAGTTCCCGACCCAGCGCCCGGAACTTTTGATAAATTTTAAGCCGCTCTTCCAGGTCCTTAATATCGCCTTCTTCCTCATCGCTTAAAACAAGATTTGGTAAAAGCGAGCGCGATTTTATCAAAATCAACCGACTGGCCACTACTAGAAAATCCGCCAAAATTCTCTGATATTCGGATGATGATTTCATAGTTTCATTTAATTCCGGAGTATTTTCTCCGCCCAAGGCGGATCCGCCTTGGGCGGAAAGTTTTTTAAGATATTCCAAAAACTGATCGGCAACTTGGCTTAAAGAAATCTCGCTTATGGCGAGCTTTTTTTCTTCAATAATAGAAAGCAAAAGATCAAGCGGCCCCGAAAATTTTTCTAAACTTACCTGATATGTCATTATTTCTTAATTTCAATGTGTAATTCTTTTAATTGATTTTTATTTATTTCACTTGGCGCGCCCATTAATAAGTCGCGGTCGTCGCCGGTTTTGGGGAACGCCATTACTTCACGAATTGACTGCTCGTTCATCAAAAGCATCATCAGCCGGTCAAGGCCGAGCGCGATGCCGCCATGGGGCGGCGCGCCGTATTCAAAAGCTTTGAGCATGTGGCCGAAGCGCGCTTCAATATCTTTCTCTTCAACTCCCAAAATTTCAAAAATTTTATTCTGCAACTGCCTGTTGTGGATTCTGATACTGCCGCCGCCAATTTCGTAACCATTTAAAACTAAATCATAGGCCTTGGCTTTTATTTCCCCGAGTTTTTCCATGTTCCATGTTCCATGTTCCATGTTGCGTGGGGATGTGAACGGATGATGCGAAGAAACCCATTTTTTTTCGGTTTTCGAATATTCAAGCAGCGGCATATTTACAACCCAGGCAAAAGCCAGTTCGTCGGGATTGTTTTTATTATCCCGCAAATCCGGTTTGTCGGAACTGTATTTTGCCATCGTTTCATCGTAATCCAAGCGGGGAAACGGGTTTTTAGAGATTTTATGATTTGGGAAAATATTTTCAACGAGTTTAATCATTGTTTCTTCAATCAAACCTAAAACATCTTCTTCCTCAACAAAACTCATTTCAACGTCGAGCTGGGTGAATTCCGGCTGGCGGTCTCCCCGGCTATCTTCATCGCGGAAACAGCGGGCGATTTGGAAATAGCGTTCAAGGCCGGCGACCATTAAAAGCTGTTTGAACTGTTGTGGTGACTGCGGCAGAACATAAAACTTTCCCGGATGCTTGCGGGAGGGCACGACAAATTCGCGCGCTCCTTCAGGCGTGCCCTTAGTCAGGCTTGGCGTTTCAATTTCAATAAAACCATTGTCTTTTAAATGATTGTTTAGAAATCGTAAAACCTCGGAACGCTTCATCAGATTTTTTTGCATTTTCAGGTTGCGCAAATCAAGATAGCGGTATTCCATACGCAATTCTTCGCTAATTCTATCTTTCCCTTCTATTTCTCCCCCTTCGAGGGATTTCCCGTAGGGAGAAAAAGGCGGTGTTTTGGCTTCATTTAAAATTTCAAGCTTTTCGGCAGTAAGTTCAATACTTCCTGTTTCAATTTTAGGGTTTTTCAGATTTTCTGGCCGTTCTTTGATCGTACCCTCAATTGAAACTACCCATTCGGAACGAAGCCGGTCGGCTTTTTCCATGATGTCCGACATCGGGGCATCCTTGATGTCGGACATCGGATTCGCGAACACAACTTGAAGCAGGCCAGTGCGGTCGCGCAAGTCAATAAAAATAATTTTGCCGTGATCACGCCGTACGTGAACCCACCCTGATACCTTAACCTTCTCCCCCACTTTTGAAATTGTCTCATTTATAAAAATCCGCTGCATAACAAATAAATTCTATCACATTAAATAATAAAAATTCAATATTTAGAGTATAATATAATAAAGTGATTGTTGCAGCTTAACAAAAGGAGACGCGCCAATGACCGCATTCTATATCGTTGTTGGTATTACCATGATTATGGCGATTATCACAACAGTAGTTTTTAACCGAGATGCCTCTAAAAATCCTGAAGACGAAGATAAAAAACGCTAAATCCCGCTTTTAAGCGGGATATTTTTATAAGATATTTTTATGAACATTCTAATATCAGCTCATTCATGAACGCAAAAACTACCTATAGGATAGATATGCGTTCAGATAAAAAACAAATATAATAATAAACTTAAAATACAATTACGGATTTTTAACCGATCGGAAAAATATCTGCAATTTAACTCTCAATATTATATGTTATTATAATGTTTTTTTATGCATCACAACTTCCCTATAGGATTCTTATGATACAAAAGGTGATAAAAAAACCGTTTTGCAAGGCGGTTTTTATTGAACGAAGCTATATAATTCCTCCCTATTCTTTGAAGAATCTATCCAGATATTCTTCCATAAAGCGATGTCGGCCTTCGGCAAGTTTCCTCGCAGTTTTGGTATTCATCCTATCTTTGAGAAGTAAAAGTTTTTCATAAAAATGATTGATCGTTGGACTTTCGCTCTTAAAATATTCTTCCTTCGACTGGTGTATTAATGGCTTTTTATTTGGATCATGCATCGGACGATTTTTGTGTCCGCCGTAAGCGAACGTGCGAGCAATACCAAGAGCTCCAATAGCATCGAGCCGATCAGAATCTTGGATAACCTTACCCTCAAGAGTATTCATTTCGGTTTTTACACCTGCACCCTTAAAAGACATTTTGATGATAATGTCGCAAACTTGATTAATAACTTCGACGGACACAGAATACTTTTCAAGAATTTGCCGAGCAATTTTTGGACCAACAGTATCGTCTCCGTCATGAAATTTCCAGTCTGCAATATCGTTCAGCTTTTTCTTCTTTGCTGGTATGTTGAGCCATTTTCCAAACGCGGTAAATGTGCCACCAGTCGTGCCCGGAGCCTTCACCCTCAAGTTTTTGTTTTACTTTATTAGAATTATGTAAAGTTTTTCTTCCATAGTTTTATTAACTCCGCTTCAATAAATTCATCCAGGTTGCCGTCGAGGACTTTTTGGATTTGAGAGGTTTCGTAGCCAGTGCGGTGGTCTTTGACCATTTGGTAAGGATGAAGAACGTAAGAACGAATTTGCGCGCCCCATTCGGCCGATTTTTTAATTTTCTTGGTTTTCGCGAGTTCTTCTTCTTCTTTCTTTAATTGTAACGCGTGGAGTTTTGACGCCAGAACTTGCATTGCTTTTTCTTTATTTTGCTGCTGGGATCGTTCTGTCTGAACCGCTACCGCGATTCCAGTAGGTATATGTGTAACGCGAACCGCCGTTTCCCTTTTATTGACATTTTGCCCGCCGGCGCCAGAAGAGCGAAAAGTATCTATCCGCAAATCGTCCGGCTTCATTAGAACATCCTTGGCATCAATTTCTGGCAAAACTTCCAGAGCGGCAAATGAAGTGTGTCTCAATTTGTTCGGCGAAAACGGCGAGATTCTTACCAGCCGGTGAACACCGGCTTCATTTTTTAAATACCCATAAGCATAAGAACCTCGGATTTCAAGCGTGGCGCTTTTTATGCCGCTTTCTTCACCAAGGGATTCATGTAAAACAGCGATATCCCAATCTTTTGACTCGCAATACCGGTTGTACATCCGAAAAAGAATACTCGCCCAATCCTGAGCGTCGCGGCCTCCGACTCCCGCGGAAATTGTTATAATGGCGTTATTTTTGTCGTATTTCTCGCCAAGAAAAATTTTAAGTTCGTGTTTTTTAAACCGCGCTTCAAGCGCAGAGAATTTTTCTGAAACTTCTTCAAGAAGTTTCTCGTCGTTTTCACTCTCGGCGATATTTATAAGTTCAATCAAGTCTTGCGCCTCGGTTTCAAAATCGCTCTGCGCTTTTATTTCTTTTTCAAGCTCGGCGATTTCTTTCTGAACCAATTTGGCTTTTTCCTGGTCTTTCCAAAAATCTAGCTTTTCTGTTTCTTTTCTTAAACTTTCAATTTTTGCTTTTTTTAGAGGCAAGTCAAAGCCGGTCCGCGGTAAAGCGGCTCCGGTTAAGTAATTCTTGAATTTTTTCTTTAAGATTTTCTGTCATAATGAACTTATTTTAACATAAAAACTAAAATTTTACAAATTGAACTTCTTCTTCTAAATCCAGTCCGAATTTTCTTTTTGCTTTCGTTTTGAGAATTTTGGCGAGCTTTAAAATTTCCGAAGATTTGCCTTCCCCGGAATTATAAATCAGATTTCCGTGATGCTTAGCAACCCTAATTCCGCCGTATCTCATTCCCTTAGCGCCAACAGCTTCCAAAATATAACCTGCCGGTATCTTGCCAAACATTATTTTATTTTTACTGACTTTTTTTAATAATTTTTTTCTTAACGCCAATGGCTTTATATTTTTAACTATTATATTTTTAAAAAAACTTCCGGGGCATAAAAGACCCGGCCAATATTTTTTTTCGCGAAGCTTAATTATTTCTTTTGATTTGTTTATCAGGTTTTTAGAATTGCCATTTTTTCCATCTGCGACGGATCCACCGGAGGTGGAAAATTTTAATTCCGCCCCGAGAATAATCCAATTTTTCTTTATTTTGAAAATACTTTCGCGATAATTAAACCGGCACTGGTTTTTTGAAATCCATTTTACAGCTTTCCCGTCGTATATCTTGATTTTAACCAGGCAATCTTTAATTTCCTGGCCGTAAGCGCCGGCGCATCCGTAAATCGCCCCTCCGATTGTTCCGGGGATGCCGGCCATTTTTCCTATTCCAGCTAACCCGAATTTGTTTACTTTAAGTATGAATTCTAAAAGATTGTTTCCCGCCCCAACATAGATTTTATTTCCAATTTTTTTAAAGTTTTCTATCTTATTTTTAATTATCAAACCGTTAAAACCCTCATCGCTGGGAATCAAGTTAGAACCTTCACCAACAATATACCATCTGACTTTATTTTGCTCGGCCCATTTGATCACTTTAATCAGGTTTTTTTCATTTTGCGCGATAAAAAAATATTTGGCCGGTCCGCCAATTTTCATAGTAGCCAAATTTTTAAGCGGATAATTCCTTTTAAAATCAAAATTAATCATAAGCCGGAGGCGAGATTCGAACTCGCGACCTCTGCTTTACGAAAGCATTGCTCTACCAGCTGAGCTACTCCGGCGTGTTTTAATAATTATATATAAATTGACTAAAATTTCAACCTAATTTACAGTATTTTCACTGACACTGACGGTTCGTTAAAAATAAAAAATGGAGACAATCGATGGATTGGCAAAAGTTTGACACTGAAAGCGGCGCACCGCTGTGGTTTATGTCTCTACCTCATACGAAAAATACCTCTATCGGAATTTTAACAAATGTCGGTTCGCGAGATGAGAAATGGCCGGAAGAAGCCGGTCTTGCCCACGCGCTGGAGCACATGTTTTTTCAGGGAAGCACTCGTTCTTTAAAAACACAAAAAGCTATGTCTGCCTGTACAGAAAGCGTTGGCGGGATAAGCAACGCTTTTACTGACGATGAAGAAACGCTTTACTACCATAAAATTGACACAAATGAAATCGAAAGATCTGTTAAAGTTTTGGGCGAATCGCTTTTTCACCCAAGATTCCAAAAAAATATTATTCCGATACAAATGAAAATTGTTTTGCAGGAAATGGCCGACCGCAATGATTTCCCCGATGCCTATCTAAGAGAGAATTGGACCAAAAAAAGAATGGCCGGCCACCCTCTTTCACAAATAACCATTGGTTTAAAAGAAGCGGTTGAAAATTTTAAACAGGAGGATTTTTTCCGTTTTTCCAGAAAGTATTACCATCCAAAAAACTTTACTTATATTGCCGTTGGCAGTGTTGACCCACTAAA
>Ga0209210_1001033_pt1 | contig 25069 bp, 32 predicted proteins | sample RifGroA1_FD_183991 | JGI IMG/M metagenome (GOLD analysis project Ga0209210, IMG submission 183991) | Contaminated groundwater microbial communities from Rifle, Colorado, USA - Rifle Groundwater A1 (SPAdes) (version 2) | ecosystem: Environmental > Aquatic > Deep subsurface > Groundwater >...
AGGTTGACAAATAGCCTTCTTTACCCCCAATATAGATATATTACTTGTGATGAAAGAGAGGGGGTGAAAACTTTTGGATATATTTGCAATATGGGAACAATCTCTTCTTTCGGCCTGGGCTGATCTGTCTGTCCGGTTCTTAACTTTCCTGCCTATATTTCTCGGAGCCATTCTAGTTTTTGTGGTCGGTGTCTTAATAGCCAATTGGCTCTCCAAAATAGTCGAGCAAATCTTAAGAGCGGTCAGATTTTCCGATCTTACCAAGTCAGCAGGTTTGGATTCCTTTTTAAAACGGGCTGATATTGGCCTAGATACCACAGGTTTAGTTGCTGCTGTCACTAAATGGTTCATCATCTTGGTTTTCTTTGTGGCTACAGTCAACATTTTGGGGCTAACCGCCATCACCATAGTTCTCAACAATTTAGTCAACTACATTCCTAGAATCGTTTCTGCGTCACTAATTGTCGCAGTGGGAGTCTTTGTAGCCAACATTGTTGAAGGACTGGTGCGTGGAGCTTTGGCTTCAGTAGACCATGGTCATGCTAAACCCTTGGCGCATTTTTCTCGCTGGTTGGTTATGGTGGTTGCCATCATGGCTGCCGTCAACGAGTTACAAATCGCCCAAGCTTTAGTAGAGACTTTCTTCCAAGGCTTAACGTGGACCGTCACCTTGGCAGTTGGTTTGGCTGTGGGGCTTGGATCAAAAGACATGATATCCCGCATTCTTGAGGACTGGTACGACAAGCTCAAGAAATAGTGATATTATTACTTTATGATCTCACCTGAGCTGTTTTCGAACAGAGGAGCTTTTCAGGGCCTGTTGTCCCTTATCTTTGGGCTACTGGTTCTGATGTTTCCTAAGCTCCTCAATTATCTTGTAGCTTTCTATTTCATCATTACCGGTTTAACCGCCGTACTTCCTTTCTTGCGCTAATGCCCCGTTTCTCCAAATCCCCCGGGTTCAAAGACCGCCCCGTATTATTTATAGATCTGGAAATGACGGGTCTGGATGCCTCCAAGCATGAAATTATCGAAATAGCGGCCCTGCTGACCCGCTCTCCTCATTTTGACATCATCAATTCCTATTACACCAAAGTTTCTCCCCAACACATTGCCACTGCCGACCCCCAGGCCTTAGAAGTTGTGGGTTACAGTCCTAAGCTATGGCTTGATGCCATTCCTGTTCATCAGGCCCTTCTGGAGCTGTCCCAGTTTGCCCCAGACTGTATTCTGGCCGGCTGGTCAGTCCAAAACGAATGGAACTTTCTCATCCATGCTCTGGAGGTAGAACATCTTCCCTATTTCTTTGATGACAAAATGCTTGAAGTCTGGACCATGGCCTATGTCAAATTTCATAATTCAAACGAACTCGAGCGTCTCAATCTGGCCAACACGGCTAAGCTCTTAGGAATTTCTGTCGACCGCCACGAACCCGACTCGGATATCCGCGCCACCCACGAGATTTTTAAGAAATTACTTGCCATATAATTGTAAGCAATGTACAACCACGCGCCCACAGACTATAAATGTCCATTATGCTTGGCCATTCAAGGAGTTGAAAGTGAACAGACCATGGTCAAACAGGATGATATTTTTTATAAAGACGACCTAGTTTTTGCCATGATTAATTCAAAGTTTATTGGTAACAATCCAGGTCACGTCATTGTAGTTCCAAACCAGCATTTCGAGAATATTTTTGACATTCCTCAAAACGTAGCACATAGAATATTCGATGTAGCCCAGAAAGTAGCAATTGCGTTAAAGGAAGTAAGAAAGTGTGACGGTGTAATGACTCAACAAAATAATGAGCCAGCCTCGGGTCAACACGCATTTCACTTCCATTTCCACATTTTTCCTAGATTTACAAATGACAAGTTTGGAAAGAACTTAGAAAATGTAAGAGTAGCTGATCCCAATGAGCGCAAACCTTATGCCAACGAACTTCGTAACTACTTCAAATCCCGATCAATTGGTTAATTTCTTCCTTTACAGATTCAAAAATTAATCTATTTTTTCTTTGACCGTGAGGATTGATGGGGGATGGATGATAAATAGGCAAGACTGCGTATTTATGGTTATTAATACTAGCTTCTGAAATTGTTCCCATTACCAAGTGGGTCATTGCTAGCTCATTGAAGATGCGCAGGGTTTCAACTCCTAAAACTATAATTAGTTTGTATTCGGCTGATTTTAGCTGCTTGAGCAATATTGGCCAACAACCACGACCACATTCAAATAGCTTTTTTCGCTCTTTCCCTACAAAGCACTTAACCAGTTCAGTAAACCCGCAAGTTTCCACTGACAGTCCAAGTGGGAGAAATAGTTCGTTAAGTCTCTTTCCACTAGGAAGAAGTTTTCCTTGCAAAGTATAAAAAGCTTTTCCAGATACTCGCCAACCATTAGCTGCCGGAGACTCACCCACAATTAAAACTGTCCTGCCCTTACCTTTTCCGGGCTGGTGATATTTTTCAAGTGGGAACTTATTTGAGTCCTGGCAATAATGCTCCACTTAAATTAATTTAATAAACCAATTAACTCCCGAGCCATACTCTTTGTGGGCTGATCGGCGTTGATGACCTTATCGACCAAACCTTCTTTTCTAGTTTTAGTTTGATATTTGACCATTCCATCCAACCATTGGCTTAGATCAGAATAGCCCTCGACTTTTACACGATTTTCATTTCTCTTTTGTAGTTGTTCTAAACTTAAGTCCAGTTGGACTATTAAAAACCCTTTTTTCTTGGCCTTTTTTAGATCTTGGTTAGTAAAGTAGTCTGTATTAGTAAAGAAAATAACCTGCTGACGCTCCAAAACCCCCTTGATTATTTGTGGAGTTAATACTTGGTGTTTGTATTTATTATTCAAAGGATACGTACCACCATTTAAACGAGTGAGTTCCTCATCAATTTCTAAAATTGGAAAATTGGCAATGGATTTCAAATACCGGATTAAAGTAGTTTTTCCAGACAACGAGGCACCAATGACTATTATCTTCATTTTATAATTTTCCACCTTATTGTAGTTGGTGAAGCTATTCTAAGGATATTATAATGATTTTTATGAAAAAGGCGATTTTTATAGGGCAGGCCATGCCCAGATTTAAAGCAGACCTGCATGATTGGCCAACTTTAAATTCTTGGCTTTACTCAATTGGTATTACCCATAATCAAATCAAAGAAAATTTTTTCTACTCTGCCTTAGTAGATTATTTTCCTGGTGCTCAAAACGGCTCACACCGCGTACCTACTCCGGATGAAATTAACAAAGAGCGCCACCGTTTAGGCCAGACTTTACGCAAATTTAATCCGAATCTAGTCATCCCTATCGGTAGACTATCTATAGCATATTGCCTGAATAAAAAAGTTGAGCCGCTTGAAGTTAATGTAGGAAGAACTTTCATGGTAAATCCGTATGGACTATTTAGAGAGATCCTCATCATTCCCTTGCCTCACCCATCCGGTGCCAGCACCTGGCATCATAAAAAAGAAAACAAAAAGCTTCTTTCCGTAGCTCTCGAAAACCTAAAGTTCTCCCTCTTACGCGAAGAGCGAACCGCAGGTTCGAATTAAGAGGGAGATGCAAGAGGGAGTTACCGGCCCGCTCACCAAAAACCCTGCGTTTCCTAGACAGGAATGGTGCAGGGCTTTGGAGGAAGCGCTTACGCAGCGCCGATTTTGTACATACCTGTGCCACAAACTGGGCATTTTCCTTTCATCGCTGGTTTACCATTCTTCATGGTTACCCTTTGCGCGGCTGGATCTTCCCTCTTGGCACGGCATTTAACGCAATACATTGAAGCCATCAATAGTCACCCCCTCTCATTAAAACTTTACAAATTGCCATCCGCCATGGTTTAACCACCAGGCAAAGCTAAATTGTAAAATCAAGGCTAGAATAGTCACTATTACGCTCCTTGTCAAGTCTAGTCTTACTTCCCCTATCGATAATTCCATTTCCGGCTCATAAAAAGCAGCTTTATTATGGGACTTTGACATTAACCTCGATGCTAGCATATTATTTTGTGGATGTCACTTTTTGTTGAGGCTACGTTGTTCATACTCCTGACTATATGGGCGAGCGTTCTTACATATTTAACTCTCAAAAACTCCCGTCAAGCCAAATATAAATCACTCGACAAATCCGGTTTACGCCACTGGAGTCTGGTCCGTTTCAACCCCTTTTCTGATACCGGCGGAGACCATAGTTTTGCTCTCTGCTTGTTAAATGATGACCGAGATGGTTTAATTATAACTAGCCTTCATGGCCGCGGGGTAACCCGCTTTTACGTTAAAAAAGTATCCAAGGGCCAAGCAGAACAAGAGCTTTCCTCCGAGGAAAAATCTGCCCTAAACCAAGCACTTACATGACCAAACAAAAAATCCTCCTCATTCTAGCTGGTATATCCCTTTTTGTACTTACCGCCGGTCTCTCCTATTTTCTCTTTTCTAATATCCAACTTTCTCGTCTAATTTCCCCTGAAGGCACTCCTACTCCCACTGCCAAAAAATCCCGCATTGACCCCTCCATTCCCAGAACTGAGGTTTGTCCTTTAAACGGTGCTCTCTTTACCAAGCAGGAAAAAGATATTTGGTCCACCCGTAGGCCACTGGCTGTCATGATCGAAAATCATCTCGACTCCCGGCCCATTTCAGGACTTTCTTCTGCAGATATAGTTTACGAAGCCGTGGCCGAAGGCGGCATCACCCGGTTTATGGGTATCTATTACTGCGGAGCGGCGGGGGACAACCTTACTTTGGCTCCCGTCAGATCAGCCCGTATTTACTATACTAAACTGCTTTCTGAATACGACGCTTTGTATGCCCACGTCGGCGGTGCCGGCAATTGTGACGATCCTACTGTAGACGAACGGGCCAAAGCCCTGTGCTTTATCAGAAGAAACAAAATCAAAGATCTGGATCAGTTCGGTCTGGATTTCAAAACCTGCCACCGGATTACCAATAGAACAGACAAGGAAGTAGCCTACGAACACACCATGGCCTGCTTTACCGACGAGCTGTACAAGGTGGCCGCCAAGCGTAAATGGGACGGTTGGAATTTCAAATTTGTTCCCTGGAAATTTAAAACAGATGCACCGGAAAAGGGTAGTGTTACCAAAATCACCTTTGCTTTCTGGAACAACAAGCAGGATTACGACGTAGTTTGGGATTACGATTCAGCCACCAATTCTTACAAAAGAAGCACCGGCGGCCAAAAAGACATTGACCACAATTACGACGAGCAAACCGACGCCAGAAATGTAGTTATTCAATTTGTCAAAGAAACAGGTCCCTTGGACGAACACCTCCATATGTACTACGAAGTCGTGGGCACCGGCAAAATGCTCCTCTTCCAGGATGGAACCGTAGTTTCTGGTACTTGGTCCAAACCCACTCTTACTTCCCGTACCAAATTTAAAGATACTAAAGGGATGGAAGTCCAATTCAACACCGGCCGGATTTGGATCGAGCTCATTCCTTCAGGTAACGTCATCGATTACGCTAAATAATCCACTGGGTACTTGCATTACTCAAAAAATTTGATATAAGAAGGGAAGACAACTTCGTATATGTTAAAAGATTTATTCATCTCCAAAACTCGGGTCAAGCTTCTGGAAATTTTTCTTTCCGACTCTACTCAGATGTATCACGTCCGGGATTTGGTGCGCAAAACTGCTGAAGAAATAAACGCCGTTCGTCGGGAACTGGCTCGTATGGAATCATTGAGCATGGTTAAAAAAGAACCCCGCGGCAACCGGCTGTATTACTGGTTTCGCCAGGATTATGTTTTCTACCACGATCTTTTAAGTCTGGTCTCAAAATCTACCGGACTGGGAGCCGCCATCGTCAAAAACAAAAGTAAACTAGGTAATATCTTTTTAGCCGTTCTCTCTGGCCGTTTTGCCAGACACTTGCCCCGCAAGTCACCAGACGCGGTGGATCTGCTCATTGTTGGCGACATTGCCCTGCCAGAACTGGCAACCCTAGTCCGAGCTGAGGAGGCTAAACGGGAGCAAACCATCAACTATACTCCTATGACTGTCGAAGAACTCAAATTCCGTCGTACCCGGCACGATCCATTCCTCAACAGCATTCTTATAGGTAGTCGGGTTATGATTATTGGTGACGAGGAAGATCTGGTAGGCTAATTGTACATGCAGCACAAAGTTATCAAAACCGGCAATTCTCTAGCAGTGACTATTCCGTCCGAATTTTCCCAAAGTATCGGTTTAAAACCCGGGGACGAAGTTTCGGTTTCTGTCGATCTTTCCAAAGCAGTTTTAACCTACACTTTTTCTAACTCTTCCCAATTACCCCTTCTTTCAGGTAATAATTAACATATGAAAGCTTTCTGGATTGCCTTGGTTATTGTTCTGGCGGTAATTTTCAATTTACCCCAAACCTTGACTGTTGCCGGCAAAACCTTCTACCGTCCGGTCATCGATTTCTCATTACTGGGTCGGCGTTTCTCTCGTTCATTGGATCTTAAGCTGGGCCTGGATTTGTCCGGGGGTACCCACTTAGTTTACCAAGCCGATACTTCTGCCCTGCCGGAATTAGACCGGCCCAAAGCCGTAGAAGCCACTCGAACCAATATCGAACGCCGGGTTAATCTCCTGGGTGTTTCTGAGCCTCTTATTCAAACCGCCAAAGTCGGTACTGATTACCGCCTGATTGTGGAACTGGCAGGAGTCACCGATGTTAATCAGGCCACTTCCTTAATTGGTCAGACTGCTCAATTGGATTTTCGGCTAGCTAAAGTTGCTACTCCCAGCAGTGAAGCCGATTTTGCTACTACCGGCCTTACAGGTAGTGACCTGCGTTCCGCCCAAGTCCAGTTCGATAACCAAAAAGGCGCCAGTCAACCAGTAGTAGGCATCGAATTTTCTCCAGAAGGGACCAAAAAATTCGCAGATATTACCAGCAAAAACATTGGCCGTCAGTTGGCTATCTTTCTTGACAATTTATTAGTTATGAATCCCACCATCAACTCCGCCATTACTGATGGTCGGGGAGTTATTTCTGGAAATTTTGCCGTAGACGAAGCTAAAAAGCTGGTCATTCAATTAAACGCCGGGGCTCTCCCCCTGCCTATAAAAATTATTGAGCAGCGAAATATTGGGGCTACCTTGGGTTCTGATTCAATTCATAAGAGTCTGGTGGCTGCCGCAGTGGGTCTTGTCATCGTCTGGATTTTTATGATCGTCAATTATGGCCTCAAGGGCCTGTTGGCAGACATTGCTTTGGTTGTGTATATTTTGATGTCTTTAGCCGTCATCCGTTTTATTCCCATTACCCTGACTCTGGCCGGCATCACCGGATTTATTTTGTCAGTCGGCATGGCTGTGGATGCCAATATTCTTATCTTTGAACGCATGAAAGAAGAACTGCGTTGGGGCCGGCCCTTGAAAGCCGCTTTAGAACTTGGTTTTCTTCGAGCCTGGACTTCCGTCCGTGATTCCAATGCCAGTTCTCTTATCACCGCGGGCTTACTTTTCTGGTTAGGTACCGGCCCGGTGCGGGGTTTTGCTCTGACCCTAATCGTAGGTATCTTGGTTTCCCTTTTTACCGCCATTACAGTTACTCGATCGCTGTTACGTTTAGTCTATGGCCGTTAATTTCATGAAATATAAATGGTTGTTTTTCAGTATTTCTCTCTTAGTTCTTATTCCTGGAGTCTTTTCTCTCATTAAATATGGTCTGCGTCTGTCCATCGATTTTACCGGTGGCACTCTTTTAGAAATCCAAACTCCCGCCGCTGATTTCAAAAAAATAGCTTCTGATCAAAACTTAGAACTTTCTTCCGTTGTCTCCTCGTCAGACAATACCTATCTCTTGCGCTTCAAACACCTAGACGCCACCGGCAGTGCCGCTTTCAAAGCCGCTATTGGCCCAGATGTTGTGGAAAAGCGCTTTGAATCAGTCGGCCCGGTAGTTGGAGCCGAGCTGGCCCGGCGGGCTGTCATGGCGGTGGGTTTAGCTTCATTGGCCATTATCGCCTACATCGCCTGGTCTTTTCGGGCTATCCCTAAACCATATTCTTCCTGGAAATTTGGCGCTAGTGCCGTCGTTGCGCTCCTGCATGATGTTTTAGTAGTAGTGGGTTTGTTTGCACTTTTTGGCCACGTATATCATGTGGAAATCGACGCCCTGTTTGTTACCGCCCTACTGACCGTCATTGGATTTTCTGTGCACGACACTATTGTAGTCTTCGACCGGGTCCGCGAAAACCTGCCCAAAATGCCCCGTAAGACTTTTTCCCAAGTTGTAGACTTTTCTCTGACCGAAACTCTCGTCCGCTCTCTCAATACTTCTTTAACTGTCATTCTCACTCTTACCGCCCTGTTGGTTTTTGGTGGGGAATCCACCCGCTGGTTTGTGGTCGCTCTGCTTATTGGTATCACCTCCGGTACTTATTCCTCCATCTTCAACGCCGCCCCACTGTTGGTTTTGTGGGAATCTAAACAGAAATAGTTTTCAGTTTTTCCAGCAACACTTCTTTTTCATTCGCCAACCCTTTTTCCACTTCAGCAAACAAGACTTCGAGGTATTTGCCTACTTTCGGTCCTGGTTCAAGCTTTTTTATTTTCATTACATCATTTCCGCTAATTTTTAAATCTTGGACCGAAAAGGGTTGTTTTTGTACTTCTACCAGTCTGGTTTTGAATTCTTCCAGTCTCCAGCTGGTGGCTCTGGCTCCGCCCCCCAGCCGGTCAGCAACTCGCAGAGCCAGCATGTCCGGCATATTAGCTAGCCCCACATTTTTCAAGATTCTTCTAATAGCACTGTCCGTTTGATTTTCATTGACCGTAAATTGATGCCACCGCACTAGCCTGAAAAACTTGTCCTTTTGTTCATTAGAAAATCTCAACCGCTCGGCAATATTTTGGGCAATTCTGGCCGATTCCATCTCATGGTTGTAAAAAGTGATTCGGCCATCGGGATACACTTTTTGAGTTCTGACTTTACCTACGTCATGAATCAATGTGGCCAGGCGGGTGACCGGGTCCGGGCTTACACAAAATTTAAGTGATTCCACACTATGTGTTCCCACATCGTATATATGATGTCTACCGGGACTTTTTTGCTCCACTCCAAAAGTCTTTTCCATCTCCGGAAGTATTTGTTCCCCCAATCCCGAACTTCTCAGTAATTTGTATCCGTCGGATGGGTAGTCACTCATGAGCAGTTTAAACAGTTCGTCTCTGATTCTTTCAGCTGCAATCTGCTTGATATTGCCGGCGTTTGCCTGAATTGCCTGCAGAGTTGCATCCTCAATCGTAAAGCCCAGTTGAGCGGCAATTCTCACCGCCCGCATCATCCGCAGGGCATCTTCTCCAAACCGTTGCTGTGCGTCGCCCACTGCTCTAATCAGTTTATTTTTTAAATCATCCATCCCCCCAAATGGATCAATTATCTCCAAATTTTTATTTAAAGCTAACGCGTTGATGGTAAAATCTCTCCTGGCTAGATCTTCTTCCAAAGTTTTTCCCCAAATTACTGCATCGGGGTGTCTCTTATCAGAATAGCCATGTTCGGTTCTGAATGTGGTTATCTCATATGGCCTATCTGTCTCGTTTTTGATGCCCACAGTTCCGTATTTATTGTCATAAAATCCATCCGGAAAAAGTTTTAGTATTTCTTCTGGTGTGGCGTTAGTCGTAAAATCCCAGTCATACAATAATTTGCCTAAAATAGCATCTCTTACTACTCCTCCCACGATATATATCTCAAATCCCGCTTTCTCACATTTGCCTAAAATGTCTTCCACTCCTTTAGGCAGCTTTAAATTCACTTGCATATAGTAAAATTCTACCATGGACTTGATTAAGACATTATTAGCTAATCGGGGATTAAAGACCAAAGCCCACATTGAGGAGTTTTTTCATCCCACCCACCCCAAAGATCTCAAAACCCCATTTGATTCCAAACCCGCCATTCGATTAATTAAAGCGCATATCAAAAAAGGCCACAAAATTGCCATCTATGGTGATTATGACGTCGATGGCATTTGCTCAACCGCCATCCTTTGGGAAACTCTTTACTCGCAGAGCAAAAACGTTTTTCCCCACATTCCTCACCGCGAATCAGAGGGTTACGGTCTTTCTACCAAAGGCATTGATCATTGTCTGGAGCAGGGTGCCAAATTAATTATCGCCGTCGACAATGGCATCGTAGCCTACGAGCAGGTAGCCTATTGCCGCAAAAAGAAGTGTGACATCATCATCATCGATCACCACGAGGCCAACGACCAGCGGCTAAAAGCCAATTGCGTTCTCCATTCCACTTCCAGTTGTGCCGCGGGCTTAACATGGTTATTTTGTCGGGATTACTTAGCACCTAGCCCCGAGCACCTAGCACTTGTCGCGATAGCGACAATTTGCGATATCGTTCCGCTTTTAGGGCCAAATCGCTCATTTGTAAAATACGGCCTGGAAGAATTAAATAAAACTAAGCGGCCCGGACTACAAGCACTATTTTTAGAAGCGGGAATCAAAAAATCCCTCGGTCCTTACGAAGTAGGATTCATAATAGGACCCCGGCTTAATGCCGCAGGCCGCCTGGAACATGCCATCGATAGTCTGCGCTTGCTTTGTACCAAAGACCCCAAGAGAGCCCGGCAGTTAGCAGCCAGTATTGGTCAAACCAATCGTGACCGCCAAGACGCTACTTTATCTGCCGTTACTCACGCTCTTTCTACCGTTTCCGACACTCAATTAATAATCGCCGCAGACGCATCATATCATCAGGGGATTATCGGCCTGGTAGCAGCTAAATTGGTAGAAAAGTATCATCGTCCCGCCATTGCCATTTCCATCGGCGAACTGGAGTCCAAAGGCTCAGCCAGATCAGTTCCCGGGTTTCATATCACCGATCATCTGCGTACCGCCGAAAAATTGTTAGTAAATATCGGTGGTCATGCCATGGCAGCCGGATTCACCGTCGAAAACTCTAAGCTCGAAACTCTAATCTCTAAACTTACCACTATTAAAATCGATCCCAAGCTTCTGGTCAAAACTCAGCGCGTCGACGCCGAAATCCCACTGACGACCATAGACCAAAAGCTAATTGCTCAGCTCAAAGAATTTGAGCCCTTCGGGCTCGGCAACCTCACCCCCGTCTTTTCCACCTCGGAGGTGGAAGTTTTCGATATCCGTCGTATGGGTAAAGACAACAAACATCTCAAATTCACAGCCGGCGGCCTGGAAGCCGTCTGGTTTAATGCCCCTAGCACATGGCCCTTAGCACCTAGCACCTTCGATTTGATCTATCAAATTGAAGAAAATACCTGGAATGGCCAGACTAAGTTACAATTGTTAATCAAAGATGTACGCCCAAGCTCTTGAATTTGCCAAATTAGCCCATTACAGCCAGAAACGCCTATCGGGTGATCCCTACATTACCCACCCTCAAACCGTGGCCAAAACACTTAAGTCTTGGAATTTGGATGAGGTTACCATTGTCGCCGGGCTTCTCCACGACACAGTTGAAGAGGGTGGGGCTACCCGTGAAGACATTGTCAAAGGCTTTGGTGAAGAGGTGGCCCAGCTGGTAGATGGTGTCACCAAAATCACCAACATCAGATTACAAGGCAGCCAGGAAGAAGAATTTGTAGAAAATTTGCGCAAAATGATTCTGGTTATGGCCAAAGACTTGCGGGTGGTTTTCATTAAATTTGCCGACAGATTACATAACTTACAAACCATGAAATATATCGATCGCCAAAGCCAGATCGACAACGCCAAGGAAACCCTAGAAGTTTATGCACTCCTGGCTGAGCGGTTGGGCATGGGAGAGATCAAAGGTCAATTAGAAGATTTATCATTTCCCTTTCTCTATCCTGCCCACTACTCAAAGTTGGAAAAAGACAGTCGGAATCTCTACAAATCAGCCGAAAAATATATCTCCGATTTTAAATCGGAATTATTAAAACTTTTGTTAGCCAAACGGGTAGCTGCCAAAATTGATGTGCGCAGAAAACATTTATATAGCCTGTGGCGCAAACTCCAGCGCCCCGAAATCGACGGGGATTTAAGCAAAATTTACGATCTGTTTGCCGCCCGGGTTTTAGTAAGTACCATCGAAGAATGTTATTTGGCTTTAGGAGCCATCCACAGTGCCTGGCATCCTGTGCCATATCTGGGTATTTCTGACTTTATAGCCAACCCCAAACCCAATGGTTACCGTTCCATCCATACCAAAATTTTTGGTCCCAAAGGCAAGATTGTGGAGATTCAAATCAGAACCCACCTCATGCACGAAGAAGCGGAAATGGGACTAGCTGCTCATTGGCAATATTCTGCTGCCAAAGCATCGGGCGTCTCTGATTCCCATTTGGAAAAAGGTCAGATTAAAGTAGGCAGCAAATTAAATTGGGTCAAACAACTGGTTTCCTGGCAAAAAGAAATGACCGATTCTAAAGAATATTTAGATGCTCTCAAGTTTGACGCTCTTCAGCACCGCAATTTAGTGTTTTCTCCCATTGGCGATGTTTACGATCTTCCCCGGGGAGCCACCCCCATCGATTATGCCTACGCCGTACATACTAAATTAGGCCATCAAGCTGCAGGTGCTAAAGTAAACGGCAAAATGGTTGCCTTAAATCACAAATTAATAAACGGTGATGTAGTAGAGATAATTATCGACCGAAAACGGCAAAAACCCAGTCATGAATGGTTAGATTTTGTCATCACCACTACCGCCCGCCGCGAAATACTAAAAGCCCTTAAGTTGTCTTTTTAGCCAAGGGAGATTTCTTAGCAACTTCAACTGCAGCGGCCCACTGTGCCGGAGTTGCGGGAGGAACTGGCCCCCATTCTGAGGCCGCCTTTACAAGTGCCACAATAGCATCTACACATTCGGATGTTAAAACTGTCGGTTCTAAATCGTGAGCACCAGGTTGTTTCTTTTCTTCCATACTACAGGCCATTATATCATCTCTGGTTATGCTTTTTCAAGGGTAATCGTTATAATCAAGAAAGTATGGAAAGAACTTTGATTTCCCAAACAGTTGAAAAAGTAGGTTCCGAGGTCCTCCTCAAAGGCTGGGTCAACACCCGCCGGGACCACGGAAAAATTGTCTTTATCGACTTACGTGACCGCACGGGAATTGTCCAGGTAGTTTTAAGTCCCGAACTTGCCCAAGGGTTACACTCTGAAGATGTTGTTTACATTACAGGTGCCGTCAAAGCCCGTCCGGAAAAATTGGTCAACCCCAAACTGGCTACCGGCACTGTGGAAATCGAAGCCCAGAAAGTGGAGCTCATCTCCAAAGCCGCCGAACTTCCCTTCGATATGGGCCAAGATCCTTTAGATGTTCAGCTCCCCACCTTACTTGATTTCCGGAGTTTAACACTGCGTCACCCCCGGGTTGCTGCTATTTTCAAAATCCAAGACGCTATTATGGAGGGTTTCCGCAAAGCTTCTCAAAAATTAGGTTGTGTAGAAATCTTTACTCCTACTATCTCTGCCTCTTCTACAGAAGGGGGAACAGAAGTTTTTCCAGTTGATTGGTATGGTTATAAGGCCTTTTTAGTTCAAAGTCCCCAGCTTTACAAACAAATGGCTGTTCCTGCTTTCGAACGGGTATATTTAGTTTCCCATGCTTATCGGGCAGAACCATCAGTTACTACCCGCCATCTCTCTGAATCTATTCAGTTGGATTGTGAATTAGGGTTTGTAGATTTTGAAGAACTTCTTGATGCACTAGAACTTGTAGGTAGTCAGACATTAAAATACGCAGCCTCCGTTCATCCGGAAATTTTAAATAAGTTTGATATCCCTGCTCCCAAAGTTGACGCGAAAATTCCCAGGCTTACCATGCGGGAAGCTCAACAGATAATCAAAGAGCGAACTAAAGTGGACCACACTCAAGAACTGGACTTAATGCCCGAAGACGAACGGGAAATTTGTGCCTGGGCTCTAGAGAAACACAATTCAGATTTAGTTACAATTACTCATTTTCCCACCCGTAAGCGGGCATTTTATTCCCAACCAGATCCAAAAGATCCCGAGTTTTCCCTAAGTTACGATTTATTGTTTAGAGGTGTAGAAATCATGAGCGGCAGCCAACGTGTTACCGATTATGACCAGCTAGTTCAAATAATTAAAGATAAAAAAATGAACCCCGACAATTTTGCTATGTATCTCCAAGCTTTTAAATACGGCATGCCTCCAGAGGGCGGTTTCTCTTTCGGCCTGGAGCGTCTTACCAAACAATTACTTGAGCTGCCCAATGTACGCGAAGCCTCGCTATTCCCCAGAGATATGGAACGGGTAGACTTCCGTCTTTCAGAACTCCAACCCGATGTCAAAAAAAATTAGTACCTCATTTTCTAGCCTGAGTAGACCGCTTTTAATCTTAGGGTTACTACTTGCATTTTTTGCGGTAATCAAGTTATTCCCCTCTCTTAGATTAAGAGAGGGGTTAGGGGTGAGTTACGGGGAGAAAATTTCTTTGCCAACTTCTCAAAACATTCCAGCGCCGGACTTGTCTGCCCGGCATGTTTTTGTTTTGGATCAAAAATCAAAGACTGTGTTGTATCAAAAAGATGCCGATGCCCAAGTTTTTCCGGCATCCACCACTAAAATGATGACCGCGCTTGTGGTATTAGACAAGTTTTCTTTGGATCAAACCATTACCGTGACCAGAAGTTATCCGGAGGGTCGAACAATAAATTTACAACCCGGTGAACAATTGTCCGTTGAGCAGCTTCTTTACGCTATGTTAGTTCAATCGGGCAACGACGCCGCTGAAATTCTGGCCGAGAATCTTCCTGCAGGGAGACAGGTTTTCATTGATCTCATGAATAAAAAAGCAGCTGATCTTAATTTAAGTCACACCCACTTTGCCAACCCCACCGGTTTGGACGAAACCGGTCATTATTCATCAGCTACCGACCTGGCTCGGCTGGCAGATGTGGCCATGTCCAATTCCGAATTCTCCCGCATTGTGGCCACCGAAAATGCGGTTGTTGCCAATCATGTCCTGACCAATATCAATGAGTTATTGGGCAAAATCCCCGGGGTTTTAGGCGTCAAAACCGGATTTACCGATGGCGCCGGTCAATCTTTAGTAACTTTAGTTAGCCGCGATTCGCACCCGGTAATTCTAGTAGTTTTGGGCAGTACCGACCGCTTCGGCGATTCAGAAAAACTCATTAATTGGATTTACACAAACTTTCACTGGGAATAATCACCAGCCACTGCCGGTACATACGCCATAAATCCCCCGTCTCCCTCAAACACATATACCGGCTGCAAAAATTCTTGGGGTTGTCCCGATTCATAGTAGGCCAAGCTCACTTTACGGACGACCACATTATTAGCCGCCATTTTAGCAATAAATCCTTGTCCTGCCTGTAGCTCCTGCCATGCACTCTCACTGGTTTTTAACGGATACGTGGAAAAATTATCATCTAGTATTCTTGAATATGCATAACTGGCTTCGACGATTCTTTTTCCTTGATCAGTTGTCCCTGAAAAAATTACATTTACTGGCGATACATCTCCTCCGGGAGTCACGATCTTTACTTCGTCTTTGTCAGATCTAAACAGATCTACTCTTACAAAATCAGCTTCAGACAACGCCAGTGCCGTCACCAAATTTTCTCCAGATAATTTCCAATATGTCACTTTAGATCTGCCATTGGCCAGATCGTCGGCCAGAAGTCCCAAGTTTTGCCACAGAGTTTTGGTTTCTGATATTGCCTGCTCATTATTAGGTAGTGCTTTTTCATCCAAAATTTCAGCGTCGCTTTTCCAATCGTACACATATTTATAACTATTATAGATAATATCAACAGTCAAAGTGGCCGGATTATTAGCATGCCTAAATACATATGTTTGATCATCCATTTTTTCCGGATCTCCCGAAAAGCCCAAAGCGGCGGCTCTGGGCTTGATTCTTTCCAGTTCTAAAATTCTCGATTTATTAATGCTCACAAAATACACTTTGGCTACATCGGCTAGTTTCGGCAATCCTCCCTCAATTGTTTCCAGTCTGTACTGGGGTTTGTAATTAGGATCCGGTGCCGGGAAATTTAGCCTCGGTAATTTGCCGTATTTAACCGTTGGTGCTGGAGGGGGTGGGGGATTTAACGTTAAATAAATTGTTTTGATAATCCGCCACGCTACCGGCATCAGCATGACGATAACCAGTCCCACTGCCCCCCACTTGATGATTCTTCTGGTATGAAAGCTAACTTCTGTGAGCGTAGCCATGATAGAATTTATTGTACATGATTCGCACTCGCTTTGCCCCTTCCCCGACGGGGTTTTTACACATCGGGGGCTTGCGCTCTGCCGTCTATCCGTATGCTTTGGCTAGGCACTCCGGTGGTAAGTTTATCCTGCGCATCGAAGATACCGATCAAAAACGGGAAGTTCACGGGGCCCGGCAAAAAATTTACGACATGCTCACCCAGTTTGGTCTTGCTTGGGACGAAGAATATGTTCAATCGGAGCGTGTCAAATCCGGCATTTACCAGCAAGCCGCCGACCAGCTGGTTGCTTCCGGCCATGCTTATAAGGATGAGGGAGCTATTCGCCTCAAAATTCCCGTAGGTGAAGAAATTTCATATCACGACTTTGTCTTAGACAAGGATATCTCTTGGAAATTAGACTTCTTGACCGATATGGTTCTTCTCAAATCAGATGGTTTTCCCACTTATCATCTGGCAGTAGTCGTCGACGATCATGCCATGGGTATAACTCATGTTCTCCGGGGTCACGATTGGTTGCCCAGTACTCCCATTCATCTTTTAGTTTACAAGTTTTTAGGTTACGACCGCCCCGAAATCGGCCACTTAACAGATATCATGGACCCGGATGGCACAGGCAAGCTCTCCAAGCGCAAAGGCAGTTCCTCGGTTGAAGGGCTATTAGCTAGTGGCTATCTGCCAGAAGCCATCCTCAATTTCGTTATCTTGCTGGGTTGGGCCCCTAAAGACAATCGGGAGTTGTTTACTCTTAAAGATTTTGTAAAAGTTTTTGATCCCTCCGGGTTTCAAAAATCCAACCCGGTATTTAATCAGAAAAAATTAGATTGGTTTAACGGTGAATATATTAGATCCAAATCAGATGAGGAATTACTTCATTTAATTAAACCGTTCTTACCCCAAATTACTCCGGCTATTATTCCTCTTATCAAAGACCGCATTACTACCCTAGCTGATGCAAAAGACATTGCCGGTTTCTTTTTCACTCGTCCTCATCCGACCAATACGACCGATCCGACCTATTTGACCGAAGCTCTCAATATCTTGCAATCGGCCGCTTGGACCAAAGAAGATATTGAGTCCAAACTTCTGGCCAAAATAAAGGCCAACGGTTGGAAAACCGGCGATTTCTTTATGTCCTTACGTCTGGCCATCTGCGGATCAAAAATTACTCCACCGCTTACCGACTCCATGCTTATTCTGGGTAAAGATGAGGTTATTTCCAGACTTAAAAATTCCTTAGGTCAATTAGGTTAATTAGGTCAATTAGAAATTATGTCAAAACCTGCCTTAAATTCAGAGAAACTTAGATCTAAATTAAAGTTAAAACATCTCACTACTCGCACCACTCTTCTAGCCCATCACCCTCACGTAGCCAAATTTTTAGCCTCATCAGCCTTAGCGGGTACTCTGCTACTTACTCCCGGCCAATCTACTCCCACTTTCGCCGCCTTGCCTGCCAGCAGTATTTCCCAAACTTCTTCTTTTGACCTGCATCAGCATCTGGCTGACCGGTTAAAAGAAATTCTTCCCGGTCAAGTTCAGCCGTTAACTGCTGACCAGGAATCCCAAATTTCCCAAACTCTGCATGATATCTATGGTATTCACGCCACTGCCCAGCTGGAAGGCAACCACTTAAATACCAGTTACGGTCTCATTGGGGCCGAACAGCATCTTATGCGCTATCCCGGTGATGTGGTAGCCAACATGGCTCCGGGTAGAGGAGCCTGGGGCTATTTTGCTCCGTCCAAGGAAGCTCTTACTCCGGATCTGGTCGAAAAAGAAAAATACTACGCCGTTGTCCAAACTCTGTATCTGCCGGATTGGACCACCAGGCTTTCATATCTGCGTGATTGGTACAAATTCAGAAAAGTCCTCATCGTCAATACCCAGACCGGTAAAGCCATCGTCGCCTCCATTGCCGATTCCGGGCCAGCCGCCTGGACAGGCAAACACTACGGCGGTTCTCCCGAGGTCATGGCTTATTTAGGTCTGAATGTGGGCAAACAAAAGGGACCCGTAGTCCTGTTTTTCGTCGACGACCCGGCTGATCAAATTCCCTTAGGTCCTTTGGAATATAATTTAGAAAACCCGCCTTTGTTAACCCATGGCTAAAACCTTTCTTGATCATTTAATTATTCTTGAGGAAATTACCTCCGAGTTGGACGTGTATGATCTGCCCTCCGACGAGCGGGAAGAAATTGTAGGCCTGATCAATCACACTACCCATCAGCACATCCTAAACGTCATTCTTAATCACTTACCTAAAGAACATCACGAAAATTTTCTTACTAAATATCAAGCCGCTCCCCACGATCCGGAGTTACTGGCTTTCTTAAAAAAGGAGATTAAGTCAGATATTGAATCAGAAATCCGTATCCAGGCCAAAAAAATCAAAGCCGAAATCCTATCCGAAATCAAAAAATCAAAACGATGACAAAGCAAGTAATAATAATTGGTGGGGGAGACTCGTTTAATACCTACGAAGAATATGTGTCTTCGCTTAAAAACTGCGAAATTACCATCGATAAATTCAGACCCAAAAAAGACTGGAAAACAAATCTACCCCAAAGGCTTGGAGAAGACTACGATGTTCTAATGCCAAGAATGCCAAACTCGGCCAATTCCAAGTACACCGAATGGAAAATTTGGTTTGAGAGAATGTTTGCCTTTTTAAATAATGAAGTTATCCTTATCGGTCATTCTCTCGGAGCGATGTTTCTAATAAAGTATTTATCTGAAAACACTTTCCCCAAACAAATTAACAAATTATTTCTCGTTTCTTCCCCATATGGGGAGAATACGGCTGATATAGCGGAGTTTAAGCTTCCGGAGTCATTTGAGCCAGTTAATAAACAAGTCAAAAACATTTTTATTTTTCACAGCAAAGACGATCTAATAGTTCCTTTCAGCGAATTTACTGAAATTAAAAAAAGGTTGCCCCAGGCATCGGCTTTTATATTTGAGGACAGGGGACATTTTAATCAAGAAGAATTCCCGGAGCTTGTAGATTTAATTAAGCAGTAACGGTAAATTCCACCCGCACTGGCAGACTCGGAGCTATTAGCCTTCTTCAAAAAAGAAATCCTGGCCGAAATCAAAAAATCCAGAAAAAAGTAATTTATCCGACCTATTCGCCCTATCTGTCCTATGCCCCGACTGCGGCGGGACATCTTTTACCCGTTCACGACATTTTGAGGCTTACCGGCAACGAAGCACTCAATGTTTGATACAAACGTTTCCCATCGCGCCGTGTTTGCTTCAGTGGTTCTGAAGGCGACCGGCGGGTAAACAATACAGTTCTTTGTCCCCAAAAATCTCTTGGCCAAGGCCACATCTATATCATCAGAATGGTCAAAAATGAAAGTTATGTCTCCACAATTAGCCTTTTCCATCATGGCTTCCTGGTCAATCAAAGAAGGGGGAGCCAAGTTGATAAATACACATCCCTTTTTCAGTAATCCTATTCTCTCCTTATTTATTATCCCTTCAGTTTCCTTATTCAAAGCGAGATTAAGTGAAACAAAGGCACTTTCTGAAAGAACATTTTCCAGTTCGGTTTTTTTTGCCCCTTTTTTCTCAATATCGCCTTTTGCTTCTCTAGAGAAATAAAGGACTTTCAACCCGATCCCAAGTCCGATTTCTGCGATGCGGGAGCCAATTTTACCGGCACCGATAACCCCCAACGTCTTACCGCTAAGCTCAAAATCCATAAACTTATCAAGAGAATAATCTTCTTTCCGTGCCTGCTGTTTTGCTTTTTCCAGTTCTCTGGTGTGCTCAAAAAGAACTGCAAAAAAGAACTCTGAAACCGCTTCTGTGCTGTAACCCCCTAAATTGCACACATCAATTTGCTTACTCCGGGCATATTTGGCATCAACAGCATCAAACGCCGCCGAAAGAGTGCCGATATACCTTAGGGTCGGAACCGCGTCAATGAGATCTTTGTCAATCTTGGTAGATATTCTGGCAAGAATTACTTGCGAATCTTTAACAACATTTAGAAGTGTCGAGTTGTCACGTGGGACAAAGACAATTGACTCAAACAATCTCCTAATTCTATCTAGATATTTTTTCTCTATCTCCGTTTCTTTGAAGTCAATGAAAACAGCCTTTGTTAACATAGCGCCATTTTAGTTCATCTAGAAATAATTTCAACCAAAACCCATTCCACCTTCGAGATGGTGTTTCCAAATGTCTAACACCCGCTGGAAGATCTACTTCTTAACAACCCTGTTCCAGATAGTGGCAAATACCCACCCCACTACATAGCCGACCACAAATGTCACGACTAATAGGGTTAGAGATCTGACCAAATCAAATGTCAGGACGGTAAACGGATTAGCTACGGAATGCAGGGTCAAAATCCAGTCCATGTACGCTTGGGCCACTCCCAGAAAAACCATCGTTGCCCACACCGCATGCACCAATGCTACCATTGATCCTACTACCAATCCTGTTTGATGTGTTTTTAATTTCACGTACTCTCACCCTCTTTCTCCTTTAACTGTACACCATACTTATGATGCCAAGACATTTGCAACAACTTCGTGAGGAGTTTTGAGTTCGAGTGACAAGTGGGGCCGTTCGTAATTGTATTCGTGTAACCAGTCTGAAAACCAGCCCCTAAGTTCATCATAATGTTGGGGAGCTTTCTCCAACAAAAAGAAAAACTCTTCTTCATCAGTCCTAAAAGATCTTTCAATGAGGGCATTTTCATTTGGAGAACTCTTGTGAATCATATGGTGTTTTATCCCCATATCCTCACACATTTGGTGGAATCTGCCTTGAAACTCGAGTCCATTATCTGTCTGAATGAAAGTTGGCTTAAAAGGCAGTTTGGGTAACATCTCAAGAATGGCAGTCATGCTGCCGTCTTGATCTAAATGATTCAGTATTACTGCTTCTTTGTATCTGCTGAAAATATCTATTACCGCATACTCAAAACAGGTCCAAGTAAGCCCTGAGAGCTCTGGAGTGATGTATTTAACATCAAATTGGAGGTAGCCTACTGTGGGAGTATTTTTGGCATGCATATGAACTGTATTTTGAAATCTAGGTCTTCTGTGGTAGTTATATTCTCGCACAAATTGATGTTTAGCTAGGAAGCGGTGAATGGTGCGGACAGAAGCTGACAGTTTCAACCGATGTTTTATTTTGACTGCCCCTCTTCTAGTTTTTAGACGATATGTTTCTATTAAAGCTCGTTCTTGACCAGAAAATGAATATCTGTGGGAGGTCTTTGGCCGAGTAGATTTTCTAACCAGACCCCGTGAACTTAGACTGCCTACGGTTGTTCTTGCTCTTTTTAGCCACCTCCAGACAGTAAACCTACTCACTTTTAAACTATTGGCAATCGAGGTCAGAGATGCCCCTTTGTTTTTCAATATCACAATCTGCTTCGGATTTATTCTCACCTTTCCAGTTTATCTAAAATGTTGCATATGTGTTGTCACTATACGTTGTGCTTGACAAGGAAAAAATTTATGTGTATGATGCGTCCAATATGGACGTGAATGAAGTTTATAGGGGTTTGGTGATCTTTGGAGGGGGAGTTGCTGCCATTGGTATCATTTGTGCCTTGGGAGAGATTGCGAGTCTCAGGTTAAGATTTGAAGATGAGATTCATAAATTGGCCGATATTGCTATGAATTTGGGAGGTGCCTGGGGTAACGATCCGGATGCGCAGGCAAGAAGGGAAATGATAGAGAGAGCTGAGAGTGGTGCTGTGAGAGAAGCAAGGAAATAGGGGTTACAATCTTTTCTGTTGGGTATTGCAAGTTTTGGGTTGGGGTTGTATAAGTTTGTGAAGTATATGAATGAATGGTTTAAGGACAGAGGGATTCCGTATACCTCAGAGGTGATGAATGGTTATGGAAATGACGGACCCTTAGATTCGTCTGTAGTTTCGGCGATGTCAACCTTGATGACAAACTTAGATAGGCCGATTTATGCGTTTACCAGTGCGATGCCTGTAGAAGTAACAGCCGCTCTATTTGCCAGATATAGTAGAAGTCCGAGACCATTAAGAATGGTTTTGGCAAGAGAATTTTGGGATAAAGATGGGTTGGATTTGGCTAAATCTTCTGGTGCATCAATCGCTGATGTTAAAGCTGCGCGTCAGTTATTCAAACGAGTTTTGGCTGAGTACGGAGATGATAGCGTTGCCCAGCTGGGTGTCGCGTGGTTGGCGTGTGAAATGGTATCCCAACTTGCGGTTAAGGAAATAGAAGATGGGAGGATAGGGGCTTGGTTGGAAAAATCTACACGCTACGTTGATTTTGGAAAAGAAGTGAACGGTAAGTATTTATATTTAAGACCGACTGAAATCGTGAACTCATTTTTTGCTGGTGAATATGAGCAAATTATGGATGAGGCGTTTAATTTATATGGTCAAACTGTGAAAGTACTAATGCCTTATTTGCGGGGGAAATTTCCTATACACCCCGGAGATGATGAAGCCGTGTATAAATCATCAATTAGGGCCAAGGCGTTTGATATTGCGAGGGCTTTTTTACCTATGTCTACGTTGACTAATGTGGGAATGGCCCTTTCAGCTCAAGCGTTTGAAGGCATGGTTAATAAAATGATGACTAGTCCTTTGTCTGAGAGTAGGGTTGTTGCCGCTGATATGCACAATGAAGCTAACATTGTGATTCCCTCGCTAATTTCCAGGATAGAGGATCCAGAGAGTGGAGGAAAAGCAAGAAACTATTTAAATGAATCGCGACTTAGAACAAGAGAGTTGGCGATGAAAACATTGGAAGGTTTGAAGACTTGTTCTGAAGAGGCAACAGCATCAGGGGTAGAGTTGGTTTGGAGTCAAGATGGGGTTTTAAATAGGGTGGTATCGGCAATTTTATATCCTCATGCCCACGTCAATTTAAGTAAGATTCGAGAACTGGTGGAAGGCTTGAGCGATGGAGAAAAAAGAGATTTGATTGACGCTTATGTTTCTGGGAGAACAAATAGAAGACATAAGCCAGGAAGAGCGTTTGAAGAGGCAGTGTATGAATTTAATACCGTGGGCAATGTTGGGGTTTGGCGGGATTTACAGCGCATGAGATTGGTTATGCAACAAAGGCAGCTACTAACTGTTGTACATGGAGTGGATATTCCAGAAGAGTTTAGTGAAGTTGGAATTGATGGAGTAAGTGTAAAAAATCTTTATTTAGCCCACATGGAAAAAAGGTCAGGTTTGTTTCATAAAATTGCATCGGGAGTTTCCCCAGAGGTGGCTCAGTACGTAGTTGGTTTTGGAAATCTAATGCAGTGGTCCACAACGGTAAACATGAGAGAACTTTTCCACTTAATTCCTCTGAGAGCTGGCAAGGCGGGTCACCCTGCATATAGAAAAATCGCTAGAGAAATGTTTTATAAAATTGCGGAGAGAGATCCAATATTGGCTATGCCAATGGAGCAGTATATCGATTTCTCAGATGAGCCAAGGCTAGAACGACTAGAACAATTAGCAAAAGTTAAAGAAAAACTTGATAGATTGGGTGGTGGGGGAACAGACACTTTTATAACTGAGGATTGACTGTAGCGACGAGGGAACAATCAGGAAAAATATTGAGAAGACTTGCAAATGAAAATGACGAAATTGTTGGAGGAGCGGTAATAGTTTATGAAACTTCTGTCAACACGTTAAGGCGTTGGCTATTGCCGCCCTAAAAGATGCGGGTTTGGGATTCAGAGTGTTGGAAAAATAAAGATGTGATATAAAATGGGGCATGCCTGTGGAATTGAAAGGTTCTTGCTTAGTCAGGACTTTAAAAAATTTGGGTTTAATAGCGGTAGGGGTAGTTGGGGGAGTGGTGATAGCTGAAGTGTTGCGTATCCCATGTCCACCTGCTATTGGTATTGCTGGAGGAGTCTTTGTTCAAATAATGACCGCCGGGCATGGATTTTTGACTGCTGGAAAAATGAAGTGAGTGTGGTATAAAAGGCGAGATGAAGGAGGGACCGTTCGTTACTTTTGAGGGTTTAGATGGGAGTGGTAAGTCGACACAACTGAAATTGGTTGCCAGTTGGCTGAAGAAAAGAGGCTTGCAGGTTGTTAGGCTTAGAGACCCAGGTGGAGGAAGATGGCAGGAATTAGCTAGGAGGGAGTTTTACCAGTTTTTGGGTGATCGGGGCATGATGGTTCCAAAAACGGAGCTCTTACTTTTTGCGTCAATTAGGTCGCAAACTATGGCTGAAATGGAAAAGGCGAGAAAAAATAGACCGAGGGTCTGGCATTTATGCGATAGGTGGTATGACAGCTCTATGGCTTTTCAGCATTATGGGGTGGGGATTTCTCGGAAAGATGTGGATTTGATCCTTAAAATTTTTGTGGAAAGGTGTGCTCCCGATTTGACCCTACTGTACGATCTTCCTGTTGAGGTTGCGACAGAGAGGAGGGGGAAGGGGGGAAGAGCCAACGTTTTCGACTCGGCGACGTTGGATTTCCAGGGGAGAGTAAGACACGGATATTTGGAGATGGCAAAAACGGAACCTGAAAGATTTCTGATTATAGATGCAGGTGGTGCGGAGAGGGATGTCTTTGGCTTGACTGTTGAAGCGTTGAAGATGAGATTGGGGTTGAAGGGTGTGGGAATGCTGGCCGTAGATGCTAAAATTGGTATATGAAGACACAGAAGCTGATTGAGTGCGTGCTGAATTTTTTTCGTAAGTAGAAGAAAAGGGGTGGGTGTGGTATAAGATTGTCATGTCTTCAGAAGGAGAGCTTAGAAAGATTATTTCTGGAGTTGGGAGTGATGAGTTGGAAGATTATGAAAAATTGAGACATCAGGGGCGGTTTGCCATGAGCCTTTTGAATCGACAGAATCTTCCCAATGGTGAAATGGGAGA